>Ga0268386_10000238_pt1 | contig 32811 bp, 27 predicted proteins | sample RVTome_15_FD_200260 | JGI IMG/M metagenome (GOLD analysis project Ga0268386, IMG submission 200260) | Soil microbial communities from uranium-contaminated site in the Upper Colorado River Basin, Wyoming, United States - RVT150D86... ... | reverse complement strand
CGAGCGCCTCAAGAATCACCTGATCGCGCTCGGCGAATGGTCCGAGGAGCGGCACGTGGAGCTCACCGCCGAGCTCGACGCGCAGGTTGTGGCCGCCTGGAAGGAAGCCGTCACGCACGGAACGCTCGGTGAGGGACCGAGGCTCGATCCGGACACGATGTTCGAGGACGTCTTCAAGGAGATCCCCCCCCGTCTCGTCCGGCAGCGCGAGCAGATGCGCGCGGAGCAGGGCTGATCCATGGCCAGGATGAACATGATCCAGGCGCTCAATTCCGCCATGGACATCATGATGACGCGCGATCCGAACGTGGTCGTGATGGGTGAGGACGTCGGCTACTTCGGCGGCGTGTTCCGGGTCACCGACGGGCTGCAGCGCAAATATGGCGATCATCGGGTGCTCGACACGCCGATCGCCGAGGGCGCTATCGTGGCGGCGGCGATCGGGATGGGCGTCAACGGGTTGCGTCCGGTCGCCGAGGTGCAGTTCGCAGATTACATCTATCCCGCCTGCGACCAGATCTTCAGCGAGCTGGCGCGGCTTCGATACCGCAGCGCGGGCGAGTTCTGGGCGCCGGTCACGATCCGCACGCCGTGCGGCGGCGGCATCCGGGGCGGCCAGACGCATTCGCAGAGCCCGGAAGCAATCTTCACCCACGTGTGCGGCATCAAGGTCGTGATGCCCTCGAACCCATACGACGCGAAGGGTCTCCTGATCGCCGCGATCGAGGACGACGACCCCGTGGTGTTCTTCGAGCCCAAGCGAGTCTACAACGGCCCGTTCGACGGCAATCCGAACAAGGCCGCCGTGTCCTGGAGCGAGCACGCAAAGGGCGAGGTTCCCGACGGCTACTACACCGTGCCGATCGGCAAGGCTGATATCGTGCGGGCCGGGTCCGATGTCACCATCGTGACCTACGGCACGATGGTCTACGTATGCCAGGCCGCAGCCGAGGGCCTGGGGCTCGACGCCGAGATCCTCGATGTTCGATCGATGGTGCCGCTCGACATCGATACGATCGTAGCCTCGGTCAGCAAGACCGGACGCTGCGTCATCGCGCACGAGGCTACGCTCTTCTCCGGTTTCGGCGCCGAGCTTTCGGCGTCGATCCAGGAGGCGTGCTTTTGGAAGCTGGAGGCGCCGATCCAGCGCGTCGCGGGCTGGGACACGCCGTACCCGCATGCCTTCGAATGGGAGTATTTTCCGGGGCAGGCGCGCGTAGCCACCGCACTCAAGACCGTAATGGAGTCGTGATGGGTCGATACGTCTTCAAGATGCCGGATCTCGGCGAAGGGACGGTCGAGGCGGAGATCGTCGCCTGGCACGTCAGAGTCGGCGACCTCGTCAAGGAAGATCAGCTCATGGCCGAGGTCATGACCGACAAGGCGGCCGTCGAGGTACCCGCGCCGGTCACGGGACGTGTGCTCTCGATCACCGGCCAGCCGGGCGCGATGGTGAAAGTCGGCTCGGAGCTGATCGTGTTCGAGACGGACGCAAGCGCCGCGGCGGCCGAACCCTCGGCAAAGGCTGCAGCCAGCTCCGAATCTGCGCCTGCCGCGGCCAAGGTTGCGGCGAGCGTTGCACCTGCGCCTGCCGCGGCGTCGCGTGGCAATGGCCATGGTGCGCACGCGGCATCGGCGGCTCCGTCGGCGACCAGTGCAAAAGCGGCAGGGGCTGAGGCGCGCGTGCCGACCGCGACCGCGCGGACCGCGGAGCAGGCCACCGCGGTGCGCGGCGGCCGGGTCATGGCTTCTCCCGCGACGCGTCGTCGCGCGCGCGAGGCCGGGATCGATCTCACCCAGGTACCGGGCAGCGGCCCAAGCGGACGCATCACCCGGCAGGACCTTGCGGCCGCGATGTCGGGCGGCGTGTCGTCTGCGGCAGCCCGGCCATCCGGCGCGTCTCACGCCAGACGCACGGGCACCGAGGAGGTAAAGGTCATCGGCCTGCGCCGGGTGATCGCGCAGCGCATGAGCGAGGCGAAACGCAACATTCCGCATTTCGCCTATGTCGAGGAGGTCGACGTCTCCGAGCTCGAGTCGCTCCGCCGTCACCTGAACGGTCGCCGGCCCGAAGGCGCGCCGTCGCTCACCTACCTGCCATTCCTGGTCGCCGCGCTGGTGCGCGCGATCGAGCAGTTTCCGCAGTGCAACGCCTCCTACGATGCGGAGCGTAACGTGCTCGTCCGTCACCATGCCGTTCACGCCGGCGTCGCGACGCAGACGCCAGACGGCCTCAAGGTGCCGGTCGTGCGGCATGCCGAGGCACGGGGGTTCTGGGACCTCGCCGCCGAGATCCGCCGTGTGTCGGAAGCCGCGCGCACCAACAAGGCCAGCCGCGAGGAGCTCACCGGGTCGACCATCACCGTCACGAGCCTCGGCAGGCTCGGGGGCATCGTCTCGACGCCGATCATCAACGCACCGGAGCTTGCGATCATCGGTGTCAACAAGGCCGTTGAGCGTCCCGTCGTCATCGGCGGGGCGGTCGCGGTGCGCCTGATGATGAACCTGTCCTCCTCGTTCGATCATCGATTCGTCGACGGCTTCGACGCCGCCGCTATGATCCAGGTGCTCAAGGAGATGCTCGAGCACCCGGCCACCATCTTCATTCCGGAATAGACGCATATGAACGCAGCGACCGCAGAATCACGCTCGAAGGAAACGGCAAAAGCGACGACGGGCGCAGCCGCCCGGCCCGGGTTCGGCACCGTGCTGGTCGACCACATGTCGATCGCGCATTACAAGGATGGCCGGTGGAGCGCGGCGCAGCTGCTGCCGACCGGGCCCATCCCGATGCATCCCGCCGCGCACGTGCTTCATTACGCGAGCTCGTGCTTCGAGGGCTTCAAGGCCTATCGCTGGCGCGACGGCAGCGTGCACGTGTTCCGCATGGATCGACACATCGAGCGAATGCGCCAGAGCGCGCGGCTGCTCACGATGCCTGAGCCGGGCGTCGAGCAACTCGCGGCGATGGTGATCTCGGTGATCGATCGGTGCCGTGACCAGGTGCCGGAGCCGCCGGGCGCGCTCTACCTGCGGCCGTTGCTGTTCGGCACGATGCCGAACATCGGCGCGGCGTCGACGCCGACCGACGAGGCGAGCCTGATCGTGCTCGCGAGCCCGGTCTGGGATTATTTCTCGGGCGGCATGAAGCCGCTCAGGATCTACATCGAGGACAAGGCCAACCGCACGGCCTCGCACCTGGGGATGGTGAAGACCGGCGGCAACTATGCGGCCGCCATGGGCCCGACCCTCGCGGCGCGCGACAAGTACAAGGTCGACCAGGTGCTCTTCTGCCCGGGCGACTCGGTGCAGGAGACGGGCGCGGCGAACTTCCTGCTGATCCGCGAGGGTCACATCGTCACGCGCAGCCTCGACTCGACCTTCCTGCACGGTGTGACGCGCGAATCGCTGCTCACGATGGCGCGCGACATGGGGTTCAAGGTCGAAGAGCGCGTGTTCGACGTCGCCGAGATGCTGGAGTGGGTCAAGACCGGCGAAGCGGCGCTGTCCGGGACCGCGGCCGTTCTGGCAGGCATTGGCACGCTCGTGCATCGCGACGGCGAGCACCGCGTGGGCTCGGGCGAGGTTGGTCCGGTGACACAGCGGCTGCGGAGCGCGCTCGTTGCCATACAGACCGGGGAGGCCCCTGACCGGTACGGCTGGGCGCGCAAGGTCTGAGGTTCCTCGATCTGCTCAGCGCCAACTAGGCGCACCTGTCGTTTGACCGGTTCATCGGCCAGGTCTGAGTCCCTCAGCGTACGAGCTCGAGCAGCCCATCGAGCGGCACCTGGACCCAGCCCGGACGGTTCGCGAGCTCGTATCTGAGCTCGTAGAGCGCCTTCTCGATCTGGAAGATCCTGATGAGGCTCGAGCGAGTTTCCGGGTCGCGGGGCCAGCTGGACGCGCGTCCGATTCCCAACTCGTAGCCGTCGATGAATCCCCCGGTTGCGAGCTCGTACCATTCTCGGAGTGCCTCGCCGATCACCTCCTCGAGGTCGGGCCGGCCCGTGCGGATGCGTTCGAGAGCGACCGCGCGCGCGTAGTCGAACGAACGCAGCATCCCGGCCACGTCGCGCGCCACGAGGTGCTTTCGCCGCCGCTGCTCGAGCGGGCGACCCGGCTCGCCTTCGAAGTCCGTGATGATGAAGTCGTCGTCGCTGAGCAGGATCTGGCCGAGGTGGAGGTCGCCGTGGAACCGCGTCTTCGTCACATCGTGCAACTGTCGGTCGGCCAGCGATCCGAGCAGCTCGATTACGGCGCCGCGGCTAGCGACCGCCTCCTCGGTTCGCGCCTGCAGCGACCTGGGCAACGTCGTCGCGCGCTCGGCCAGCAGCGAGAACGTCGCATCCGCTTCTTCCCTGAGTTCCCGGCTCCAGGAGACGAGGTCGATGGCGTCGACCGGCTCCGGGGTGAACGCCAGGTCGCCCGAGGGCCGCGCGAGCACTGCGTGCAGATCCCCGATTCGCCGCCCGATCGTGCGGACCTGGCTCAGGTAAAGCCTGTGCGCATTTGCGCGCTGCTCGGGATCCGGAGCGATCGATGCGAATCGTTCGAGGTGATTAAGGGTGTAGGTCCATCCGTCGCCCTGATTGCGGACGAATTCGAAGAGCGAAATCAGGGAGACGGGGCCGCTTCCGCGATTCAGCGTGACGAGCCCGACGAGTGCCGGGCTGTGCCGGAACCCGGCATTTGTGAGATACGCCGACATCTCGGTCTCAGGTGCGATGCCGGCGCGAAGCCGACGATATGCCTTCAGAAAGAACGTCTCGCCCAGAATCACGCCCGTGTTGCTCTGCTCGCCCGCGAGGTGCTGTAACGGCGAGATACCCTTCGTATACAGCTCTTCGAGCGCGTGTGTCGGCCGGAAGTCGAGCATCGCACCGCCGAGATCGACCGGTTCACCGGCGCGCAAGCTCTCCACCAGACAGCAGCAGAAGCGCGGGTCGGCAAAGGCATCGACCAGCGCTCCGGCCCTGGCGTGCTCGCGCACCTTCGCCACCGACCAGTCGGCCGACAGCTGGATATCGGTATCCACGTCCTCCCACGCGATTGCCAGCGGCAGAAAGTACTCGTGCTCCTCACCGTCGCTGCTGCGGACGGTCAGAGTCGAGAGCAGCCAGCGCCCCCGATCGGCCACGCTCCAGGTCGCCTGGAGGCCGATGTGGATCTGCACGATGCGGCTCGACTTCTGCGCGAACCAGCGTCGATTCGCCAGGAACTCCGGCAGGATCTCGCGGGTGTATTGCGCAAGTGTCCGCTGAACGATCTTGGGCGAGCCGGGAGCACCCGGATCCGTAGTGAGCGTCGACAAGCCGCCGGCCAGCACCAGCACGGGGAGCTCGCTTGCCGGCAGATGCTCGACGTGCCATTCGGGCGGTGGCACATCTTCGCTGAGCAGCAGCCAGAAGAATCCGTGCGGCGGCAGCGTCAGGAAGTAGGGGAGTTCGCCGATTGGCGGAAACGAGTTTCGACTCATGAGTTCCACCGGAATCCGACCTCGGTATTGAGACAGATCGAGCTCGACGGCCTGCGCCGTCTGCGCGAGGTTCGCGACGCAGAGCACAGTCTGGTCCTCGTGGCTGCGCACATACGCGAAGATCTTGCGGTTGCGCGGGCGCACGAACTCCAGCGTGCCGCGACCAAGACACTTGTGCTGACGGCGGACCGCGAGCACGCGACGCGTCCAGTTGAGTAGTGACGATGGCTCGCGGCTCTGCGCCTCGACGTTTACGGCCTGGTAGCCGTGGATCGGGTCCATGATCAGCGGCAGATAGAGCCGCTGCGGGTCGGTGCGTGAAAACCCTGCGTTGCGATCGATGCTCCATTGCATCGGGGTCCGCACGCCGTTACGGTCACCGATGTAGATGTTGTCGCCCATGCCGATCTCGTCGCCGTAGTAGATGATCGGCGAGCCGGGCATCGACATGAGAAGAGAGTTCGTCAGCTTGATGCGGTCGATGTCATTGCCGAGCAGCGTGGCGAGCCTTCTTCGGATACCGACGTTGACGCGCATCCTCGGCTCCTGCGCGTACATCCGATACATGTAGTCGCGCTCGCGGTCCGTGACCATCTCGAGCGTCAGCTCGTCGTGGTTGCGCAGGAAAATCGCCCACTGGCAGTTGTCGGGGATCTCGGGCGTCTGCCGCAGGATCTCCGCGATTGGGTAGCGGTCCTCGAGCGCGAGCGCCATGAAGATCCGCGGCATCAGCGGAAAGTGGTAAGCCATGTGGCACTCGTCGCCGTCCCCGAAGTACTCGCGCACGTCCTCCGGCCACTGGTTGGCCTCGGCAAGGAACATGCGCCCTTCGTAGTGCCTATCGACGACCTCACGCATCCGACGCAGCACGGCGTGCGTTTCCGGCAGGTTCTCGTTGCTCGTACCCTCGCGCACGCACAGATACGGAATCGCATCGAGCCGCATGCCGTCGACGCCGAGGTCGAGCCAGAAACGCATCACCTCGATGACGGCGTCGACGACGGCGGGATTGTTGTGGTTCAGGTCCGGCTGATGTGAGAAGAAGCGGTGCCAGTAGTACGCCTTCGCCTGCGGATCCCAGGCCCAGTTCGAGGACTCCGTGTCCGTGAAGATGATGCGGGTGCCGGCGAACTTGCGATCGGTGTCGCTCCAGACGTAGAAGTCCCTGGCGGGGGAGCCGGCCTCGGCAGCGCGCGCCGCCTGGAACCACGGGTGCTGGTCTGAGGTGTGGTTGATCACGAGCTCGGTGATGACCCGCAGGCCGCGGCGATGAGCCTCATCGACGAACCGACGGAAATCGTCGAGACTGCCGTAGTCGCGGCTTACATCGAGGTAGTCGGCGATGTCGTAGCCGTCGTCGCGCTGCGGAGAGGGGTAGAACGGGAGCAGCCAGATCGTGTTGACGCCGAGCTCCTGGATGTAGTCGAGCTTCCGCGTCAGACCTGCAAAGTCGCCGATGCCGTCGTCGTTGGCGTCGAAGAACGCCTTGACGTGCATCTGGTAGATGATGGCGTCCTTGTACCAGAGGGGGTCGTCGTCGATCTCGACGGCCGCCGATTCGTGCAGTGCCGCATTTGCCACCATTACGCGTTCCCTGTTCAGTGCCGGGCGATCGGCCGCCAGGCGTCAAAGGAAATAGTCGAATTCCTTCTCGGTGCGTACGCGCCGACGCACGACGAACACGTGGGCTGCCACGCCCTGAGGGTCGAGACGCACGAAGTTTCGCGCGCCCTGCCAGAGGAAGCTGCCGCCGCCCAGCAGGTCTTGCATTCGGTACGGCGCATCGTGCGCCAGCCCGAGGTGCTCGAGCGGCAGCTCGAGCCAGGCGGAGTGCGCGTTGTGGGGATCGAGGTTTGCGATCACGACGACTGCATCGTGCGCGCTGTCTGTTCTCGCAAACGCAAGCATCTGCGGGTTGTCGATCGCGAGAAAGCGCAGGCCCCAGTCGCGTTGCAGCACCGGCTGCTCGCGCCGGATGCGATTCAGGCGCGCGATGAACGACGCCAGCGAGTCAGCGCGCTCCAGATCCCAGTGCCGCAACTGGTACTTCTCGGAATCGAGGTACTCCTCGCTGCCACTCTCGCGAGGCCTGTGCTCCAGCAGCTCGAACGCCGGACCATATATCCCGTAGTTCGCGCTGAGCGTTGCCGCGAGCACCGCACGGGTCATGAATGCGGCACGGCCGCCTAACTGCAGGTACTCGGGCAGGATGTCGGGTGTATTCGGCCAGACGTTGGGGCGGAAGTACTCGCGACCCGGGCCCAGGCACAGTTCCGTGAAGTACTCCTCGAGCTGCGAGCGGGTGTTGCGCCAGGTGAAGTACGTGTACGACTGCGTGAATCCGGCCTTGGCGAGGCGATGCATGACCTTCGGCCGTGTAAACGCCTCGGAGAGGAAGATCACCTCCGGGTGCGCGGCCTTGACCGTCGCGATCAGCCGCTCCCAGAGCTGAAACGGCTTCGTGTGTGGGTTATCGACGCGAAAGACGCGCACGCCCTGCTCGACCCAGAACTGGACTATGCGGATCAACTCGGCGTGCAGGGCCGCCCAGTCGTCACTCTCGAAGTCGAACGGATAGATGTCCTGATACTTCTTGGGTGGATTCTCCGCGTACTGGACCGTGCCGTCGGGCCGGTACCGGAACCACTCCGGGTGCTCGGTGACGTAGGGATTGTCGGGGGCGCATTGAAACGCGATGTCGAGGGCGACCTCGATACCGAGCTCCCGCGCCCGCGCAACGAGCCGGGCGAAATCGGCGAGAGTGCCGAGCGCCGGGTGGATCGAGCAATGCCCGCCCTCGCCGGCCCCGATCGCCCACGGGCTGCCGGGGTCGTCGCGCCCGGCCACCAGCGTGTTGTTCGGCCCCTTGCGGCGATCTCGGCCGATCGGGTGAATCGGCGGCAGGTAGAGCACGTCGAAACCGAGCTCCGCGACATAGGGCAGCAGCGCCTCACAGTCACGCAGCGTGCCGTGCCGATCCGGCTCCGGGGCGGTGGAGCGTGGAAACAGCTCATACCACGCTCCGAATCGCGCCAGCACCGGATCCACCACGACCTCGAGCTCGCGCTCGAAACGGGTCTCGAAGCGCCGGTCCGGGTGTCGCATCGCCGCACGATGCAGCTCCTCATCGAGCGCGGCGGTCCTGCCGGTCTCCACGTCGCGCGCCTCGGCGAGCTGGCTCGCGGCCGCTCTGAGCAGCGAACGGTCCCGGCCGGTGGCGCGGGCAGCCGCCCCGGTCAGCAGCTCCGAGCCGACTTTCAACGCCACCAGGATGTCGGCCGGATCGACACGCAGCTCGAGCTCCCGGCGCCAGGTGAGGTAGTGGTCCGTCCAGGCCACGACCGTATATTTGTAACGACCCAGCGCGCCGACCTGGAAACCCGCGCGCCAGCGATCGTTTCCGAGCGGCTGCATTTCAACTTTGGACCAGTCCGGCGCGTCGGCATGACGATGAGCTAGGAAGCAGCGCACCGCGTCGTGGCCATCCGTGAACACGTCCGCCTCGACCTCGACAATGTCACCGACGGCCCTCTTAATCGGGAACCGGCCGGCATCGATCTGCGGCCGCACGTTCTCGATGACGGCCCGGGTCCTTCCGTCGGCGGGGGCGACCGGGTTGCGGGACAGGGGCGTCGTTCCTGTGCGCCTGCGGCTCACGGTGCCGACTGCTCGGGCTCGAGTACGAGGCACGCCAGCGGCGGTAGCGTTATGGATAACGACTGGTACCGCCCGTGCGCGGCGATCGGCGCAGCTTCCACACCGCCTATGTTGCCCTGTCCGCTGCCGCCATAGATGGGCGCGTCGCTGTTCAGCAGCTCGCGCCAGTGGCCGCGCTTCGGCACTCCGACACGGTAGTTATGGCGCGGCACAGGCGTGCCGTTGCAGATCACGAGCAGCAGGTCGCCGTTCGCGCCGCGTCGCAGATAACTCAATACGCCCTGCTCGGAATCGGACGCGTCGACCCAGTCGAAGCCGCGCGACTCGAAGTCACACTCGTGCAGCGCAGCCCGATCTCGCAGCAGCCGGTTGAGATCGCCGACCCATCGCGAGACGCCTTGGTGGGCGGGCCGCTCGAGCAGGTGCCAGTCGAGGCTCGAGTCGTGGTTCCACTCGTCCCACTGCCCGAACTCGCTGCCCATGAACAGCAGCTTCTTGCCGGGATGCGTCCACATGTAGCCGAGAAGAAGACGCAGGTTCGCGAACTTCTGCCAGTCGTCACCCGGCATGCGGCGCAGCAGCGACCCTTTGCCGTAGACGACCTCGTCATGCGAGAGCGGCAGGACGAAGTTCTCGTGAAAGGCGTACCAGATGCTGAAGGTGATCGAGTTGTGATGGTGCTTGCGATGCACGGGATCGAGGCCGAAGTAACGCAGCGTGTCGTTCATCCAGCCCATGTTCCACTTCATGCCAAAGCCGAGCCCGCCGGTCGCCGCCGGCCGGGACACCGACGGCCAGGCCGTCGATTCCTCGGCGATCGTCTGGGTGTCGGGGTGGTCGCGGAAGACGGCGGTGTTGAGCTGGCGCAGGAACTCGATCGCCTCGATGTTCTCATGGCCACCGTACTCGTTCGGGAGCCACTCGCCTTCCTTGCGGCCGTAGTCGAGATACAGCATCGACGCGACCGCATCGACACGCAGCCCGTCGCCGTGGAACTCGTCGAGCCAGTAGAGGGCGCTCGACGTCAGGAATGCCCGGACCTCGTGGCGCCCGTAGTTGAAGATCCAGCTGTTCCACTCGGGATGGAAGCCCTGGCGGCGATCCGCATGCTCGTAGAGGTGCGTGCCGTCGAAGTAGGCGAGCCCGTGCTCGTCGCCCGGGAAATGCGATGGCACCCAGTCGAGGATCACGCCGATGCCGTGCCCGTGCATCTCGTCGATCAGGAATTTGAGGTCCTCAGGCGTTCCGTGGCGCGCCGACGCGGCGAAGTACCCGGTGCACTGATAGCCCCACGAGCCGTAGAACGGATGCTCCATGACGGGCAGCAGCTCGACGTGCGTGAATCCGAGCTCGCGCACGTAGGCGGGCAACGCGACGGCGAGCTCACGGTAGGTGAGCGAGCGGTTCGCCTGTTCCGGGCTCCTGCGCCACGACCCTAAATGCACTTCGTAGATCGAGATAGGTGCCGCAGGCGCATTCGCCTCGTGCCGGCTGCGCATCCACTCCTGGTCGCGCCAGCTGTACCGGCCGTCCCACACCAGTGACGCGGTGCGCGGGGGGCATTCTGCGGCGCGGGCGTACGGATCGGCTTTGTCCACCGCGTAGTCACCGGCCGCCGACTCGATCCGGAACTTGTACGTGCGGCCGTGACCTACCCCGGGCAAGAAGGCCTCCCAGATGCCGCTGCCGTCGTCGCGAGCGGTCATCGGATCGGTCCGACCGCTCCAGGCGTTGAAGTCGCCGATCACGGCGACGCGCTTCGCGTTCGGCGCCCAGACCCTGAAACAGGTGCCTGTCTCGCCGTCCCGCTCGCTGGGGTTGGCGCCGAGCTTGTCGTACAGCCGGCCGTGAGTTCCCTGCCGGAACAGGTAGGTGTCGTGCTCGGTCAGCGGAGTCGTGCGCCGCGAGCAGGGCCGTTCCGGTGTCCGCGCCAATGGCGCATCCTCGTTAGTGCCGATGACCTCAAACTATACGTTTCCGGCGAAAGCGTGGGCCGGAAGGCGGCCCTGGCGATCTTCGAAACTTTCTCGCAACAGCGGCAAGAAGAATTTGCAGACGTCCGAGCGCTCAGCGAGCCATGCGCAGCCCCGGCAGTACATCGTTGCCGAACGACCAGGCGAGCGCCGCGATGGTGATCGCGAGGGTCGAGAACCTCAAGACCACGGAACCGCTCTGAACGTCGAGCGCCGGGCGCAGGTGCTCGACAAGCACCGGCAGGACCGCCAACACGCAACCGGCCGCGGCGACCGCCGCGGCGACGCCGCCGAGCGTTGCTGAGCGCAGACGATCGCGCAACCCGGCCATCAACTCCGCGTATTCGCGTTCCGCGGCCACGCGGGTGTCGGCACGATCGTCCGGCGCGCCCGGGTGCAGGCTCGCCGCCAGCCTCCATTCGAAATCGGCGGCGAGGCGAGGTCGTGGCAGAGCGCTCGCGAGCCGCGCATCCATCGCTGCGTACTCGTCACGCCACCGGCGGCACCGCGCGCAACCGGCCAGGTGCAATCTGACGATCCGCGCGCTCTCCGGCGCGAGCGTTCCGTCGACCAGCTCGGCGACCTCGAACTCGTAATCGTCGCAGGCGCCATTTGCGGGGATGTTCATGCTGCCTTTACCTCCTCGGGGCGCGCGAGCTCGATGAGCCGCTTGCGCGCCCGGTGCAGCAGATTCTTGACCGTCCCGAGCGGCATGCCGAGCGATTCGGCCACCGCGTCGTAGGAGCGGTCCTCCAGGTAGAAAAGTCGCACGGCCTCCTGCTGGTTGCGCGGCAGCTGGGCGAGCAGGCGCAGCAGGTTGTCACGCTCAGGGTCCTGCGCCGGCCACGACGCGATTTGCGCGGCCGCATGCTGTGCGTCCGTCGAATTTGGGTCGTCCAGCGACACGGTTGGGCGCCTGCGCCGCAGATCCATGAGGCAGGTGTTGCGCGCGATGGCATAGATCCAGGTACCGAGCGCAGCGCGACCATCGAACCGAGGCAGGGCCTTCCAGACGCGGACGAAGGTTTCCTGGGCGGCGTCTTCCGCCGCCGCGCTCTCCTTGAGGATCGAGAGCGCGAGCCGGAACACCCGGTCCTTGTAGGCCCCCACGACCAGGTCGAAGGCGCGGTCGTGTCGGCCCGCCGCCAGGTGTTGTTCGATCTCCGGATCCATCAGCGCGCCACGGGGCCCTCCCGATCGCAGCGTCGAGCCGCGGCGACATTTATACGCCGGGACCGTCCGCAGGGTTGCAACAGGGCGATGCAACCTTCGGCGGTCCGCGGGCATATAAGCGGTATCCAGCCTGGAGGGGTCATCCATGTCCGAAGACGCCATCGCCGTATTCATCCCGATCGTAGCCATCATCATGTCGCTCTCGATCCCGATCGTGTTCGCGATCGTCGACTACCGTCGCAGGCGCGACATCGTCGAGGCGCATCACAAGGAACGCATGGCCGCAATCGAGCGGGGCATGGAACTTCCGCCACTGCCGGAGTCATTCTTCAGGTCGTTCAACTACGACCGGAAGCCCCGACACCTGCTCACAGGGATGATCTGGACCTTCGTCGGGGCGGGGCTGTTCGTCGCGCTCCGGGAGGTGGCGGGGCGGGATGTCGCATGGTTTGCATTGATGCCGATCGGCGTGGGGCTCGCGCTCCTGATCTATTACTTCGTCGAGGGCCGCAAGCTCGTCAAGCCGCCCGCCACGGAGCCTCGCTGACGCGTCAGTTGCCGGGCCAGGTCTCGCGGTGCAGCGGAGCGAACTCTGCGGAGCATCACCGACGCGCCCGTTGCTGCGTCAGGCCTGACCGCATCCGGAGCCGGGCGATGACGCGGGCACGCCCCCGAGCGCGGGTCTTCCTCGCATCAGACGGCTGCCTCTACTGCGGGTTCCGGCACTCCTCGAGGTCACTTTCGGTCAAGCCCAGATCCTTGGCTGCTGCAGCGAGGTCCTCGGCCGTAGCGTTGGCCGAGTAGACGTCGCCAATCGTCTGCGAGATGTCGGCACCGCCCAGTCTCCCTGCCACCCTTCCGACGGCACTCATCAGGCGACCAAGTCCCTGCTTCTTCTTGTTTGCCTCCTCGGCCTCCTTGACCTTCCGGGCGAGACAGGCCTGCTGAGCCGTCTTTTGCGCCGCCGGATCCTGCGCAGTTGTCGTCCCGCTTGCAGGTACCGCACCAGGCGTAGCTGCGGGAGTCGGCGTGGGTGCTGCAGCCGGCGAATCTGGCGCGGCGCCTGCACCGGCCATCCCGGCCGCCCCCACTGGAATGGGCAGACTGGGCAGACTCTGCCCGGCGATGGCCACGGACTGACTCTGCAGCGTCCGCAGTGCTGCGGCATCCGGGTTGGCGACTATCTGGTGCACGACCATTTCCATCTCGACCCCGTCGCCGGCCGCCATCTTCCGCATCGTCTCGAGCTGAGGCCCCATCTGCTTCAAAACCATCTGTCGCTGGGATTCGGGCATTTCCGCGAGCTGCTTGTCAAGATCGGCCATCTGCCCCTGAGCTTCGCGCATCTCCGCTTGCTGCTCGGGGCTCAGGACACCGGCGATGCGCATGACCCGTCGGTATGGCTCGTACATGCGACTGCCCGCGACCTTGCGGTAGTCGCTATGGAAGCTCTCGATAACCATCGGCCGGGACTCGCGGCCTGACGTCGCGGTCCCATTGGTCTTCGAGCGCAAGGGCACGTACTCGCTCGCGTCGATCCAGACGCTGGCGGAGTCGAGCACGATGGTCTGACCGTCGACCTCCTGCCGGCGGTTCATGCCCTCCGCGCGAATATGGAACGCCTTGCGGCCGTCGACGGTCTCGGTCCCAACCAGTCGGGCCTTGTCGGCGAACGCCGCCATTGCGTTGGCGTCGTTCGTCGCGTCGCTCGTTGCCTCGGCCTTGAGGGCGTCCTCGGAACCTGCCCACTCGCCCATCATCTGGCCCATCCCGGTCATCATGGCCCCGGGATCAGGCGACAGCCACGGATCTCCGCCTCCCATCCCCTTCAGGAGGCCTGACGGCAAGCCCATCTGCTCAAGTCCTTTTTCGACTTCCGACGAGAGGGCCGCCCCGGTCATTTCCAGACCTTGGGCCTGCGCGGTGGCCATGGCGCGCGTGTCGACACCCTCGCCAGCTCCTGCAGTCGCGGCGGTCACGGGGGCGGCGCGAAACGCAGGTTGCACCTTGCCGTCGGCCGTCCGCGCCTCGAAGCGCTCGAAGACGAGCGCGGCACGATTGCCAAATATGCTCTGGTCCACGGCGTATCGATCCAGCCCCTCCCAACGTTCGATCTGCTTCTCCCGAACCTTGGCCAGGATCGATTGCGCATCCTCGGCGGACGCCGACGTTGCATACACGGTCAGACAAGCAATAGCAGCTGCAAGATAGCGTCGCATGGTGTTGTCCCTCCACCGTTCTCCCGTCGTCGGCTTCGCAGGCATGGCGGAGCCAGCCGTCCGTCGTCCGGCGGGGACTCCGGGTTGACTACCTTAAGTCAATTCTGCGGAGCTTGCTGACCACCAGTCCGGCATCGGCAGGATCAAGCGTCCGACTGCCGCGCATACCATCAAGGAAAACGGTGCAGTGCTGACCCTTCTTAAGGTTGAGTGTCAGTTGGCGCGAGCCGCCCGCCACGGAGCCTCGCTGACGCGTCAGTTGCCGGGCCAGGTCTCGCGGCGCAGCGGGTCGATCGACGTATCCACCCCGTGCTCGCGCATCAACCTGCGGAAGGCGGGATCACTGCGCACTGTGTGAGGCCTGACCGGTCGGTGACGACGAGTTCGACGATGCCGATTGCCTTTGCGTTGGCTCCGGCGGCCGCATAGGCAGCGCCCGCCTCGATCAGAATCGTTTCGGCATCGATCGACGGTATATCCGCGGGCAGCAGCTGCAGGGCCCGGTCCAGTCCGCCGCTGCAACCGCGGACGCCGCGTCGCCTAGGGCGGCCTCTGCGCGAGCGATCGCGGCTAAGGTTGGCCGATTGTCGCGCCGCGTCCGGATGCCAGGAGCAGCAAACCGCGTTCCAGTCGCAGGCTGGGAAAGTAATCCGGACCAGCCGCAGCCGCAGCCTCCTGAACGGCCAACCCTTCCGCCGGACGGCCCGTGGTCGGAAGAAAGTCCGCAATACGGAACTCTACGCCGCGTTCGCCAGCCATGCTGGGTCAGATCCGCCCCGGGCCGCCTCCCGGGCCAGAGCAAACTCTGCCTCTCTGTCGTCTTGGATCAGCCTCCGCGAAATCCGGATCGAGCGTCGTGGCATGGGTCCGCCGAGCATATGTACTCGGGCGGCGCAGCTGGGTCAGGATCAGTTTGCCCAGGCCATCGAGTCAATCCGCGCCAGGTCGAGATCGCCGATCGGCTCGACGTCGGCGCGATCCTGCAGGGCAGCGTGCAGCGCGACGGCACGCGGCTGCGCATTCAGGCGCAGCTCGTGGATACCGCAACGGATCTGAACCGGTGGGCGGAGGCCGCTACTTCGTCGAGGGTCGCAAGCAGGGGATGCAGCCAGGCCAGGGCAATAAGCCATGATCCCGCGCGCCTCGCGGCAGGTACTCGGACCAGCGATAAGTCCTGCACGGGAGCCGTGACCGTCGATACCGGCGATCGATCCCCGTCCTGGCCTTGTATCCTCGGGTCATGCCGACAGGAAATCAGGGCGCGACAAATCGACTGCCGGACGACCGCGCAGGATCCACCCCAGCGATCAACGACTATGCGCTCATCGGCGATTGCCGCAGCGCCGCATTGATTTCCCGCGACGGCTCTTTGGATTGGCTTTGCCTGCCGGACTTTTCCTCACCGTCGGTATTCGGCGCGCTTCTGCACCACCCGTCGCGACCCCGCGCGGCCGGGCCAGTGGCCGCCGACGACGGTGGCGGCCACTTCAGGATACGTCCTGCAGTGCCAGCAAGCGCGACGCGGCGGTACCTGCCCGGCTCCAACGTCCTTGAGACCACCTTCCGTACGAGCGACGGAACGGTTCGGATCGTCGACCTGATGTCGATCCCGGGCGAACGCCAGTTCCAGCCGATGCGCGAGGTTCTACGTGTCGTCGAAGGCGTCGAGGGGCGGGTACCGGTGGCCTTCGAAATCGACCCGCGACCCGGTTATGGCCGGATGGCACCGCGTCTCGAGGCTCGGGCGCCGAAGCAATGGGCCTGGGTCTGGCGCAACGAGTGTCTGTACCTGCATTCAGATGTTGCTCTGCAACCGCTGGGCGACGGCCTCGTCGGCCAGCGCGTCCTGGGGGGCGGCGATCGCCTGTGCTCGTCGCTCGCGTACACGAAGGCAGACATCGGCGTCATCGCTCCGCTCGAAGCCGCAGCACAGCAGCGAGTCGAGGACACGTTGCGCTGGTGGCAGACCTGGAGTTCGCAGGCGCGATACCAAGGACAGTATCGCGAAGCCGTCGTTCGCAGCGCGCTGGCGCTCAAGCTGCTTACCTACGCCCTCTCCGGAGCCGTCGTCGCTGCGCCGACCACCTCACTCCCCGAGGCCATCGGCGGAGATCGCAACTGGGATTACCGCTACTGCTGGCTGCGCGACGCGGCGCTGACGATGCGCGCGTTCACGGGTCTCGGATATCTTGACGAGGCCCGAGGCTTCCTCGACTGGCTGCTGCACGCGACGCGCCTGACGTGGCCGGAACTGCGGGTGCTCTACGACGTGTATGGCCGCACCGAGTTCGAGGAGGAGGAGCTCGCACACTGGCGCGGCTTTCGCGATTCACGACCCGTGCGCATCGGTAACGCCGCGCAGGCTCAGCTGCAGCTCGACGTCTACGGCGCGGTCTGCTTTGCCGCGCGTGAGTTCGTAAACGCGACGGGTGCGCTCGCGAGCGACGAAGCCAGGCTGCTGCGAGGCTTCGGCCAGAGCGTATGTCGGCAATGGCAGGAGCCCGATCACGGGATCTGGGAGATACGCGGTGAGCCACGCCAGTACACCTTTTCCAAGGTCATGTGCTGGACCGCGCTCGATGTCCTCGTCGATCTGTCGAAGAACGGCCGGCTGAAGCTTCCTTCGGCGGCTCGCGCCGCGCGTGATGCGCTCCGGGGCCTGATAGAGACGCGCGGCTACAATCGCGAGCTCGGCGCCTATGTCGCGGTCTTGGACGGCGCGACCATCGACGCGAGCCTGTTGCTGATCGGCTGCCTCGGATACGCTGATCCGGCGGACGGCCGGATGCGCGGCACGTTCTCCAGGGTTCAAGAGCGACTCGCGCGCAACGGCCTGTTGATGCGCTACGAGCCCGGCTTCGACGGCTTCGCGGCTCCCGAGGGCGCGTTCGGTATCTGCAGCTTCTGGGCGATCGACAACCTCGCCAGGCGCGGGGACGTTCACGAGGCGCATCGGGCCTTTCAGCACGCGCTCGGCTTCGCCAACGATGTCGGGCTCCTCGCCGAGGAAATCGACCCCGATACTGGTGCGCTGCTGGGTAATTTCCCGCAGGCCTATACCCACGTCGGGCTGATCAACGCGGCGCTCGCGCTCGAGCCACAATGAGCGTGAGCGAACTCTTCGCCCGAGATCTGCCACAGCTTCTATTGTGGGGGCTGATCGCGACGGTCGCGATGACGACGATTCTCCAGGGCAGTCAGGGCCTCGGGCTTTCGCGCCTGAGTCTGCCGTTCCTGGTCGGCACGTTCTTCACCGCGAATCGGAACCGGGCCACGGTCATCGGCTTCATCGTATACACGATCGGGGGCTGGGGCTTTGCCATGCTGTACTTCCTGTTCTTCGCAGGCATCGGCGTGGCGAACTGGTGGCTCGGTGCGCTGCTTGGCTTCCTGCACGGGGTGTTCCTCCTGGCGGCTGCGCTGCCGCTGCTTCCCTATGCGCACCCGCGCATGGCTTCGGAGCACGACGGGCCGGGTGCCGGTTACATACTCGAGCCGCCTGGATTCTTCGGCCTCAACTATGGGCGTCGCACACCGCTCACCACGATGCTGGGGCAGATAGTGTATGGCGCGACGCTCGGTGGCTTGTGCCAGCTGGCGGACGTCTTCGTCGGCGCTCCGGGATGACGAGTCGTCGTCATTACTCGGGCATCCGCTGCCCGGGTTTGAGCCTTACAATCCCTGCCGTGGGGGAGCACAGCAATTCACACTTACTCGCTTCCGCCTGAATTTCGGCGAATAAGCGATTTGCAAGCGTTCTTGCGTCCAGAGCGAAGCTCTTCCAGGGTGCGGCTGCACGTGATGAAACTCGAAGCAGCAAGATTCCGCGAGTAGCCACAACGCGAGCAGCGCCCGCCATGGACACTTACGAGCGTGAGCTTGTTTCTGATCGCGCGCTCATGCTGGCGCAAGTAACTTTGATGGTGGGCCACCCGATTCTAAGGCTCGACCGCCGGTCCATCGCTCAATATTTTGAGCCGAAACGTGTAAGATTAAGAGATGGGCCTGTAGCACAGCGGTTAGTGCAGGGGACTCATCGAAATGGTGCCTCCGCGGCGTAATCTGCGGAGTGAACGGGATGAATTCAGGGGAGCCTTCCAGTCTGGCTGATGGGAACCCTGAGCCAAGCCGGCGGTACACCGCTGGAAGGTGCAGAGACTACCTGAGGGCTGCAGCGCCCTTGATGACAGGCATCGAGCATCCCGCACCCGACCGGTCCGTGGACCGAGGGTGATGAGATAGTCCACGCCCGGTGGAAACGCCGGGGCCGCGTGAATCCCTTGGTCGTAGGTTCGAATCCTACCGGGCCCACCACCTTGAATATTGAGCGGACGATGTTCAATATTCAAGGCATGCTCAAACGCTCCCATCTCCTGAGCCGCCTGCGCGCCAGCCTCAAGGCGAGCCCGGCAGTCGCTCTGCTCGGGCCGCGTCAGTGCGGAAAGACCACCCTGGCGCGGCAGTTGATCAAGGGTTCCCGAAGTACTTACTTCGACCTGGAGAACCCCGTCGATCTCGCACGGCTCGAGGAGCCCTTGACGGCGCTCGAGCCATTGCGCGGGCTGGTGGTCATCGATGAGGTCCAGTTACGCCCGAATCTGTTTGGCGTACTTCGCGTGTTGTTGGACCGACGGCCGGTACGCGCGCGATTCCTCATTCTGGGGAGCGCATCTCCCGACCTGCTGCGTCAGAGCTCCGAAACGCTCGCTGGCAGGATCGCGATCGTCGAGAGGAGCGGCTTTACGCTCGACGAGCTCGAAAAGCCGGATCTGAACCGGCTTTGGCTGCGCGGCGGATTTCCACGCTCATTCCTCGCGCGCTCGGAACGGGCGAGCACCGGCTGGCGAGAGGATTTCATCCGGACTTTTCTCGAACGGGATCTCGCGCAGCTCGGCGTGCAGGTGCCGTCCGGCACGATGCGCCGGTTCTGGACCATGACCGCGCATTATTCGGGCGGTATCTGGAATAGCTCGGAGATCGGTCGTTCCCTTGGAGAGGCGCATACCACCGTCAGGCGTCATCTCGATACCCTGGCCGGTGCGCTGGTCGTTCGGATACTGGAGCCGTGGTACGCGAACATCGGCAAGCGCCTGGTCAAGGCTCCCAAGGTCTATATTCGCGATTCCGGTCTGTTGCATACCCTGCTCGGGATCGGCGAGCGTCGGCAGCTCGAAGGTCACCCCGTGGTCGGCGGCTCGTGGGAAGGTTTTGTCATCGAGCAACTCCTGGCGCGTCTGCCCAAGGCCAATGCCTATTACTGGCGTACCCAGGCAGGCGCCGAGCTCGATCTGCTGCTGCTTGGCGCGCGCCGCATCGGGATCGAAATCAAGCGAGCCGATGCGCCCACCATGACGCCATCGATCGCTTCAGCACTCAAGGATCTGGAGTTACATCGCTTGTTCGTAATCTATCCCGGCTCGACTCGCTATCCATTGCACCAGAAGGTCGAAGTGCTGCCGCTCATGGATTGCATTGCGGAGTTGGCATAATCGGAAGCGTGCCGATAGGGGGCCTCGCGCAGTCCGGTCCACGTAACTGCACTTGTTACTGGTTGAATTGAGATACCGGAGGTCACTCCTTGATGCTCGGGTACTTGCGTGTGCCAGCGGAGGAAGCGTTCGACGATCCAGGCTTCTTTCATACTGGCGACGGCGGTTTTGTCGATGCGGAGGGCCGACTTCATTGGCACGGCCGACTGAACGACATCATCAAGACCGGAGGCGCCAACGTTTCGCCGCTCGAAATCGATGCTGTGTTGGCCGAGTGTCCGGGCGTGAAAATGGCTGCCATTGTGGGCGTACCGCACGACAAGCTCGGCGAGATGGTCGTTGCCTGTGTGGTGCGCGAAGCCGGAGCCGCCGTCGACGAGGAGGGCGTGCGCGCTTTCGTAGCCAAGCGTCTGTCGAGCTTCAAAGTCCCCCGGCGTGTGCTGTTCCTCGAGGAGTCGGAAGTCACGCTCAATGCCAGCAACAAGATAAGAACCGCGCCCCTGCGCGAGCTTGCAGCGCGTCGTCTGGCCGCTGATTGAAGTACACGGAGGCGGCGGAGAGCTGTTACTGAGCAGGCCGGCAAATAGTGCGTGGTGTTTTAGGCGGCATAGCGGACATGCTTTTCCTCGAACAGGTTGCGAATGACCTGAGGTTGCCGCTGTCGGCGATGCAGGTGTCGACGCACGCCGCCCATCATCTCGGCGCGAGTCGTCGGCCGGCTCTTGCCAAGCGCGTTGGTTTTGACGTCCTGGTTCAGCAGCTCGTCGGGATTGAGCTCGGGACAATAGCCCGGCAGTCGAATCAGACGCAGCGTGTCAGCGTGGTCCTCGACAAAGCGTTTGGCTTCTCGGGAGCGATGCACCGGGTGGCCATCGACGATCAGGTAGACCTTGCCGTCTGCTTGCTTCAGCAACCGCTGCATGAAGCCGATGAACAGGCGCGCATCAAACTTGCCATGAAAGACCATGAAGGCCAGCTGCCCGCGATTGGTGATCGCCGAGATCATGTTGCAGCCAAAGCGTTGGCCGGTGGCGCGCACGATCGGGGTGTGGCCCACCGGCGCATAGCTGGTGCCGGTAATGTGGTCGCTGCGCAGGCCCATCTCGTCGCCCCAGTAAATCACCGCCCGTGCCTGCTTTGCCTGACGCGCAATCGCCGGATACTCCTCGCTCAGCCAGCGCGCGATCGCCGCGTCGTTGCGCTCATACGCCCGGCGCACCGGCTTCTGCGGGCTCATGCCCCAGGCCGCCAGGTACCGCCCCACCGTCGTCAGCGACACCTCGATCCCATACTCGCGTCGGATCAGACTCGCCACCGCCGCGCGCGTCCACAGGTAAAACGGCAGCTTCAATTGGTCCGGCAGCGCGTCGATGATCAACTGCCGAATCCGCATCGACTGAGTTCGATCGAGCCGCCCGTCGCCCGCGCGCCGACCCCGCCGCCTCGGCCTAAGCGCCCGCAGGCCGCCCACCTTGTCCAGCGCCATCCACTTGTTGGCCGCCCGAAGACTGACGCCGAACACCCGTGCCGCCGGGGTCTGCTTCATGCCGCCGCGCACCGCCTGCACCACCGAGCGGCGCAAATGCGCCTGGGTCGCCGCGTCCAGCTTCCGTGCATCCGACTTGCTTGGCATGCAGCAGATGCTACCACACTACGCACTATTTGATGCACGGATCAGTAACACAGCCCCGCCGCCGCCCTGTGCCGTGCGATGATCTCCACGTGCTGCAAGGAATCCCGCATACCGGTCGACACAACACCGTATCACGATGAGCTCCTGCGCCGTTCCAAGGCGTCCCCGAGTCCCCACCGTCGCAACGCTTCATCGGCCACCTGAGTGCGACGGATACGGCCCGGTGTCCTGGAAAACCGGGGTATTGGCGCGTTCTGGATGATTCCGTCGAGTTCGACGTACGTCCCGCGCGTGCGTAGATGATCGTCATGCATCGCCTCGGCTAGCGTCAGGGCAGGCGCGACGCAGGCATCGGATCCAGCGAAAATGCGTAGCCATTCGGGGCGACTGCGTTGCGCGAACAGCGCGGCAAAAGCTTGCGTTCGACGCGCCCAGTTTTCGCGGTCTTGCTGACTCTTGAGGAACTCTGGTGGAGCGCCTGTGAGCCGCACAAGTTCCGCGTAGAACTGCGGCTCAAGCGCACCCACCGCGATGGGAAGGCCGTCCGAGCAGGTGTAGCATCGGTAGAAGGGTGCCGCGCCACCCAGCAGGCTGCGATCGCGCTCGAGGGAGGCGGCCGGATTGTCGCGCAGTCCTGTAAACATCGACATCAGTGAAGCAACGCCGTCGACGATCGCGGCATCGATCACTTGCCCGCGCCCCGACTGCTCGCGCTCGCGAAGTGCGGCGAGTATACCGAGCGCCGCGACGAGCGAACCGCCCGCAAAATCGCCAATGAGGTTAAGTGGCGGCACGGGCGGACGATCCTGCGGGCCGATTGCCGCAAGCGCGCCCGACACCGCAATGTAGTCGATGTCGTGCCCAGCCGTGGAGGCGAGGGGGCCGGTCTGACCCCAGCCCGTGATGCGGGCGTAAACGAGTGACGGATGGTGCGCGAGGAGCACATCGGGCCCAAAGCCGAGTCTCTCCATGACGCCTGGTCTAAATCCCTCAATGAGTACGTCGGCCTGCTTGGCGATCGAGAAGCACAACTCGCGATCAGTCTCTCGCTTAAGATCGACGATGATCGTTGCGCGGCCACGGTCCACGATGGGGTTCCGCCAGCCATTCCCCCCGGGACGGTCCAGGCGTACGACTTCCGCACCGAGGTCCGCCAGCAGCATCGCGCAGTGCGGCCCTGGGCCAATACTGACAAACTCAACGATTCGCAGTCCGGACAATGGGCCGTCAGCGAACATCTCTGGCGATTGCGTTTCCATTGCTGACGACCGCGGATGGCTTATATCGCGACTTGCACTTGCGTATGTAAGTAACGATTTCAGAACAGCCCGTCTGCCGCCAGAAGGCTCGCACTACGAGTCTGGAGCCAATGAGTAAGCGGCTTTAGATTCCCGCTTCCTTGGGAAGGACGCCGAGGTCGCGGAAAGGGGCCGGCGCTGAGCCTTGGCTACAACAATGGGGCCTGGGTCGAGCCCAGGGACCCCAGGTCGTTCGACGCCATCACTCCCGCCACCGAGAAGCCGATCGGCCAGATTGCGGCCGGCTGGCGTACCGGTCTCGCATGCTCCATGCTTCACGAAAAGTCAATGACAGCAGTAACATACGTTGGCGATATGCGATCTCTCTCGCCTCTCACATCTCACTCAGTCTCATGTGCTCTTGTGGTGTCTCGCAGAAATGTTGACGAACCGTTCCGGTCACATGGGTAACGGTTTATGCCGGATGGTCGTGCTCAGGCGTCGAAAAGGGAGGAAGGTGCCGGCATGGGGCGTCAGGCCACAGGTGTCGGGGTTTCGTCCTTCTTCTGCTGGCGGCGCTGCTGCTTTTCCTCGCGCTTCTTCCTGGCGGCTTCCTCGCGCTGCTTCTTCTGGTAACCGTAGTTGGGTTTGGCCATTCAGTCTCCGTCAGGGCAAATGGGGTCCACCCCCCAAAGATTAGCGGATTTCGCAGGAAAGGCACCTGGTTCCGTTCAACCGGCCACGGCGACTACCACGCATACCCACAAAGCCAGCAATACCGCCCAGCTCGCCCCGTACACCGGGATCCGGTGACGCAGGCGGTTGCGACCGATGTGTATCCACGCATGGGTCACGCGGACGCCGAAATATACCCACGCGAGCGCGAGAATCGCGGTCCCGGTCGTACGGGTCGCGAGCGCAGCCAGGCAGGCGGCGTAGAAGAGCGTCGGCGCCTCGAACAGGTTGACGAAATGGCGGGCCGGTTTGACCGCGTATTCCGGCTCCGTGCCGCCCTGGTAAACACGGAAATAGGCGCTTGCAAGGGCCTTTTCCCGGATCGCGCGCATGCGGCTGCGGAACATGATCACCAGTACCGTCGCTGTCAGCAGCACCATGGCGAACATCGGGTAGACGATTGCGTCGGGCGACATCGGCGGATTGCTCCAGCGGTGGAAAGGCCGCAGAGTGCACCAGATCCGCCGTTGCGGAAAGGCTGCCGGGGAGCTGGATGTCAGATCGAACCGCGATACTCTGGCCGATGTGCGCGCAGGCAGGGCTGGTCGCGCTGGTGTGGTTACGTCTGTATGCGGTGCGTCTGACTGAAATGCGCAGCCGCGGCATCGACCCGCAGCAGCTTGCGCGCCCCGATGAAGTCACAAGACTGCTCGAGAACAACCGCGCGGCGGACAACCTGCGCAACCTGTTCGAGATCCCGGTGCTGTTCTTCGCGGTCTGCCTCGCGCTCTACGTCACCGGCTTCATCACGCACATGCAGGTGTCGCTTGCCTGGGGCTTCGTGATGCTGCGCGCGGTACACAGCCTCGTGCATACGACCTATAACCGCGTGACGCACCGCTTTCTCACTTACGCGGTGAGTACCATTTTCGTTTTTGCGATGTGGGCGCTGTTTGCCCTCGCGCTGCTGCGCGCAGAAGCCTGAATCGTCGATGCCGAGATGAGGCCCGGGCGTACCCGTGCCTCGCCGAGGGCTAAGGCTCCTCGGCCTCGGCCAGTACCGCCTCGGCCCGCGGGCGGAAGCCGTAGGAGAATCCAATCGTCAGGCCCTGATTCATCTTGTGCCCGTTGCGGCCCTCGAGGCCGTGCATGTAGATCGCGAAGGTCGTCAACTGGGGCGTCAGCGCGAAGCCGGTACCGATTCCGGCGTTGATGAATTCGTCTTCCGCGAGAGAGTCATGATTCAGGAAGTACGGGCTGCTGGGTGGAATGGGGATATCGATGCCGCCGTGCGTCCACTGCAACGCGCCGTACGCGCTGACGTTCCAGCGCGGATTGATGAAAGTGCCGAACTCGAGATTCAGATTTTCGCGGTCGTGCGCGATCTCCTGGACTTTCTCGACGAAGCCATACGAGTAACGCATCTGCACGTAGGTTCGCCGCAGCCAGGGATCGAGGCTCTTTCCGGCACTGAATCCGACCAGCAGCTCGTCGAGGTTGCGCCCCTGCGCCGCATGACCCCGGTAGTAATAGTCGCTGATCGGCGTGACGTACGCGACGAACGGCGCCAGCGCGAACGGCCGCTCGAGCGCCTGGTAATGCACGCCCACTCGCAGGTCGGTAAACGCGCCGTGCTCGTCGCCGTCGTCAACGTCGAAGCCCGGCGCCCCGCCATGGCTGGGCGGGCCCCAGTATTTCGTGATGATGTACGGCAGCGAGGCCGACACCATCACTTTGTCGGTGACACCGTAGTTCGCGAGCAGCGCATAGGTGTACGCGGCGATTCGTTTGCACGCGCGCACGACCGGGGATGCCGCCCGCGCCATCGCCGCGATCGAGCCCTACGCCCGTGTCGAGTGGGATAGCGCCGGCAAGCCCGCGCTTCGGGATAGCTCAGCGCTTCGTGACGGGGCGATTGCACTGGCGGACCTGCTGATCCTGGACGGGCAGGTCGAACGCGGACGCCGGTTGCTGGCTGAGATCATCGGCGCGATGGAGCGCGAGACTCGCGGCGAGGGTCGACCTGAGTTCTGGTATGTGTTCCAACATCCAGTGGCGCTGGCACTCGACGGCCAACCGGAGGCCGCGATGGCGCTCCTCGAGCGTTCCTACGCCGCCGGGCAGGCGACCGGCGCATGGTGGCTCTTCCTTGAAGCGGAGCCTGCTTACGATGCGCTGCGCAAAGCCCCGCGGTTCGAGGCCCTCCGCCGCAAGGTCCGGGAGCATATCGCTGAACAACGCGAGGAGCTGGCGCGCCTGCGAGCGCAAGGCCTGGTGCCGCAGCGGACCGGTAGCGATCGCTAACCGCGCGGGTTCGGCTTCATCCACCCTGGCCGCGCACACCCCGCCAGGCGCGTTCGATCAACGTCGTCTTCGTCACCTTCCAGTCCTCGTCGAGCGCGGGGTCGGCCCACACGCCCTTGCGCAGGTCCTCCGCTTCCAACCCCTCTGGCGCGTGTACACATGATCCCGCTACACCGGACCGTAGCCCGAATGCGCCGGACTTCCTGACGAGGCGCAACTCCCTTGCCCGCTCGCAATGTATAGAGCGGGACCTGTCGGAGATTCTTACATAACCTATCGATACATCGTCGCATCAGCTCGAAAATCACGCCGGTTTCGCGGCTAGGTGCTTGACATTAATCGGCCCCTTCCCGTGGGCTCAGTATTTGCATATTCCATGGAACCAATGGCCCAGATCGGACGGGCCGCCGAAAACAACTGGAGCTCGGAGGAGGTTCAAAATGTCAGAAAGAATGGCCGACCACGCTCTTCGCCTGTTGACTGCAGCGTGCCTTGCGCTCGTGAGCGCCGGGGCAAACGCAGTCCCGTTCTTCTGGACGGACTGGACCGGCGCCGACCTGGATCCTGGAGCAGCGTTCCGAGCGCAGGGCACGATCACGACGACTACCTCGACTGTGACCGTGACCTACACGAACGCGCTCGGTGTCGGGTTCTATCAGCCCACTGGCGGGAACGATTACTACACCGGCGGCTCCGGCGACACGTCGCCGTACACGAGTTCGCTCGTCGACAATCGTCCCACGGGCACCGACATCATCGCGCTGCAGTTCGCCGGAACCCAGACGCTGGAATTCTCCGAGGCGATCGCCAATCCAGTCTTTGCATTCGTCAGCCTGAATGGCAATGGCTATGCGTTCGACCAGGATTTCGAGATCCTGAGCGTGGGTGGCGTCGACGGTAATGCCTGCGGGTTCTGGGGGTGCGGCGGCGTCGAGAAAGTTGTCGTGGACCTCGGCAATGGGCAGTTCGAGTACCAGTTGAACGCGAGCAACGTGGGTGGCACCGAGCCACACGGCACGATTCGCTTCACGGGCGCGTTCGACTCGGTGACCTGGCGCAGCAGCACCAATGAGTTCTGGAACGGCTTCACCGTCGGTGTCCAGGGGACGGCCGACGAATTGCCTTGCGAGGTGGATCCCACACTGCCTGGATGCGAGCCCACGCCCGTTCCGGAGTCCGGCACGCTTGCGCTGCTCGGCCTCGGCCTCGTGGGTATCGGTGTCCTCACCCGGAGACGCAGGCGCTACTGAGCGCGAAGGAGCGTCACGAAGCCCGGCCCAGCGCCGGGCTTTTTGCGTTCAATCCTCGAGGAACGACCGGAGCTGCTCGCTGCGGCTCGGGTGCCTGAGCTTACGCAGCGCCTTGGCCTCGATCTGCCGGATCCGCTCACGTGTGACGTCGAACTGCTTGCCGACTTCCTCGAGCGTGTGGTCCGTGTTCATGTCGATGCCGAAGCGCATCCGGAGCACCTTCGCCTCGCGCGGCGTGAGTCCGGCCAGCACCGAGTGCGTGGTCTCTCGCAGCGACTCGGTCGTCGCGGAGTCGATCGGAGATTCGACCGAGGTGTCCTCGATGAAGTCACCGAGGTGCGAATCTTCGTCGTCGCCGATGGGTGTCTCCATCGAGATCGGCTCTTTCGCGATCTTGAGCACCTTGCGGACCTTGTCCTCGGGCATCTCCATCCGCACCGCGAGCTCCTCGGGCGTCGGCTCGCGGCCCATCTCCTGCAGCATCTGCCGCGAGATACGGTTCAGCTTGTTGATGGTCTCGATCATGTGCACCGGGATGCGGATGGTGCGCGCCTGGTCGGCGATCGAGCGCGTGATGGCCTGCCGGATCCACCACGTGGCATAGGTCGAGAACTTGTAGCCGCGGCGGTACTCGAACTTGTCTACCGCCTTCATCAGGCCGATGTTGCCCTCCTGGATCAGGTCCAGGAACTGCAGCCCGCGGTTGGTGTACTTCTTCGCGATCGAGATCACGAGGCGCAGGTTGGCCTCGACCATCTCCTTCTTGGCGCGGCGCGCCTGCGCCTCGCCGACCGCCACCTCGCGGTTGATCTCCTTGATCTCGGCGATCGACAGGTGTGAGCGGCCCTCGATTTCGCGCAGGCGCATCTGCTGCCTCTCGACCTGCTCGCGCAGCCGTGCAAGCGGGCCGGAGTGCTTGCGCTTGGCACGAATGTGCTTGTCGAGCCAGCGCAGGTTGGTCTCGTTGCGCGGGAAGGTCTCGATGAAGTCGGATCTCGGCATGCCCGCGTCGCGGACGCAGAGCTGCATGACCGCCTTCTCGACGCCTCGGATCTCGTTCAGGTGCTCGCGCAGCTGCACGATGAGCGCATCGAACATGCGCGGCGAGAGCCGCAGCTCCATGAACTCGTCGGCCAGGCGCTTGCGCAGCCGCGCGGTCCTGGGCTCGCGCGGACCCTTCTCGTCCAGCGCCTTGACCGCCTGCGCCTGGAGCTTCGCGAGCGACGCGAAGCGCCGCGCCGCCTCCTCGGGGTCCGGGCCGGTCTCGATCTGCTCCTCGTCCTCGGACGCTTCCGCGTCGCCTTCCTCGACTTCCTCTTCCACCGGCGCCTTGGCTGCGAGCTTCGGATTGATCGGCTCCGCGATCACGTCGGGGGCGTTCGGGTCGTGGAAGCCGACGATGATGTCGATCAGCCGCCCCTGGCCCGACTTCACGGGCTCGTAGGTCCGGAGGATGTGGTCGTAGGTCGGCGGATACGACGAGAGCGCACGGCGCACGGAGTCGAGGCCCTCCTCGATGCGCTTCGCGATCGCGATCTCGCCCTCGCGTGTGAGCAGCTCGACGGTGCCCATCTCGCGCATGTACATGCGGACGGGGTCGGTGGTGCGTCCGAACTCCGCGTCGACCGTGGTCGCAAGCGCCGCGGCGGCTTCCTCGGCGGCTTCCTCGTCGGCCACCACCGGCTCGCGCAGCAGCAGCGCCTCGGCATCCGGTGCCTTCTCGTACACCGGGATGCCCATGTCGTTGATCATCTGCACGATGTCTTCGATCTGCTCGGGATCGACGATCTCGGAGGGCAGGTGATCGTTGACTTCGGCGTAGGTCAGGAAGCCCTGCTCCTTGCCTCGCGCGATCAGCAGCTTCAGCTGCGACTGGCGATCCTCGGGCGTGGAGGGCGGCAGGCGGATCTCGAGCTTCTCGGCGCCGGCCCTTACCGGCTTGCCGGCCTTGCGTCCGGGTGCGACAGAATTCAGCTTAGGGTCGACAGCGGCGGGCGCCGCCGCGACCTTGGACGGGACGCCGGGCTTGGCCGGTGCGGATGCCTTGACCGCGACACGTGCAGGCGCGGCAGGACGCGTGGCAGTGGTCTTCCCCGCAGGCCGGGTGGCCGGGCGGGTGGTCGCGGCAGGCTTGTGTCGTGCCGGAACTTTCGCACGCGCGGGCGCGCGAGCGGTTCGCGCATGCGCCGACTTGCCCGCCGGAGACTTGCGTGCCGCGGATGCGGAGCGCGCCGCAGCGGGCTTGCGCGCGGCTGTTTTCCTGACCTGCTTGCGTGCCGTCTTGCTCAAGATGGGCGCCTCGGGGAGGAGGGTGGTAAAAAAGAGCGGAAGTATATCATTGGACCGTTCAAACCCGCCGATTACTTCGCAGGCTGCCCGGCATCGCGCCGGGCGCGCAGAAGCTCTTGAAGTTCCTGCTTTTCCGGGTCCGAAAGTGCCGTGTCGCGCGCCCGCGCCAGGAGCTCATCCAGCCGTCGGCCGGGGGTTTCATCGGCCACCAGGCGGGCGATCGCGGAACCGAGCTCGGCGGCCGCGGCCGCCGGGTCGGAAACCAGGCATTCCGTGGCCGCCAGCTTGGCGAGTGGCGCGTACTCGGGTCGCTCCCGCCAGCGCTCGAGCAAAACGGCCGTGCTGGCCGCCGGGTCTTCCCTGAGTTGGGTCAGGAGCTCGAGGAGCAAGGGCACACCCGGGCGATCCACCGCGGACAGCGCCTCCAGGTCCGCCGGAGCCGCCGCCGCCGAAGGGTGGTGCACGAGGAGGCTTACGGCCTGCCTGACCAGGTTTCCACGCCCCGCAAGACTCGTGTTGACCGGCCGCTGCGGTGGCGCGCGCCGGCTGCGGTCAGATGGGGGGTTGGCGTCGGCGGCGGAAGCGGCGCCCAGCAGCTCGGCCAGCCGGGCGGCTGGCATGCCGACCACGGTTGCCAGCTGCGCCATGAGGAGCTCGCGATAGACGTCGGACGGAATCCGCTGGATCAGCGGACGGGCGAGCTCCACCAGCCTGGCCCGGCCGTCGACGCTCGCCACATCACAGCGCGATGCGAGCTCGCCTATCAGGTAATCCGACAGCGGCACGGCTTCGTCGATACGCGTCTCGAAGGCCTGCGCACCTTCCTCTCCGACCAGCGTGTCCGGATCGTGACCTTCCGGCAGGAAGAGAAAGCGGAGCCGACGGCCCTGCTTCACCTCGCTGACCGCGTTCTCGAGCGCGCGCCAGGCGGCGGTGCGCCCCGCGCGATCGCCGTCGAAGCAGAAGACCACCTCGCCCACCAGCCGGAAGATACGCTGCAGGTGCTCGGGAGTCGTGGCGGTGCCGAGCGTTGCCACGGCGTAGGTGATTCCCGCCTGGTGAAGACGCACGACATCCATGTAGCCCTCGACCACCAGCAGCAGCGCGAGATTGCGCGTCGCCTGCCGCGCCTCGTACAGACCGTAGAGCTCGCGCCCCTTGTGGAAGAGCTCGGTTTCGGGCGAGTTCAGGTACTTGGGCTCGCCCTTGTCGAGAACACGTCCGCCGAAGCCGATGGTCCGGCCGCGGACGTCGCGGATGGGAAACATCACGCGGTCGCGAAACCGGTCGTAGTGGCCCGTCCCGCCGTCCACGCGCTCGATGACGAGCCCGGCGCGCAACAGTGTCTGCCGCTCCTCCTGGCTCGTCCCGTAGCGGTCGAGCAGGGCGTCCCAGCGGGACGGCGCGTAGCCGATGCCAAAGCGCGTCAGGCTGTCGCCGGTCAGCCCCCGAGCCGCGAGATACTCGCGCGCACGGGGCTCCTCGTTGAGCGACTGGCGGAAGAAGAGCGCCGCGCGCTCGAGCGCCACGTAGAGATCCTCGTTCGGCCGCGGTGCCCCCGTATCGCCGCCCTCGCGCGGGACTTCGAGCCCGGCGCGCGCCGCGAGCTCTTCCACGGCCTCGACGAAACCGAGATGGTCGAACTCCATGACGAAGCCGAGCGCCGTGCCGTGCGCGCCGCACCCGAAGCAGTGATAGAACTGCTTGTCCGGGCTCACCGTGAACGATGGCGTCTTCTCGTCGTGAAATGGGCAGCAGGCCTTGTACTCGCGGCCCGCGCGCTTGAGCTGCACGCGGCTGCCGATCACCTCGATGATGTCGGTGCGTGCGACCAGCTCGTCGATGAAATGCTGCGGGATACGGCCGGCCATGCGAACCCCAGAAATTGGCTCAGAGCCAATTTTCCGGTGATCAGCCGCCGAGTGCGGCCTTGACGCGCGCGCCGACGGCCGCCATGTCCGCGCGACCCGCGGCCTTCGACTTCACAACGCCCATCACCTTGCCCATGTCCTTGATCGAAGCGGCGCCTGTCGATGCGATCGCGTCGCGGATCAGTGCATCGAGCTCGGCGGTGGGCAACTGCGCCGGCAGATAGGCCTGCAGCAGCTCGATCTCCTGGCGTTCCTTGTCCGCAAGATCCTTGCGGCCACCCTGCTCGAACTGCGCAATGGATTCCTTGCGCTGCTTGACCATCTTCTCGAGGACGGCGAGCACCTGCGCATCGTCGAGCGCGATGCGCTCGTCGACTTCACGCTGCTTGATCGCGGCCTGCACCAGGCGGATGGTCGAGAGGCGTTCCTTCTCGGATGCCCGCATGGCCGCCTTCATGTCCTCCGTGATGCGCTCCTTGAGCGTCACGAACCGAGGCTCAGTAGGTGCGTGCGCGGGGAGCCGACGACAAGTCCCGGGTGCTGCGCTTCTGGTGCCGCTTCACCGCGGCAGCCTTCTTGCGTTTCCGCTCCTGCGTGGGCTTCTCGTAGAATTCCCGGCGTCGCAGCTCGGTAAGCACGCCCGCCTTTTCGCAGGCGCGCTTGAACCGGCGCAGGGCGGCATCGAAGTACTCGTTCTCACGCACGCGGACGCTGGGCATCTAAACCTCGTCGGACTGCTTGGGCGGGCGGCTGCCTGGGCCGGTCCCCGCCGCCGGAAAAAACGGGTCGCGAATTTTAGTGAGGCTGGTGAGGAATTGCAAAATTGCGAGTTCTGGGGATCGAGACGTCCTGTGACGAAACCGCGGTCGCGGTCTATGACGCCGACCGTGGCCTGCTCGCACACGAGATCTACAGCCAGGTCGACCTTCATGCGCCCTACGGCGGGGTGGTGCCTGAACTCGCCTCGCGCGATCACCTTCGCAAGCTGTTGCCACTGTTGAAGAAATTGATCGAGGAACAGGGCGGGCCGCAGGCCCTCTCGGGCGTCTGCTATACCAGCGGCCCCGGCCTCGTGGGCGCTCTGCTGGTCGGCGCCGCCGTGGCGCGGAGCCTCGCCTACGCCTGGAAAGTACCCTGTCTCGGCGTCCATCACATGGAGGGTCACCTGCTGGCCCCGCTGCTCGAGCCCGACCCGCCCGCGTTTCCGTTCGTGGCACTCCTGGTCTCAGGTGGGCACACGCTGCTCGCCCGGGTGGACGGCCTGGGCCGCTACGACATCCTGGGCAATACGCTCGACGACGCGGCCGGCGAGGCCTTCGACAAGACCGCCAAGCTGCTCGATCTCGGTTACCCGGGCGGGCCGCAGCTTGCTGCGCTGGCTGAGCGCGGTCGTCCCGGCACGTTTCGCTTCCCGCGGCCGCTGACCGAGCGGCCCGGGCTCGATTTCAGCTTCAGCGGGCTGAAGACGGCGGTGATCGTCGCTCTGCGCGGTCGAAAGCTCGACGATCAGACCCGTGCCGATGCCGCGCTCGCCTTCGAGGAGGCGGTCGCGGAGACACTCGCG
>Ga0268386_10000237_pt1 | contig 32824 bp, 25 predicted proteins | sample RVTome_15_FD_200260 | JGI IMG/M metagenome (GOLD analysis project Ga0268386, IMG submission 200260) | Soil microbial communities from uranium-contaminated site in the Upper Colorado River Basin, Wyoming, United States - RVT150D86... ... | reverse complement strand
GCGTCATCAAACGCAAGATGTCGAAATGGCCCAAAGCCCGCCCCGAACACCGCCGACGACCGCCGCTGGCGAAAGCCTTTGAGGACACGGTTGTTATGATAACTTGAACGGTATTGGGCTTAGCCGGTCGATCTGACCCGACGGCTAAGCCGCAAGCGGCATCTCTTGCCAGTTCGAGGTCCGGACGGGCCGGCCGGACCTACTTGTAAAACCAGCGCACCGGCAGCGAGCGGAACCGCGTCGAGATGCGGCCCGTCTTTTCGTCCCGCACGTAGTAGCTCATCACGGCCCGCGGGCCGACGAATGCCAGGCTGGTGTAGGCATAGGTCTCGTCAGATCGCGTTTCGATGTTGCGGATGTGCTTCCAGGTCTTCCCCTCGTCGGACGACACGGCGGCCGTCAGCGGCGTGCGCTTGCCGCCGTGGCCGGCCCCCTTGCGGAACGTGTTGTTCCAGATCAGCAGCAGGTCGCCGGTGGACGGAATCCGCCGCAGTGTGGCCGGCGCTTCGGGGGCCTTCACGCCCCAGTCGGCCGGCTTCGACCACGTGTCGCCGCCGTCGGTCGAGTACGCCGCCGCGATGTGGCCGAGCTGCGTGCGGATGATCATCAGCACGCGGCCGTCGTTGAACTCAAGGACTTCCGGCTCCATCGCCCCGCGGCGGGCGTAGGCGACGTTGCCCTTCCCCGGCCGCCACGTCTTGCCGCCGTCGTCAGAGAGGAAACACCACGCGACGAACCGGTTGACCTTCCGCACGTCGGCGGTGGTCGCGACGGGAACGAGAATCCGGCCGGAGGAGAGCACCGTCACGCGGTCGTTGTTCAGCACGTGATAGCCGGGGGTCGTTGTCACACGGACCGGCTTGCCGAACGATTTGCCCTCATCGCGCGAGACGCGCAGAAAGACCTGCAGATCGCTGAAGGAGTTCTTGACGAGGTAGAACATGCCGATGGGCTGTAGCAGAATTCGTGAGAATTCTGCCCGTTGACCGACACGTGCAGAATTCTTACGAATTCTGCTACCGACTTGGGACGCCAGCGGCAGCCTTCGCAGCGTGACGGACATCACGTTCCGGCCGCCGACGTTTTCCTGCAGTACGCGCGGCTTGCCCCACGTGCGGCCGCCGTCGGTGGAACGTTTCGCGATAATCTGCGCTTTGGCGAAGTCGGAGCCGCTGCCGATGAACTCGGTGTTCGCGAACAGCAGCGAACCGTCGGCGAGTTCGATGATCGAGCCTTCGCTGTAACGGGGATTCGTTTTCGTGGCCTGGAAGACATCGACGGCGAATCCTTTGCTGTCGTGGCTTTTCGGCTTCGACAATTCAACCAGAGCCTGCGCGGCCCGGACGCGGACGTCGAGATTCGGATCATCCAGCATTTCGCGCAATCGCTTCTTTGCCGCGGTGAGACCGGCTTCCCCGGCGAAGACCGCGGAGTACGTGCGCACGGCGGCGTCCTTGTGATGCAGGTTCTTCAGCACCCGTTTGCGGCCGGCGTCGTCGCCGAGCAATGCCAGTGCGTTGTCGAAGTAGGCGAGGGTGAGATCGTCCTTCGCCCGTTTGCGGTTCTCGTTCAGCCGGGGGATGTCGGTCTTGTCGCCGATTCGCGCCAGCACCCAGGCGGCGATGCGGGCGATCTCGATGTCGGAATGGCCGAGCGTCTTCCGCAGATACGCCATCGCCCGCGGGTTGCCGCATTTGCCCAGGGCGGCGGCGGTCATGATCTTCAGCGGTCCGTCCTGCGATTCCGCGAACCGCTTCCGCATCCATTTCCCGTCGCCGATGCGGCCGACTTTGAACAGGCTCTCCGCGGCGTGCACGTGGCCGTGGGTTTTCTTCCCGGCGAGAATGTCGAGCATGATGCGATCGCGAAACACATCCCCGGCTCGCACCAGTTCCCGCGCGATCCCGCAGCGCTTCTGATCGTCGGTTTCAGTCTTCAGCTTCGGTTCCAGGTACTTGCGGACTTCGCCCCCCTGCCCCGCCAGCGTCAACGCTTCGGCGGCGTGAATCGACGGCCAGAATTCGTTGCTGCGCAGACCGTCGCGAAGGACTTTCAAAACGCCCGGCGAGCCGGGAGCGTCAGCGACCGGAGCACTACCGGCGTTGACGCTCCTGGACTCGCCGGCAATTCCCACCGTCACAAGGAACGCCGGCGTCCCCAGAGACAACGCCGCCATTTGCAGCAGCACTGACGTGTTACGCGCGAGTTTGAAGTTCATGCTCTCGATTCGGCCTTTCAGGATGATTGGTCCCGCGATTCGGACGGCAGGGCCTCGTCCAGCCGCTCGTCGCGGTCGGCGCGGATGACGTCGTCCCACGTGACCGGCTTTCCGGTCTCCTTCGCCCGGACCATGGCGAGGACGGCCCGCTCGACGTCGGCGCCCGTGAGATACGCCCGCTCCAATTCCTGAGTCGGAATGTCGACGCCGCTCTGCACCGCCATGATCTTCAACCGCACGATTTCTTTGGCGTCGACTTTGCGGAGTATCATTCCCACGAGCTGCGGGACGGAGATGGGCGCCCGGGCGAGGAACGCCCGCAACCACAGCCCGAACACGCGCACGAAGAACAGCCAGAAGATCAGCATCGCCAGCACGACAACGGCCAGGTAAACCCAGACAAACGGGTTAACCTGTGCAATCGTTGGGCGCAGGATCGCGACCTCAATCATGGTCGGTGCTCACGTCACTTGAGGCCCGTCACGCGTTTCAGCACGAGGTATCGCACGTCGGCCGCCTGCTTGCCGGGGACTTTCAGCGCCCGCAGCGTCAGTACGCCGCGGCCTTTCTTCAGCTCGATGACCCCCAACCGCAGCGGTTTGAAGTCTTTGACGAACGACTCGCTCCCGCGGTCGCTGCGGTCTTCCTTCATGCCGTACAGCGGAGGGTCGTGCGCGGTTGCGATCGTCGTGCGGACATTCGCATCACCCAGACTCAGTTCGATCGTCGAGCCGACGCTGTCCTTCGGGCAGGTGTAATAGAGCGTCGCCTCGTAGCGGCCGGAGTTGCCGACCAGAACGTCCCACGTGATGCGGTCGTTCGTGCTCGTCCAGTTCGTGAAGAACGAGCAGTTCGGCGCGCGGGCGCTGCGTTTCACGTTGCCATGCGGGACGCCGTCGCGGGCGGGAAGGTGCGTCACTTCGGAGTACCCGACCGTAAACGGCCGCTTCTTCGTGCGGTCCAGCTCGGAAAGCACGTCTTTCTTCCAGTTCGCGACGGCTTTCCGCAGTTTCGCGGCGACTTCCGGATGGGCTTTACTTACGTCTTTGCGTTGCCCCGGATCGTTCGTCATGTCGTACAGCCGGCCCGTGTGATCCAGCCGGAACCGCTGCGTCCGCACGCTCACGCGGCCGGCCCAGTGGGAGAAGATCATGCGGGGCGGGGTGAATCGTGCCCGCATTTCCGGCATCAGCGCATACTTCAGACTGACCCCGTCCAGCGGTTTCGTGCCGACTCGCTTGACGCCGCACAGGTCCGCGAGCGTCGGCAGCAGGTCGATGGCCCCGGCGATCACCTTCACGCGCAACCCGCGGGAGATATTGGCCGGCCAGCGGATCAGCAGCGGCGAGCGGACGCCCCCTTCATCGGTGGAACCTTTGCGGCCGCGCATATCGCCGTTCCACCGCCAACCGTTGGGGCCGTTGTCGCTGAAGTAGACGACGATCGTGTTGTCGGCGAGCTTGAGGTCGTCGAGTTTTTTCAGCACGCGGCCGACGTTCCAGTCGATGTTCTCGCACATCGCCAGCGCCGCCCGCGTGTGGTCGAGCCGTTCGCGTTTCGGGTCGCGGTTTCGCATCTTCAAGTTCGCGCCGTCGAACTTCTTGTAGAAGCGGTCGGGGACCTGCATTGGCGAGTGCGGCGTGTTGAACGGCACGTAGCAGAAGAACGGCCGGTCTTTGTGCTTCTCGATGAATTGCAGCGCGTGGTTTGTGAAGTCGTCGGTGACGTAGCCCTTGCCGCGGACCAGCTTGCCGTTGTGCTCCAGTTCGGGGCTGAAGTAATGCCCCCAGTGGCCGGAGCAGAACCCGTAGTATTCGTCGAACCCGCGGGCGTTGGGGTGATAGGGCCACTGCATCCCGTTGTGCCACTTGCCGAACGCGGCGGTCGCGTACCCGGCGGCTTTGAACGCCTCGGCGATGGTGCGCTCGTCGAGATCGAGCCGTTCCCCGCCGGTCGAGGTGCTGTAGACGCCGCCGCGGACGTGATACCGCCCGGTGAGAAACTCCGCCCGCGTCGGCGAGCAGACGGGGCAGACGAAGAACCGCTCGAACAGCGCCCCATCGCGGGCCAGCGAATCGATGTGCGGCGTCTTCAGGTTGCGATTGCCGTGCACGCTGAGATCGCCCCAGCCCTGATCGTCGGCGAGGATGACGACGACGTTGGGGGCGGCGTCGATGCGAACGTTAAACAGGAGTCCCAGGCAGACGGCGAGAATCAAGCGATGCATCACAGTTCTCCGAACGAGCGTTTCAGTTTCGCGTGACGGCGACCCGGAATTCCGACTCATGCTCGACCATGTAGGCTTCCAGCCGTTGCCATGCATCCTCATAGCCGGCGGCAATTTCTTCGCTGACCGAAGCCAGGAAGCCGCTCCGCTCGGTCTCCCAGTAGTAGTGCAGCTTCTCCGGCGAATAGTCCCACAGCAGACCCGGGAGATTGTGCAGGTAGTCGGCGATGTCCGCGATTTCCTGGACGTCGTTGCTCCACGCCTTGGCGCGAATCTGCAGCAAACCGGTTTGCAGGATGTCGGAAATGATCGACGCGATTTCTGAGGGACAATTCATGGTTTACCGCACGGGTAGTTGAAGAATGGAAAGCGCAACCACGATCACTTCACCGGCGAATAATCCGTCGTCTTCAGATACACCCGCCGCACGCCTCCCTTGGCGAGGATCGCGCCGCTTTTCTCCGATTCCTTCCGGGCGGTCTGCCACGCCCGGTCGGAGCCGAACGCTTTCCACGACGCATCGGCGGCTTTGCGGTCCTTGTGGGCGATGAAGTAGACCAGCGTGTTGTCCTTCCGCTTCTCATCCAGCGGTGTCGCGTACAGCACGTTGTGGATGCCGTGCTTCTTGAAGAGCTTCATCGTGTGGTCGCGGAAGCGGGCGTTGAGGTTGGGGAGCTTGCCTTTGTTTGTCGTGTAGACCCGCAGCTCGTAGACCCAGCCGGGCTTGGCGGCCGCAAACGACTTCGGCGAATAGTCTGTGGGCTTGAGGTACGTCGATTCCACCTTCGTCACCAGCGGCCCGTTCTTGCGCGATTCTTTGAACGCTTTCTGCCACGCAGGGTCGGTGCGGAACGCGGCGAAGGACTTCTTCGCGGCGTCGACGCTGTCGTGCTTCAGCAGGTAGATCAGCGTGTTCTTCTGATTTTCCGGCGTCCAGTAGATGACGTTCGTCATGCCGTGCTTTTTGAAGAGCTTCAGCGTGTGCTCGCGGAACCGCTTGTGCAGCGCGGGGAGTTTGCCCTCGGCGGTCGTGTAGCGGCGGAGTTCGTAGATCGACGAATCCGATTTGTCCGCGGCGCGGAGTTGCGGCGCGGCGACGGACAGCAGCAGTGCGCAGCCGGCGAAAAGGCGAAGTCGTCTCATGGTGTGGAATCCTGAAGTTGGAAACGGGGGACGTTTCCCGGCATTACACCGCATCAGAGCGGCGGAGTAAACTCAGGCAGCTTGAACGCTGCGAGGTCGTGAACGAGCGTAGTGCGAAATTCATTTCGCACGAAGTGTACATCGTGCGAAATGAATTTCGCACTACGTGGTCCTCACGTCCGGCAGAACAGCGACTCCTTCACCGGCTGATACCTGACGGCCAGATGCGGCGTGGCCCGTTTCGCCCCGCCGGCGGCCATCGACTGGATGGCCGCTTCCAGCAGGCCCGACGTCAACAGCGTTCGCTCCACCGGGTACTGGGCCTTGCCGGTGAGGAACATCGCCTCGACGTAGCTCATCAGCACCGCGGAATAGTGCACGTTCGGCGTCGGCGGCAGGTAGAACAGCGTCGAGAACGGTTCCTTCCGCCCTTTGAGCTTCGCGGCGAACGTGAAGTCGCGGACGAGGCCGTTCATCAGGAACATCGTCCCTTGCAGGCCGTCGTTGTATTCGAAGCGGTACGCGACGGGGTCTTTCACCAGTGTGCGGATGTCGGCATTTGTCGGATGCCGATGCCCGAAGCCGGCCCGAGCCGACGTGAGCGTCTGGCTGCGGCAGAGGCAGGCCTCGAAGAGTTGCGGACTCCACCCGCCGGCTTTCCAGGAACCGGCGGCCATCGCTTTCCAGACGGCGTCGCCGCGCAGGCCCTGCACCCATTTCACGCCGGTCTCGCCCCCCTTGCGGCGTTCGGCCATGCACTGCATGACTTCCAGCGCGTGGAAGTCGTAACTGTCGACGCCCCCCATCGCGAGGCACATGACTTCTTCCGGCTCGGCCCCCAGCGGCATGTCGACGGCCGGCATCCGCCACGTCACCGGCAGCGACGAGCCGGCCATGAATGGGAACCCGAGCTTCCGCGAGCGGTCGACCATCTCCTTCGCCCAGTCCCATTTCCACGAGAGATGCTTGTCGTTGAACACCGGAACCGACTTGCCGTCCTTCTCGAAGACGTCGGCCACTTCTTTGAACAGGCGATAGCGGGGATACGTCTTCTGGCCGATTTCGTTCCGCGGATAATCGCCGTGCTCCCCGATAATCAGCACGGCATCCACGGCGAGCGTCTTCCCCCCGCAGCGCAGGGCTTCGGCGATCGTCGGGTAGACTTTGAAGCCGAATTCCTTCGCCCGGTCGCGCGACTGGTCCCCTCGGGGGGTCTGGTCGACGTAGAGCGAAACGACGTCCAACCCCGGTTTGTGCCACCCGCCGTTCATCGGATAGCCGACGAGAAACCGGTCCCCCATGTGCTGGGCGTGGGACTGATACCGCCAGACGGTGGTGACGATGGCCATGCGTTTGCGGCGCGACTTCGGCGGCGGTGCGGCATCGGCGAGGGACGCGGCGATCGTGCCGGCGGCGGTCGTGGCGAGGAAGTCGCGGCGGGAAAGGGGGTCGGACATGGCGGCGGCTCTGGTGATACGACGAACTCGTAGGACGGCCATTGGAGGTAGCAGAATTCGTGAGAATTCTGCCGTTCGTTTCTTGCACTGCAGAATTCTCACGAATTCTGCTACGCGAGACGGAAGGCCGTCGTACTCTAACGGCATGGCACACTCCGCGTTGAAATGCTCTCATGGTGGGCGACTCGTTTCAACACCAGGAGCGAACAACGATGACCACGCGTATCGAACTCGAGTACGGCGACCAGCAGGCACGCGTGCGATTCATCGGCGAGAAGGGGATTCAACTTCTCTCGGCCGCCACGCGCGAAGAGTTGGCGAAGGCGCTGATGGAACTGGAATCCCGGCCCGATTGCCGGGTCGTCGTCTTCGAGGCCGCCGGGCGGACGTTCATCGCCGGGGCCGACATCAAGGAACTTCAGTCGCTCGACCCGCAATCGGCCGTGGAATGCGCGCGGGAGACGCACGTCCTGTTCGAGCGGATCGAGCGGCTCCCCGCGGTGACGATCGCCGCCATTCACGCCGCCTGCGCCGGCGGCGGGTTCGAACTGGCGCTGGCCTGCGACGTCCGACTGGCAGCGGAATCGGCGAAGATCGGCCTGCCGGAAGTGACGCTGGGGCTGATTCCCGGCTGGGGGGGAACCGTCCGCGCGACTCGAATGTTCGGCCCGGCAGTCGCGCGGGCGCTCATTCTCAGCGGCGAACTGCTGCCGGCGCAGAGGGCGTACGAGCTGGGGCTCGTGCAGGGGATCGCCGCGGACGACGACTTCGCTGAATTCGTGCAACGCCGCGTCGACGTCTTCCGCCAGCGCTCGCCGGCGGCCATTCGGACCGCGAAGCGATTGATCCGCGAACTGTGCGCGGCGGACGGGGACCCGTTCGACAGGGAAGCGGAAGCGTTCGCCGCGTGTTACGAGTCGCCGGATGCGCGGGAGGGGATGGCGGCGTTTCTGGAGAAGCGGGCGGCGAACTGGGGCACCACCGAAGCCGGCCCGTAGCAGGCTGTTGACGCGTGGGAGGGCCGTGTGACGGTCAGCGTCGAGGCGCGCTAGCGTCCTCAGCGGCACCGTTCCCCTCGACCGAAACGGCAAACTCATTGACCAGATACTTCGCGATGCCTCTCAACTTCGCGACAAAATTCAGTCCGGTCCCGTCTCCCAGCCCGAGCGAGCAATTGTTGCTCTCCATCCACTTGACGATTTCCGGCGGTGGGTCCCCGGCGAGAATTAACGGCCCGGTGATGCAGATTCGCTTGGGTTTCGGCGCCACGTCTCGCGACGGAAAGAACCAGACTTCATCGAAGCCGTGGAGAATCCGCGCCGACCGTTCCGCCGTCAGCAGCCGGTTTGTTGAAACGAGGATCGCGTTCCCTCGGGTGACCGCCTGCGACGACAACGGCTTGAGGGCGTCGCTCGTTCGCAACAGTGAAGCGACATCGAAACTGCTGTCGAGACAGGTCATGAGCGCGTATTTCATCCGCGAAGAAGGCGTTCCGATGTCGGCCAGAAACTGGTGAATCGAACTGTCCATCCAGCCGGCGCAATAGTCGGCCGTGCGAATCACAAATTACTCCCCCGGAGCCAGCGGCCGTGGCAGTTGACGCGGCGGTGTCTTCGTCCAGTCCCAGTCGTGCGCGTGCGGATCGCCGGCGCCGGTGTGGTCGTGGCCGAAATCGATGTTTGTCGCCGCGCGTCCGTCCTTTCCATACGATCGTTTTTGCAGCAGGTTGCCTTGTGAATCCCTCTTTTCCACGGTCGATCCGGGAACCCCGTTTGCCGGAAGGTCATTTCTCGGCGTCTTCGCCATCGCGGATTCCCTGCGACAATCCGCCCGTCCGAGACTTCATTGTTGCAAACAGAACAGACCGGTGAAAGAAACATTCCCGAGAGTGGCAGCTCAACCGGCAAAAATGGTTTTGCTCTTTCATACGCAAATGTGGAGAATAAAGCCAGACCGCCGGCCCGCCGTTCGGCATCGCATTTCGTCGACTCACGTCTTCGCCGCGGTCGCTTCTCCACATTCCGACACCGAGTTGCAGAGGGACGTCCGATGGACGGCCGGTCCCGCACGAATCGCTTCTTCCGTCGCGGCTTCGACGGATTCACGCTTCCGCCGAGCCGCGCACCCCCCGACGCAGCGGCGGGCGATTGTCGTTTTCGTTTCCGCATTCATTCGGAGTCATCCCATGAAAACCGACAGAAAGCTGCCGCCGGTGCTCGGCCTGTTGTACACGCATAATCCGTTTTACCTGTTGAGCACCTGCTTCGTGTTGTACGCGATCAAACGGGCGTTTCAGCCCGGCGTCGCGGAATACCTCGACCCGTGGGACCTGATGGCCTCGCTGACAACCTTCACGCTGCTCGCCGCGGTGACCGCGTGGGTGGTCGTGCGGTTCGGCAAAGTCTGGGAAGACGCGCGGTCGATCCTGCTGGTCCTCGTCCTGATGTTTCTCGCGATCTCCGTCAGCTTCGACGAACTGCTGAATCTCCATTCGACGAAGATCGCCGGGCCGCTGGCCTTCGGATTCTGTTTTTCCGTGCTCGTGACGGAAGCCATTCTGCGGGGGCTGCGGATCCGCTTTCCGGCGGCGTTCCGCATTCCGTTCTATCTGATGCTGGCCTTGTTCTTCGCTTATCCCGTGTTCGTCTCGCCGGAAGTCACGGAACTTTCGGCAACCGAGACCCGCTGGCGGATCGCGTCATTTCCCGCGTGTGCCGGCGCGGTTTCGCTGCTGCTGCTGTTCGCCGTCCGCCGGGGTGCGGCCTACGTCGCGGACAACGGCACGCCGTGGCGCTGGCCGTGGTTTCCGTGGACGCTGTTCGTCTTTCTGGCCGCCGCCGTCTGCGCCCGCTCCTATAGCCTGAGCATTTCGTTCGACACGTCGGTGGGGCTGGTGACGGAGATGAACAGCGCGTTCGGCGGGTACTTTCTCGTCCCATTCCTGCTGGCGGCGATGGTGCTGCTGCTGGAAATCGGCATCGTCGAACAGTTGCCGCGGTTGCGAAACGGCGTGATGGCCGCGGCCGGGCTGCTGGTTCTGCTGGCCGTGCCGTTGCGCACGGGCGACCCGACGCACGCGGCGTTTCTGGCGACGTTTACGGCCACGCTGGCTTCGCCGGTGTTCCTGACCGTGTCGGCGCTGCTGGCGTTTTATCTCTACTCGTGGCTCCGCGGCGTTCGTGGGGCGGAAGCCGGGATCGCCGCGATGCTGCTGCTGTGCAGCGTGGTCGGCCCGGCGACGCGGAATCTCGCCACGCTGACCGAACCCCAACTCTGGCCGTGGGCCGTGCTGGGGGGAATGCAATTCGTGCTGGCGATTCATCGCCGCAGTTCGGTTCGCGGCTTCGCGGCGAGCGTCTGTATCGCGGCGTTGCTGACCGGCGTCGAGTGGTCGCCGGGAATCGCCGTCTGGCAGACGTATTTCCCCGCCCACGTGTTGCTGCTGGCAATGGCCGCGACCGGATTGCTGTTTCGCGACCCGTTCGCCCGGCTGCTGTCGGCGTTGTCGGCGGCGACGCTGCCCGTGCTGTGCCTGGTGACCGCGCTGGCGTTGCAGGGCGCCGACGTCGCGGAAGGGGTCATCGTCGCATATGTCGCCGGCGCGGCCGCTCTGGCGGCGGCCGCCTGGTACTTTGCTCGCGATCGCTGGTTCCTGGCGTCCGCGGCGTCGATTGTGCTCGGCGGCGGCGGGGGAGCGTCGTGGGCCGCGATCGAGGCGATGACGCGCCGTCTCGGCCCGGAAGTCTCGCAGCCGCTGCTGTCTGGGGCTGCGTGCTTTCTGATCGCCGCCCTGATCAGCGCGCACAAGGCGGGAGCGTTCGACGGCGTCGCGTTCAGGCGCGGCGGTTGAGCGGGGAATGTCAACGGTCGGCGGCCCGGGCGCGATGGATCGTGTCAACCCGGGCCGTTTTCCTGCCTGTCGCTCGGTCCGGCGATCATGTCGGCGGCCGTGTGCCGGTACATGTTCCGCGCCGCGGCGTCGCACAAACCGGCGGTGTTCCACGGAGCAATCGCGGCGGCGACGGATCGTTCGAAGTCGGCGATCCGCGGTTCGTCGATCCGGCCGGCGGCGATCAGCGATTCCAGCCTGCGATGGATGTCACGCACGACGCTGCGGAACTCCGGCTCGTCGGCAGACAGGAACGCCGGCAGAACCCGGGGATTTTCCAAAATTCCCGGGTTCTGAGTTGAAGTCCATCGCCGCTCGCACGTCGTCACGGCGGCGAAATACAGCATGCAGTACGCAACGAACAGGCGGAACTGCCGCCTCGCCAGATAACAGCCGTGGACCAGCTCGTCGATGAGCGTCAGCTCCTGCCGCAGCGTTTGCTCATAGTCGTGCAGCCCGGTCGCGAGCCGCGTCGGGTCGTTCCAGCAATCGGCGAGAATGCCGGTCAGCCGCGCGACGCCGCACAGCGAGTGGGCGATGCCGGTGCTGTGCAGCGGGTCGATGAAGCCGGCGGTGTGCGGCAGCAGCGCCCAGTCGTCGCCGGCCTGGATGGTCCGCCGGCGACGCATCCTTCCGGGGTCGCCGGCCATCGCGTGGGCCATCCGTTGCAAGCGGCCGGTGACGTGGAGGCCGCCGCAGTCGGGGACGATTTCGGCGTGCCGGAACTGCTCCCGCAGCGACGGGTAACGGCGCAGGAGATCGTCCCACTGTTGGTGCGGTATTCCGTAGGACGGATTGCCAATCCGTCCTGCAGGATCGGCGGACGGATTGGCAATCCGTCCTACCGGCGATGCCCCGTCCAGCACGAACCCGGCGCTCGTCACGCCGTTGTCGAACGGCAATTGCCACATCCAGCCTTCGTCCAGCACGTGATGCACCGCCGCCCGGTCGCAGTCGAACGGGTGGTCGTCGAGCTTCGCGCCGGCGGAATCGAGCACTTCCCGCCAGGGACGCAGACTGCGGAAGTGGGCGAAGATTGAGCGGGAATGCGTTGCCATCCCGTCCGCATTGCACGCGATTCCCAGCGCCCGCGGGACGACGCACGCCGGGCCGGTGGCGTCGATGACGAACCGCGTGCGGACTTCGATCTGCTCATCATGCCGCAAGCCGGTCAATCGCCAACCCGTGTCTTCGTGAATCAACGTGACGTTGGTTTCGTCGAAATACGGAATCCCCGCAGCCTGCACTTCCTCGACGAAGAAGTTGTCGACATCCGATCGCAGCCAGTGCACGTCGCCGTGCTCGTCGTCGCTGCTTGCCGCCACCAGCAGTTCGTTCGCGTGATCGTCCCGCGGCAAGAACGGCTGCTGCGGTTCGTGCCGGAAATAGCTGAAACCGCGCTTCAATCCGCACACCAGTTGCGGGCAGTTCGCCTGCCACGTGCCGTACTTCGCCAGCGGGGCGAGCGGCGGGAGATCGTAGGTGTGAGCGAGTTTTCGCAGCACGAATCCGGCGATCGGCGTCGACGATTCCCCGATCGCGAACCGCGGATGCCGGCCCCGCTCCAGCAGGACGGAGTGAAGGCCGATGCGCTCGAGAATCAGCGCCGCGAGGCTGCCGGCGAAGCCGGAACCGAGGATGGCGACGTCCGCATGGCAAACGTTCAAAGCGGTGAGTCCAACAAAGAGACTGACAGAAAAATTGATGACAGAAAAATGAAGCAATGCATATCTTTCTGTCATCAATCTCTCTGTCAATCAATGGCATTCGCATGAAACGGCCGGCAGCACCGCCTGCGAGAGATTCATCCGCCGCAGCCGCTGAATCCGCGCCGGCCCACACTTCGGACAGTCGGCGAGCGATTCCAGGTCCCACAGGTCGAGGAACACCCGCCCCCGCCGCATGTCGATGCCCGTTTCCAGTACCCCTTCCGCGGAACGCAGCGTGGGCGGCGCGAACAGGCCGTCACGCCGCAACTGCTCCATGATCCCGTTGCCCGCCCGCGTCGGGATGATCGAACAGCAACCCACCCCCAGCGAAAACGCGAACTCCAGCGACCGCAATGCCCACTCCACGCCCGCGGCTTCATCCAGAAACGGCGGTCGCAACAGAATGAACGCCCGCACGGTAATCTCCGCGTCCAAGAGGAATTCGACGGCCCGGCGGAAGTCGTCGAGCGTCATCCGCTTGTTGAGCGCCGGCAGCACTTCGGGGTGCACCGTCTCCAACCCGAGCGCGATTTCCAACGTCGCCGGCGCGATCAGGTCCCGAAACCGCACGCACGCCGCGTCGCACAGGTTGGGGTGGTTCTCAACGATCACGGTGTCGAACCCGCGGACCAGCTCGGCGATCGCCGCGTAGTCTTCGGGGGGAATCGCCTTGCGATCGAAGAAGTTGCCGCTGTTGTAGAGTTTGATTTCCCGCGCCGGCGGCAATTGTGCAAGTCCCCAGCGGATCTGCTCCGGAATGTCCCCCGCCGCAACCGGTTCGGTGAGCGTGTTCTTCCACAGGTCGCACATCAGACAGCGGAAGGGGCACTCGCGGTTCGTGAGGAACAGCGTGGCGACGTCGACAACCTCGCCGCGGGCGTTGCGTTCGGGTTCGACGAGGAAGGCGTAGGGGCGGCGCGGGTCGACCGCGTTTCGCGGCGGGCGGGCGGCGAGGATCTGCTCGTCGGTGAATTGGATCAACATTTGGTGGCAGGAGCGTGTCCGCGGAAAACTTGTCACCCCGAAGGGGTCTGAGATCAAAGCCCAGGGTCGCGAACGGAGTGAGCGCACCCTGGGTGGGGGAACGATGAATTGTCCCAACCCCAACGAGGTTGAACAATTGCTGGGCGGTTTCATTGCCGATTGATAACATGAATCGGAAGAATCACTTTTCAATGACTGATTCGATCGAGGCAAGCAATGGCAGAAGCACAGACTTCCGTTTTCGATCTCACCCCCGCCGAGAAGCTGCAGCTCGTCGAAGACCTCTGGGACGACCTCGCCGCGTCTCCCGACGAAATCCCGGTCCACGAATGGCAGAAGGACGAGCTGGACCGCCGAAGCGCCAATCTGCAGCAGAATCCAGCTTCGGGCCTGTCATGGGAGGACGTCAAACGAGGCATCCGGGAACGCCATGGACGTTGAGCGGATTATTGCTCCAGAGAAAGGGCGCGAAGGAACGCTGTCGGCGTCACGATTCGCATGTCCCCAATCTGCTTCAATGGCAGCAAATGTCGGCGATCATTGGTCACGAGATAGTCCGCCCGAGATTCGAACGCCAGCGAAACGAGTTTTCGATCAGTGATGTCGCGCACGCCTGCGTTGCTCACCTCAACCGTGCCGGAATAGCGGTCGGCATAAACGAGCAACGATTCAACGAACTCGAGAGTCTCGGTATCGCTCATCCCGTGCCGCTCCTGGATCTTCGGTAGAAGCAGGACTTCCATCAGTTCGTCCAGAGTGTCGGCAGAGTAGACTAGGCGAAAGCGCCCCGCGAAATAGGCGTCAACCGTGCGGACAGACGCGGAGCGCGATGGACTGATCAGGTATTGGACGAAAACATTCGTATCGAGGATTGCGGACGTCATCTCTTCTTTCGCCCGCGCACTTCGTCCACGGCTTCCCGGACGAGCCGTTCCGCATCACGGGCAGAAAGGCCCTTGTTCCGTTCCCGCGCCTGACTGGCAAGTTGACGGCCACGTGCAATCAACACCGCGCGCTCAGCCGCCGACAGAGAATGCGGCGGCAGAATCTCACACACGACTTTGCCATCCAGCTCGATTTCGACGCCGTCGCCGTCGATCGGCAAATCGCGAATGAACTCCTTGACCGCCGCCTGGGCGGTGTCGAGGGTGACTCGTTTCATCGCACGACTCCTTTCTGCTAATCATACGCGGTCGCAAACTCCCGGCGATAGGCCGATTCCTCCGACGGAAACAGCGACTCGAACCCATCCCTATCAACCGCCCCGCGCTGAAACCGCCGCTTCTCGAACACCGGCATCTCGAACCCCGTGACCGCCTTCACGCCGCGGCGGACGACGTCGCCCTTTAACCCGTACAGCCGGTCGTGGCTCCAGTCGGTCAGCTCGATGAAGGGGATGCCCTCGGCGACGTCGATCACGTTCGGCAGCGCGTAGGGGCTGAAGCCGGTGAAGGCCCAGCGGCGGGCGGGGGCCCAGGTGCGGACGTGGCCGCGGCTCTGGCCGCCGGAGTAGGTCAGCGAGTGCTTCACCGCGTCGACCCCCCAGCCTTCCTGGTAGAGCATCAGGTTCGAGAGCACGCTGCGGATCGTCAGCTCGGGGTTGTCTTCGATCGGGTAGTCCTTCAGGTTCTCATCCCCGCCGTCGCCGTCGACGAGGTACCGCCAGTCGGGGTAGCGTTCGCGAATGCCGCGACACAACGCCCCGGCCATGCAGGCGGACTGCACGTCGAGCGGTTTGTAGTCTTCGATCGTGCGGATCGCCTCGCGGTAGTCGACGGCTGCGGGAGGAACTTCGATCGGCTCGAGGAACAGGCCCAGACCGAGCGGCTGCAAGGATTCGGGCGTCGTAGCAGAATTCGTGAGAATTCTGCCGTGACGCTCTTGGGCTGCGAAATTCTCGCGAATTTGGACTGCAGAATTCTCACGAATTCTGCTACGGCGGACCGACCGTAGAAACTCCGCGGCCTGTTCCACGTCCTCCCCGCGGCCGGCGACGGAGAGCGTGAACGCCTTCAGCCGGCTCGGAGATTCCCCGCGTTGCAGCAGCAGGTGATAGAGGACGAGAAACACCGACCCGCTGTCGATCCCGCCGGAGAAGAGGACGCCGATCGGTTCCCGCGGGTCGATGCGGTCCAGCCAGCGGTTGCATTCGTCCGCCAGCGTGCCGATGTAGCGTTCGCCGATGACGTCCAGATCGGCCGGCAACCGGTTCCGCTGCGGGTTAAGAAAGCGCGTGTTGACGGGGTTCGGATCGGGGCAGCCGATGAGCTGCAGCTCGACGATGTGATGCGCCGGGACCATCCGCGTGTAGGACGGATGGAACTGGCCGGCGAGTCCTTCCGATTCCAGAAACTCGCGGATTTCGTCGATCCGCTCGGCAACGACGAGACACGGCCCTTCCGCTCGTTTCGCCAGGAAGTACCGCATCGGCCGGCCGATCGAGCGGGCCATGCGGATCGTGGTTCCCTGCTTGTGCAGCAGCGCGAACTGGCCGTCGATCTCGCGCACGGCAGCGGGATCGCCGGTGCCGACGCGGGCGACGGCGTCGTCGACGGACATGTTGAGGATGAGATTCGCCGCCGGGTCGAGCAGGTTGACGAGGCGTTCGACGGGGACGAGGGCGTGCATGGGTGGTCTCTGGAATGGCGCGTTTTCGTAACGGCGAAGAGGCAAGCGGATGGCGGCGATTATATCCGACGTCGGGCACGGAAACGAAGAAACCCGCGGCAATCAGGCGACTGCCGCGGGCTTCGGTCTATGAAAACGTGCGCGGGGAGTTGCGGAGTCCCCGCGAACGGGAGCGAAGGATGCGGTGCCTGCTCAATACGTCAGGACGGCGTCGATGCCGAACATGGCACCCTTGAGCGGCAGACCGACCGGGTTGCCCGCGTCGCCGTCACCCGCCGGGCTCCATTGATAGCGGAGCTCCGGACGAATCGTGAGGTTGGCCATCGGCTTCCAGTTCACGCCGCCGGAGATCACGTGGTAGGAGATGCCGTCGGCTTTCCACCATTCGCCGCGGCCGCCGACTTTCCAGCAGTCGTTGATCGTGTAGAACACGTAATTGTTCAAACCGACCGTATCGTACCCGTTGCCGGTGAAGACCGGTTCGTTCGTGTGCAGGATGTCGCTCGTGAGAACGTACTGCCACTTCTCGGCGAACTTCCAGTCGAAGATGAAGTGGTGCGAGTTGCCTTCGCCGACCCACCCCAGGTCGCCGACCGTCATGATATAGGTTGCAGCCATCTTGTCGGTGATGGCGTAAGTCGCCCCGCCGATGAAGTTGCTGCCGTCGTCGAACCGGTCGAAGCCCGTGTCCCAGCCCAGCGTCCAGCCGCCGTAGACGGTCAACTTGTCCGTCGGCTTGTACGTGGCCAGGAACCCGGTGTGAGTAAACGGCTCGGAGAAGTTGTGCGTCAGCGAATGGCTGTAGAAGAAATTCCCCGTCGCACCGACGACTTCATACCCGGCCGGTGTGAAGAAGTGGCCGGCCTTTACGCTCCACTTGTCCCACGCGACCTCGCCGTAGAGTTGCGGAATCGCCCAGCCGTAGACCCCGTGGTCGAAACCGTTCTGGAAGTCGAACCGACCGGGATTGTTGCCGAACGATTGCGTGTTCTGGGCGTCGGTGCCGTAGAGCACGTCCATTCGTCCGCCGAGCCCGAGTCCCTTGCTGCCGTCGGCGACTTTCTCGACGTACAGCCAGGCCTGTTGCAGGTCCAGATGATGCGGATGCGTGTTGAACACGCCCGTGGAGCGGTTGTGATAGCCGAACTGCCACCACCCGCCGATCGTCAGCGGGGGGTCCTTCTCGAAGATCGCGCCGGTCAGCGTCCACGGTTCGCCGAGCTTGCACTCGCACAGGCTGCCGCAGAAGCCTTTCTCTTCACAGAGCGGCGTGGGGACGCAGCCGTTCGGGGGAGGCTGCACGCAGGGCGCGCCTTGGGCGCCCGGCACGCAGGGCTGGCTGGGGTTGGCCGGCGGGGGGGGTGGCTCCTGCAAGTCAGACGGATTGGCAATCCGTCCTGCGATCGACACCGGTTGCGGCAGGTCGATCGGCGGCGGGACCTGAGCGAAGGCCGGCCCCCCCGCGGCGACGACCGCCAACATCGAGAATGCTGCATAGACCCAGCGTGCGGGGTCCCAAGGGAAGCGTTTCATGGAAGGCTCCATCCTGTCTGGTTCGATGTCCGTGCACACCTGGCGAGCGACCCGCGTGACGGCCTTCGGCTACGGCCGCGCACGACGACGGTCCTGCCGAATCTGCCGCCGGTTGAGCGCGTGCGGGGCGAATGGGTTGTACCGATCCATCGGAAAAAACCGCCGCAAGATCGCAGCGAATAAGCCGGTTGCACCGCCGGGAACTGTCATCTCGTGAGGGTGTTTGCGGACTTTCCCGCACAACCCGCACAGGCGGAACGGCACGGTCTGCCGACCCTTCGCGCGCAGGGGACGGCTAAGCCGCAAGCGGCCACTCTGCTTTCCGGGACAACAACCTCGGTTTGCATCGGCATTCGCGGACCGGTACGCTGTTCGCTTGGACGCGAGATTCACCGCCCACGGACAACGGACAACCATGACCTTCGCCGCCGATGAACCCTGGGTCTACCTGGGGCTGGGGATTCTCGACTGGTTCGTGCTCGGCCTGTACTTCGTGGTCGTGCTGGGGATCGGGCTGTGGTCCTACCGCAAGGTGAAGGACATGGCCGACTACTTCATGGGGGGCCGGCGGTTCGGCAAAGTCTTCATGATGTTCTTCGCCTTCGGGGCGGGAACCAGCAGCGAGCAGGCCATTACCGTCGTCGCCGGCACCTGGCGCGGCGGGCTGGTGGGCATCTGGTGGCAGTTTCTGTGGCTGTGGGCGACGCCGTTCTACTGGATCGTCGCCCCCGTCATGCGCCGCATGCGGGCCCTGACCACCGCCGACTTCTTCGAGTCCCGCTACAACAAAAGCACCGCCGCGCTGTACTCGATCTACGGGATCGTGATGTCCATCGTGTTCATCGCCGCGGGGCTGTACGGCAGCGGGAAGATGATCAACGCGCTCACCGGCGGGGAACTCGACGCCGTGGCCGTCAGCGCCGACATCCAGGTCCCCGAAGTCAAATGGAACGATGGAATCGAAACCGGCACGCGGCAACTGAAAGGCTACGAATTCGCGATCCTGGCGATGACCGTCATGTTCGTGCTGTACGGCATGGCCGGCGGACTGGGGGCGGCGATTCTCACCGACTTCATTCAGGGCATCCTCACGATTATCTTTTCATTCCTGCTGCTGCCCTACGTGTTCTACCAGATCGGCGGCTTCGGCACGCTGCACGAACAGGGGCCGCAGATCAAGGAAGGCATGCTCAACCTCGTCGCCAGCCCCGAAGTCGCGCTGAGCCTCGGCAAAGAGCCGATCACGGTGTTTTACATCTTCATGCTGTCGATCACCGCGCTGGCGGGGATCGTCGTGCAGCCGCACATCATGGGGGTTTGCGGCGCCGGCAAGACCGAAATGGAAGGCCGCTTCGGGTTCACGTTCGGCAACTTCCTGAAGCGGTTCTGCACGATGGCGTGGACGTTCATCGGCCTGGCGTGCATCGTGTGGTACCTCGGCCAGCAGAGCCCGCTGCTGCATCCCGACGAGCCGGCCCCGACGGCGGCCGAGTTCAAGCAACTGCCGGCGGAAAAACAGAAGGAAATCAACAACGACCGCCAACTGCACGCCGACCTCAAAGTCCGCACATCCAGGGACTACGCCAATCTCCCGCCGGCCGAGCGCGACCGGCTGGACAACGTCGACAAGAAATTCGCCGACGAGCTGTTCGGCAAGGCGGCCTACGACATCCTGCCGATGGGGCTGATCGGCCTGCTGATGGCCTCGCTGCTGGCCGCCGTCATGAGCACCAGCGACGCCCAGATGGTCGTTTCCAGCGGGCTGTTCACCGAAAACCTCTACAAGCGGTTCCTGGTGCGGAACGCCTCGTCGAGGCATTATCTGTGGGTCGGTCGGTTTGCCGGCCTGATTATCGTCGGCATCGCGCTGGCATTGCAGGCGACGTTCACCGACGTGATCGACGCGCTCAAGGTGGTGATCAAGACGCCCGCGGCGATCGGCATCAGCCTCTGGTTCGGCATCGTGTGGCGCGGCTGGACGACCTGGGGCGTGTGGGGCTCGACGCTGGCTTCCGCCGCCACGTGGTGGTTCGTCGCGTTTCATCCCGAGACGATTCGCGACTGGGGCCTCGCCGATTCGTTCTTCAATCACAAGGGGGAAATCCTCGACGCCTGGCAGATGGCGGCTTACCTGTCGACCGGCGTCGTCGCGGGAATCGCCGTCAGCCTGCTGACGCCGCGGGTCGCTGAGGAGAAGCTCGACCACTTCTACCGCCTGATCCACACGCCGATCACTCCGGGCGAACAGCCACCGGGTCCCTGCACGCTGCCCGACAATCCCGCCCCGCAGGCGAAGAAGCTGTTCAACCTGAAAGACGTGGAGATCTCCCGCCCGACGTGGGTGGGCATCGGCGGCTTCGTTGCCGCCTGGGTCTGCGTGGCGTTCATCGTGTGGCTGACGCAGTATCTGGCGAAAGTTTGGTGAGTGGTCGCCGCCGCTTGCGGCTTAGCCTTCGGTCGGCGCTTCCGCCTTCCGCCGTCATCTTGACTTCCGCGAACCCTTGCGGGACATTAAGGGTCATCCTGGAACGACCACGCCCCGTTCGTCTAGAGGCCCAGGATATTGGATTCTCATTCCAAAGACACGGGTTCAAATCCCGTACGGGGTGCTCGCCGAAGGCGGCTGCCGGCTGCCTTCGGCGGTTTTTTTGTCATGACCCGATCCGGCCGGTGAGGCATGGTCGCTTTTTGACGTCTTCGCGAATTTCGCTGTATACTTGCGGTCGAGGAGTGGGCGAGAGTTCGGAGGGCGCCCCTGTTTTCGTTGAACAGGGGCATTCCGCACGATCAACGGCTCGTGCGAAATGAATTTCGCACTACGATCGACTCACCACTCACCACTCACAACGACGCATGAACGTCGGCCAGCACCAGCAGCAGATGCTTCCCACGTCGAACCGCCCGATCCCCATGCGGGCGCGGCGGGATCTGACGGCGCGGCGGATTCCCTATCGCAACGAGGGGAGCTGGGTCGTCAAGGACCCGGTCGGGCTGAAGTACCACCGGCTGCTGGACGAGCAGTATTTCATTCTGCGGTCGCTCGACGGGGAACGCAGCCTGGAAGACATTCTGCGGGAAGTCCGCCGCGAGTTCCCCACCGTGCACCTCACGATCATGCACGTGCAGTCGGTGGTCACCGACCTGTTCGAGAAGGGGCTGCTCTCCAACGACCGGCCCGGGCAGGCCGGCATGCTCGTCGAGCGGGCCTGGAAACGCAAAAAACAGAAGATCTTCCAGACGCTGACGAGCCTGCTGTACCTGCGGCTGCCCGGCTGGGACCCCGAGCGCACGCTGAACTGGATGCTACCCTGGGTGCGGTGGACCTTTCGCCCGTGGGCCGTCGCGATCTTCTGCACGCTGATCGTCGCGTCGTGGATTCTGATCGGCATTCGCTTCGACGATTTTCAGCGCACGTTTCCCGAGTTCCACCAGTTTTTCGGCTGGCCGAACCTGATGTACCTGTGGCTGACGCTGAGCGTCGCCAAGATCTGCCACGAATTCGGGCACGGCCTGTTCTGCAAGTACTTCGGCGGGGAATGCCACGAGATGGGCGTCATGCTGCTGGTGTTCAGCCCCTGCCTGTACTGCGACGTCACCGATTCGTGGCTGCTGCGGAACAAGTGGCACCGCATCGCGATCGGGGCCGCGGGGATGTACGTCGAGCTGATCATCTCGGCGTGCGCGCTGTTCCTGTGGTGGTGGACCGACTCCGGCATGCTGCACCACCTGTGCTTCAACGTGGTCACGGTGACCATGCTCACCACGGTGATCTTCAACGCCAACCCGTTGATGCGGTTCGACGGCTACTACATCTTCAGCGACTGGGTCGAAATCCCCAACCTGCGGGAAAAAGCGACCCGCATGCTGCAGGAGAAATTCGCCTGGTACTGCCTCGGCATCCCCAGGAAGCCCGACCCCTTCATGCCCGAATCGGGACAGAACTGGCTGGCGCTGTACGCGGTCGCGTCGTGGCTGTACCGTTGGTTTCTGCTGTTCGTGATTACCATGTTCCTGTATACGTTTCTGAAGCCCTACGGCCTGCAGAGCATCGGCATCGGGCTGGCCGTGGTGTCCATCGGGGGCATTTTCTTTACGATGGGCCTCGGGTTGTACCGCGTTCTCGCCGCCCCAAGGAGCGAACCGTTGAACTACCGCAAAATTGCCGTCTCGTCCGTCGTGCTCGGCCTGCTGATCGCGGCCGCGCTGAAGATCCCCTTCCCCTGGTATGCCGAGGCGCCGTTCGTCATCGAGCCGGAGGACGGGCAGGAAGTCCGCGTGGCAACCCCCGGCCGGCTGACGACGCTGCACGTGAAGCCCGGCCAGCAGGTCCGCCGCGGGCAACTGCTCGCCGAACTCGAAAACCCCGAGCTCTCCGACCGCCTGCATTCGCTCAAAGTCGACCACGACGTCGCCCGCACGCAACTGAAGATGTACCAGGGGCTGGAAGACCCCGCCGGCGAGCAGCTCGCCCGCCAGCGGCTGCAGGGCATCGAGGCCCAGATTCGCGATTACGAGGCCCGCATGGAGAAGCTCACGCTCCGCGCCCCCTGCGACGGGTTCGTCGTCGCCCCCCCCAGCCGACCCGAATCGGTGCAGGCCTCGATGGAAGAGCCGCTCCCCCGCTGGCACGGCACGCCGCTCGACGACCACAACAAAGGCTGCTTTCTCGACCGCCAGACCCACCTGCTGACGGTCGCGCCGACGAAGCGGCTGGTGGCGATCGCGCTGGTCGACCAGTCGAACCGCAACGAGCTGCAGGAAGGAACCGACGTGGAGCTGAAGTTCGACCACCTGCCGACGGAGGTCGTCGAAGGCAACGTCGAAACGATTTCGCGGCGGCATCAGCTCTTCGCGCCGCTGGAACTCTCCAACAAGAGCGGCGGCGACCTCCCCACCGTCACCGACGCCCAGGGCCGCGAAAAACTGGCCAGCGCCGTCTACCCCGCCACGGTCCCGCTCCCCGGCGACACGCAGCTCTTCCGCGCCGGCATGCGCGGCCGCGCCCGCTTCCTCCTGGAACGCCGCTCCGCCGGCGGCTGGGCGTGGCTGTATATTCGGAGGACGATTCAGTTCCGGTTCTGAGCGGTGATCCGTAGTGTGGAATTCATTTCGCACGCGGGCATGGAAATGGGGGTGGCGTGGAACTGGAGTTATATCAGGAAGTCAGGAGCAATCATCGTGACCAGAGCGTCCTTGACGCGGTCATGGTCGTCGACGGCCAGTTTGCCTAGGTGTTTCAAGATCACGTTCCGAGACAGGGTTCCAATGAGCGGTTTCACCCAGGTCGGCTTGGGCAGACCTGACGTTTTCCAGTGAGAGAGGCGCAAGGATTGATCGGCCTGAGGCTGGCTGGTCAGAGGCAAAAGCACGACATCGCCGTGCAAATTGGAATAGGCCGCCGGACTGATCACCAGAGCCGGCCGTTTCTTGGACGAAGTCAGGTCGGTGAACGGGAAACGGACCAACACGATGTCTCCCGCGTCACAAGGAGTCATACACGCGGTCCTCCTCGTTCTCCCACACCTTGCCGAACCGGTCTTCCTGGGCCTTCATCCAAGCGGCCTGTTCGTCGCCGTTCTGGAGCTCATCGGGAAAGACGACAATCACCTCGGCGGGCGTTCCCCGGGGAACGTCCGGGGGCAGCATGATCTGTTGACCGTCGAATCGAGCCTTGATCGCCCGCATCTGGGTGCTCCAGTCAGCGAGATTGTTCTGCCTCATCGTTATCGTTGTTAACACACACTTTCGCTTTTGGCAAGCGGTTTTACACGTGGTCGACTCTTCGACGCGCCGGATTTCCTCGTCGCCGGCCTTCGCGACTCCCGACAGGCGCGGGGGCTGAGTCTGGCCGACGTGCAGCAGCTCAGCGGCATCGACCGCGCCGAGTTGAGCCGCATCGAAACCGGGGAGGACCTCAACCCGACGATCAACACGCTCGCCCGCTACGCCCGCGCCGTCAGCCGCGAACTGCGATTCGCTGTGGTCGAACGGGAAGGCGTCGAAGCGGACGCGACGGGGCGGTCGTCTTCGTCCGGGTGAAAGAACGAGCTGTGTCCCCGTTTTCCTGACCTTTTCCTGGAAGAAAAAGCTGCGTCCCCCTTTTCCCTTCCCCCTTTTCCCTTTCCCCTTTTCCGCCCTGATTGCCGTCGTGCCGGTGCGGTTCTCGGCCAGAAGCTGGTTGGCGGCGTCGTAGCTCCACGTCACGCGGCTGCCGTCGGCTTCGAGGACGGCGGTGCGGTTGTCGGCCATCGGACCGTAGTGCGAAATTCATTTCGCACAAGGAGCCGATCGTGCGAAATGAATTTCGCACTACGTTCGTCAAGCGGTCGGCGGCGGCGGCGCTTGCGCGAAACAGCGAGCGGGTGAGAGCGGTGGTGTTCCCGACCCCGTCGTACATCGTCGTGGTCCGGTTCCCGAGGGGGTTGACCTGGGCGATCGTCCGGCCGCCGGCGTGGAGGTGGGTTGTGCGAAACCGCAAGCGGGTGCGGACGACCGTTTGTTGTCCGTTGGGATCATACGCGAAGGATGTGCGGTTGGGTAGAGAGACGATACGTCACAGTCTCGACGACGGAGACGACACCGACGAACCAATTCGCGCCGGCCGCAATGTTTCGTTGAATTGAGGATGACCTTCCGCCTTCCGCCTTCCGCTCAATACCACCGCGGCCCGCTCGCATTCGACGCCGGCCGCAGCAGCGGCGGTTCTTCGAGGCCGTCGGTCGGGAGCGGGGGAAGCGCGTCGGCCGGTTGCTCCGAGACCAGCGGCACCTGCCCCTCGTTCCCAAGCTGGAGCTTGGGAACGAGAGAGGCCGGACCGCGCTGCTCGGCGAGTTGGCTGGGCTGTTCGGGAGCGTGGCTGTGGAAGTACCCCGCGGGAAGCGACTGCCGCAGCGCGGCGTCGCTCTTTTCCTCCCAGCTCAGGCGGCGGCCCGGGAGGGATGCGTCGCCGCCGAGCCATCCAGGGCGGCGGCTCAGCCAGTTCGACACGACCGGCACGACGTTCAAGCGTTCGAAGATGCCGACTTCCTCTTCGGTGCTGAGCAGCATCTCGGCGTCGGCGTAGACCTGCGGCGGGGCGCCTTCGACGATTCGCACGTTGTGTTCGCCGAGGATCGCCCCGGTGCGGTAGGCCAGGTTCGCGATCGCCTTGTTGTACTGCGCGACGGCACGGTAATGGGCGACCTGCGCTTCGCCGCTGCTGATCTCCGACCGCAGCAACAGGTCGGCGGGTTTGCGGCCGAGGCGGTATTCTTCGCTGTAGAACTTCACGCGGCGGGCGGCGGCGTCTTTGCGTTGGGAGGCGACGAGGATGTCGTTATGCCAGCGCTGCAGCCGGATGACGGCGTTCCGCAGCTCGTGCTGGATTTCCAGCTCCTGCGCCGAGAGGGCGGTCATCGCTTTGGCCAGCCGCCATTCCAGGTTGCGAATCTGGGCCCGCTCGGCCATGAAGCCGAACGGCACGGCGACCTCGAACCCCAGGTCCCAGCCGGTCTGGTCCCCCTGGAACAGCGTGCCGCCGGCGCTGCGCAGGCCGTGCGGGGTGAGGCCGTCGTTGTCGCTGCTGGAGAGCAACTGGTCTCCGAAGGCGTTCACGCGGTAGCGGGCGATGAAGTCGGCCCGCGGCTGGATGAGGCTGCACGCGGCCTTCAACTGCAGTTGCAGGCTGCGGATCGCCATCTTCTGCCGCCGCAGTTCCACCCGGTTGCTGAGCGCCTGGGTGAGCTGGGCCTGCCAGTCCAACTCCCACTGCTGGGTCTGGGGGACGTCGGTCGGGCGGAGGATCTGGCCGTCGCTCGACGGCAGCCCCAGCAGCCGCCGCAGCCGGCCTTCGGTTTCGTAGACGTCCGCCAGCGCCTGCCGCTGGGTCGCGACCGAGGCGTAGTAATTGTCGGCGGCCTGGGCTTCGTCGGCGCCGCCGCCCCCTGGCAGCCCCTGCTTGAATAGCGCCGTCGCCTGGTCCCAGATTTTCTTCAGGCTGCGGCTGATCTCGACCTGCGTTTCGTACTGTTGGAACACCAGGTACAGGTCCCAGTAGACCTGGTTGACGTCGAAGATCTGGTTGCGGACTTCCGCCTCGAACTGGGCCACCGAGATGTCGGCGTTGATGCGGGAAATCACCACCCCCTGGTTGACCCCCAGCACCGTCGGGCTTTGCCGCGCGATCGGGCCGGCGATCTGCGTGTACTCGGTGCCGGCCCCTTGCAGCAGCGGCTGCCGGAACTCCGCCCCGACGAACCCGGTATAGACCGACCCGAACAGCCGGGCGGGGGCGTTGTTCAGCGAGTAGTCGGAGGTGGCCGTCAGCGCGACCAGCCCGCCGTTGTCGAAGATTTTTTCCAGCCGGGCGTTGAGGTTCGCCGTCTCCTGATACAGCGTGTCGCCCGGCTGCAGGCCGCCCGACTGGAACAGGTTGTTCTGCACGTTTTCGTCGCGGCCCCACAAGGCGCTGGTCGTCAACCGGGGCGCGAAGTCCGACAGGGCGGCTTCTTCCCCTCGCTGGCCGATCTGAAACCCGTTGCGAACGATCGCCACGTCGTAGATCGACGGCGCCTGCTCGGGATTGAGCAGCAGCGAACTGCGGGGAGACAGGAAATCGCCGTCGACCCGCACGATGGCGTTGTTGTTCAGCGCCATCTGAACGGCTTCGTTCAGCGAGAGGGGGCGCAAATCCGCAGCGGTCGGGGGCCGGACCGGACGAGACTGCACGTCGGGTCTCATCAACAACTGCTTCGGCGAGCCGGGAGCGTCAGCGGCCGAAGCGGAATAATCCACCGTCGACGCCACCCCCTGGTAGTGGCCGGCCTGCTGGATGGTCTGCTCCTTCAGCGTCGGCTCCTCGCCACTCGGCGACGACCGCCAGGGAATGACGGCCTCGAACGCCGTCGACGCCCGGTCGAACATCGAGCAACCCCCGGCCAGCAGGGCAGTTGCGAACGCCAGCAGCAACCAGCCCGGCGCGCGACGGCATTGTCCGCCGGGAGCGGACTGCGTACGTCCCTGCTGCTGAAGGATCTGCCGATTCACGGGTACCCTTCCCCCCGGAAACTACTGAAATCGCAATCGGCGCACCAGTTTTGCGACGAGAGATTGCGCGCTCGCCAGTTTCGATATCGGCGAATGGCTGCTGTGAACATGATCCGATTGTCGGGATTCCAACGAACGTTTTGACTGGGGAATTCAGGATGGTTGGGAAAGCTGCGCCACTGCCGTCCGCCGCTTGCGGCTTAGCCGTCTTGCTGGCTCTTCGTGTAGAATGGATTCCAGACCGAACTCCTGGAACCGGTACGCCCCATGCTGCCCCCGTTGTCCACGCCAGACTCCATTCGCGCCGCCTGCCGCCGCGGGGAACTGGCCGGGCAGACGTCCGGCCTCGCCGCCGGCTTCGCGCAGGCCAACCTTGTGATTCTGCCTCGCGACTTCGCCGACGAGTTCCTGCTGTTCTGCCAGCGGAACCCGAAGCCCTGCCCGCTGCTGGAAGTGCTCGATCCCGGCGACCCGCTGCCGCGGGTGGTCGTCCGGAACCGATCGAAGCCTGAAGCGCAAGCGAAGGGTCAGATACAGGTTCCTTCGCTTGCGCTTCAGGCTTCAGTTGCGAGTCAGGAAGCGAGGTCGGAGGTCGGAAGTCGGAAGTCGGAGGTCGGAAGTCGGAAAGTCCATGACTCCATCACTCCATCACTCCACCACTCCACCCCTCCACTCCTCTACCACTCACCACTCACCACTCACCACTCACCACCCACCCCATCCGACATCCGCACCGATCTGCCGAAATACCGCGTCTGGCGGAACGGTGAGCTGGCCGACGAGCCGACCGACGTAACGGCGTTGTGGCGGGACGATCTCGTCACGTTCCTCATCGGCTGCTCGTTCACGTTCGAGTCGGCGTTGCTGCGGTCCGGCGTGGCGGTGCGGCACATTGAACTGGGGGTGAACGTGCCGATGTTCCGCACGAACATCCCCTGCGTTCCCGCCGGCCGCTTTCACGGGCCGCTGGTCGTTTCGATGCGGCCGCTGTCGCCCGGCGACGCGATCCGTGCCGTGCAGATCACCTCGCGGTTCCCGTCGGTGCACGGCGCGCCGGTGCATCTGGGCTTCCCGGAGCGAATCGGCATCGCCGACCTCTCGCGGCCCGACTTCGGCGACCCGGTCCCGGTTCGCGAGGGTGAGCTCCCCGTCTTCTGGGCCTGCGGCGTCACCCCGCAAGCCGCCCTGATGCAGGCGAAGCCCCCGCTGGCGATCACCCACTCGCCGGGCTGCATGTTCGTGACGGACGTCGCCGACGATTCGCTCGCCGTCTGAGCGCCCCCGCCGGCTTCCCCTCGCGAACCGTTCCCACGGTACAATCGCGGACGTCGACGGTGAGAGTCCATATCCAACTCTGATCTCTCCACCCTCCACCCTCCACCCTCATGTCCGACGTCACTCGCATCCTGCAGTCGATCGAAGACGGCGACCCGCAGGCCGCCGGGCAGTTGCTCCCGCTCGTGTACGACGGCCTCCGCAAGCTCGCCGCCCAGAAGCTGGCGCAGGAACAGCCGGGCCAGACGCTGCAGGCCACCGCGCTGGTTCACGAAGCGTGGCTGCGGGTCGTCGACGGCGAGCGGCGGGGTTCATCCCCGCCGAATTGGGACGGCCGCGGCCACTTCTACGCCGCCGCTGCCGAGGCCATGCGCCGCATTCTCGTCGACAACGCCCGCCGCAAACGCAGCGACAAGCACGGCGGTGGCCGGCGGGTCGAGCTCGACGTCTCGCGGCTGGCCGCCCCGCGCCCGCCGGAGCAGCTCATCGCCCTCAGCGACGCCCTCGACGAGCTTCACGAGCAATTCCCGGCCATCGCCGAGCTGGTCAAGCTGCGGTACTTCGTCGGGCTGTCGATTCCCGAGGCGGCCGAGCTGCTCGGGGTCTCTCCCCGAACCGCCGACCGCTACTGGGCCTACGCCCGGGCGTGGCTGCACGATCGGATTTCTTCAAGCGATGAGGGATGAAGGATGAGAGATGAAGGATGAAGGATGAAGGATGAGGGATGACGGATGGAGGATGGAGGATGGAGGGATGACGGATGCGCGGGAGGAAGTATACGGTTGAATACATCATCCTTGATCCGTCGTCGCTTACCGAAATGCGGCTTGAATCTCTGGCCCAATCGTTATTGAATCGCCGCGGCAGAATTCTTCCAGAATTGTTGGCGTGATTTCCCCTCCGTTCTCGCATGATGGATCGGCGGCCCCAGCGCCCCGGTTTCCGCGAAAGACAGCCATGAAAGAAGTCGAACTCTTCGCCGACGCCCTCGAACGGCCCCCCGCCGACCGCGGCAATTACCTGCACGACGCCTGCGGCAACGACGCGGCCCTTCGCCAGCGCGTTGAAGCGCTGCTGAAAGCCCACGACGAAGCCGGCAGCCTGCTCGACCCCCTGCCCAACCTCGCCGCCGCCACGATCGACATGCCCGCCCCCACCCAACTCGCCGGCACCCAGATCGGCCCCTACAAGCTGCTGCAGCAGATCGGCGAGGGGGGCTTCGGCGTCGTCTACATGGCCGAGCAGACCAGACCGGTCCGCCGCAAGGTCGCGCTGAAGATCATCAAGCCGGGAATGGACACGAGAGAAGTCATCGCCCGCTTCGAAGCCGAACGCCAGGCGCTGGCGCTGATGGACCACCCGAACATCGCGAAGGTGCTCGATGCGGGAACGACGGCCGGAAATCCGAAATCCGAATCTCGAAATCCGAAACAAATCCAAAGCACGAAATCCCAATCTCAAAACCCCGTGGCGGATGCTGCCAGCATCCGCGCGGACGCTGGCAGCGTCCGCCACGGCGACGTTTCGGACATTCCAGATTTGAATTTCGAATTTGTTTCGGATTTCGAATTTCGAGATTCGGATTTCCGCCCGGAAGGCCGCCCGTACTTCGTCATGGAACTCGTCTACGGTGTTTCGATCACCGAATTCTGCGACCACGGGAAGTTCAGCAACCGCGAGCGGCTCGAACTGTTCGAGCAGGTCTGCCGGGCCGTGCAGCACGCGCATCAGAAGGGGATCATTCATCGGGACCTCAAACCGTCGAACGTGATGGTCACCCTGCACGACGACCGGCCGGTTCCCAAGGTCATCGACTTCGGCGTCTCGAAGGCCCTCAGCCGGCGGCTCACGGAGAGGACCCTCTTCACCGCCTACGGCCAGATGGTCGGCACCCCGCTGTACATGTCGCCCGAGCAGGCCCAGTTCAGCGGCCTCGACGTCGATACGCGGAGCGACGTGTATTCGCTGGGCGTGCTGCTGTACGAGCTGCTGACCGGCACGACGCCGTTCGACAAGGAGACGCTGCAGAACGCCGGGTTCGATGAATTCCGCCGCATCATCCGCGAAGACGAACCGCCGCGACCCAGCGCCCGCGTCAGCACGCTGAACGCCGACCTGCTGTCAACGATTTCCGCCAGGCACCAGATCGATCCGCGGAAACTCAGAAAGTCGCTGCAGGGGGAACTGGACTGGATCGTGATGAAGGCCCTCGAAAAGGACCGCAACCGCCGCTACGAGACGGCCAGCGCCTTCGCCGCCGACGTGCGGCGGTATTTGAACGATGAGCCGGTGCAGGCCTGCCCCCCCTCGGTCGCGTATCGCTTCCGCAAGTTCGCGCGGCGGAACCGGGGGCCGGTCCTGGCCGCGAGTCTGGTGCTCTTCGCGCTGCTGGCCGGCGTGACGGGCACGACCGTCGGGCTGCTCCGGGCCGAACAGCAGCGGCGGAATGCCGCCGACAACGAGCAGAAAGCGCTCGACGCCGCGGCCGCCGAACGGCAGGCCAGGGACGAGCTGCGGCGGGACGCCTACTTCCACCGCATTGCCCTGGCCCACCGCGAGCTCTCCGTCGACAACCTGCACGCCGCCCTGAAATTCCTCGCGGAATGCCCGGAAGAGCTTCGCGAGTGGGAATGGCATTACCTGATGCGGCTCTGCCGGGTCGAGCCGCTGGTCATCCGAGACACGACGGAGGTCAACGGCGTCGCGTTCAGCCCGAACGGCGAGCGACTCGCCTCCGCGGGCGGCGACGGGACGGTCAAGATCCGCAACAGCAGGACGGGGGCCGTGCTCCAGACGTTCGCCGCGCACACCGACGACGCCGTCGTCAGCGTCGCGTTCCACCCCCGCGGCACGCACCTGGCCTCCCGCGGCGCGGACCTGAAAGTAAAGGTCTGGGATTTGACGGCGACCGGCCAGGCAGTGTTCAGCAAACCGTGCGACGCCACTCGCAAGTTTGGGACGGCCTACACCATTGCGTTCAGTCCCGACGGCCGGCTGCTCGCGGCGGGGACCGACGGGGTCGTGCGGGTCTGGGACTGGAAGAGCGGTCAAGCTCTTCACGGCCTGCCCGGACACAACTTCCATTCGATCCCCGTGGCGTTCAGCGGCGACGGGCGGCTGGCGACCGGCACCTTGCGGGAGGGCCTGAAGCTCTGGGACCCGAAAACAGGCGGGCTGCTTCGCACCATCCAGGCCCACCGCCATCCCGTCAGCGCGCTGGCGTTCAGCCGCGACGGCCAGTGGCTGGCCTCGGCCAGCTTCGATCGGACCGTGAAACTGTCGGATGCGACGACCGGCCGGCTGCTCCACAGCTTCGACCTGCATACCGGAAACGTCGAGTGCGTCGCGTTCAGCCGGGACGGGCGCCGGCTGGCTTCGGGCGGCGAAGACAAGATGGTTCGCATCTGGGACGCGACGACCGGCCGGGAGGTGCTCGCCCTGCATGGACACACCGACCGCTGCGCGTGCGTGGCGTTCAGTCCTGACGGCCGGCGCCTCGCTTCGGCCAGTTCCGACAAAACCATTCGCATCTGGGATGGGACCCCGCTTCGGGAGGACGAGCGCGGGCAGGAAAGCCGAACTTTTCGGGAGCACGGCGATGAAATCCGCAGCGTCGCGTTCAGCCCCGCTGGCCCGGATGGCCGGCGGATTGCTTCCGCGGGCCACGGCGGGCTGGTGAAGGTCTGGGACGCGCGGACCGGACAGATCGGCGCCGAGTTCAGTGGCCACGAGAAGTTCGGCGGCATCAGGGGTGTTGTGTTCTGCGTGGCCTGGCATCCCAAAGCCCATCGCGTCGCTTCGGCGGGTCTCGATACCGTCAGGGTCTGGAACGCGGAGACCGAACGGGAAGACTTCAGGTTGCCGGCCGCACGCGGAAAAATCGCCTTGCCCTACCACGCCGTGGCATTCAGCCCCGACGGCCGCTACCTGGTCACGGGAAAGGTCAACGGCGCCGTGCAAGTCTGGGACGGAGAGACCGGCCAGGAGGTCGGCACGCTCGATACCCACAAGCGGGAAATCCGCGGAGTGGTCTTCAGCCGCGACGGCGCGCACCTGGCTTCCGCGAGCAGCGACGGGATCGTGAAACTCTGGGACGCGAAGCGGCTCGACAAGCAGCGCCTGGACGAGAAAAACGAAGCACGCCTCACGCTTCGCACGCGGGTCGCCGGACCGGGTTTGAGCGTGGCCTTCAGTCCGGACGGCCGGCGGTTAGCGACGGGGGGCGTGGGGAACACGGTCAAGATCTGGGATTTACGGAACGGCCAGGAACTCCGTACCCTTCAGGGACACAACGGAGACGTCTACACCGTGGCGTTCAGCCCCGACGACGATGGCCGCTGGATCGCCTCGGGGGGTGAAGACAGCGCCGTGAAGGTCTGGGACAGCCGCTCCGGAAAGCTGGTCCGCCTCTTCCGCGGCCACACCGGCGTCGTCAGCAGCGTGGCGTTCAGCCCCGACGGCCGGCTCCTGATCTCGGGCAGCCGGGACAAGACCGTCAAAGTCTGGCACGTCTCGCAGTTGGATCGGCTGCCCGTCGAGAAATGATTTGGTGAGTGGTGAGTGGTGATGATCGTAGTGCGAAATTCATTTCGCACGAACCGCTGAATCTGTGGAGTGATGGAGTGATGGAGTGATGGAGTGATGGAGTGATGGAGTGATGGAGTGATGGAGTGATGGAGTGATGGAGTGATGGAGTGATGGAGTGATGGAGTGATGGAGTGATGGAGTGATGGAGTG
>Ga0268386_10000236_pt1 | contig 32856 bp, 19 predicted proteins | sample RVTome_15_FD_200260 | JGI IMG/M metagenome (GOLD analysis project Ga0268386, IMG submission 200260) | Soil microbial communities from uranium-contaminated site in the Upper Colorado River Basin, Wyoming, United States - RVT150D86... ... | reverse complement strand
ATCGATCCGGCCCATGGCTTGATTCGCGAAGCCCCTCGCGAAACACGTCTCCTCAAGGATCGGTGCGAGGTCGACCGCCATCGCGCTCGCCTCATCGGCGAGCGTGGCGGAGGACTCGCGCGAATAGCCAACCGGTGGACCCGCTGGCAATGACAGAGCGTGAGAAGCGCCAGCGAGAGCGCGCGAACCAGTCCCACGTCGTCGGAACGAGACGTCGAAGCGAACCCCCATGTGCTCGATAGCAGCGGTGTTGTCCGCGTCCGTGTACCGGTTATACAGGAGGGTCCCTAGGTTGTAGCGAGCGATCCGATAGTCGGGTTCGGAGGCAATCGCCGCCTCGTACAGCTCGATTGCCGCCTCGCGATGTACGAGGAGCCCCGTGCTCAGGAACCGCTTGTGACTGAGGTAGCCCTCGAGCATGGTCCGGTATGCGCTCCGCCTCGTGGCCTCGCTCGCGAATCCCATCCGGGCCTTGGCAAGCGAGAATGCGAGATCATCCACCAACGCGAACATCTCTCCAGGATTCGCGAGCTCGCGGACAAGCACAGCGTTCTTGGCGGGCTCACGCCCGAACGTGAACGACGCCGACAGACGTACCGTGGTCCCGAACTCGTGGAGGGTACCGCGGATGGCTCTTCGGGCAAGCGACCGTCGAACTTGGTACAAGGCGGCGAAGAGTGACTTGGGTTCGAAGGTGATCCCGGCGAAGCTGACAGGCGCGACGGTCTCCGCCTCAAGGGGATCCTCGAGGATGAGCCGATCTTGATCCTCGTCCAGATGCTGGTCGGGTTGACTCCGACCGATGTCAACGAGTACCGGCGCGTCGCTATCTCCCGAAGACTCTAGGTCTCGGTCTCTTCACCGAGATTCCACCCCGGTGAGCTGCTGTGAAAGCAGTGAGCTGGCCGCCACACCCTGGCTGCTTCCGACGAACGGAAGAACGAGTGTCGCCTTGCCGACCATCACGGCCCAGAGCGAACGGAGGATCCTGACGACGACGCTAAGGACGAGGAAGAGCCCGGCGATCACGCCGAGGAGGATCAATGCATCAAGGAGCAGAGTGGTGAGCCGATGGAGGGTTTCGGCCATCATTGCTCCTCGACTCTCCTATGCGTTCCCGCCGGATACATACCCCTCCGCTCCTGAGCGCCTCGTGCACTCGACCAGTCCTCCCCGGGGGAGACGTGCCCGGTGGGGCGCGTGGCGATCCCAACCCCATAGGCATCCAAACAAGGATCGGCCCCAGAACGAAGGCTTGGTCCGTGAGGTCTCGTGCTGCGGGTTCACGACGATCCTGCTCTCACGAGGGACTTACGCAACGAACCTTACATCGATCCCAAGTCACAGGAACACTCAACGAGCCGGGCTCGCTCCCCGCGAGTTTGAGGTAGGCGATGCAACCTGATACATGTCGATTCCGACCCATGAAACAGCGAAAAGGGAGGTGGCCTCCATGAAGGTTGCAGCTCGGCGAGAGGCCGGGATCCCCGAAGAGGCTCTGACCTTCGAGGTCGTACTCGGCACCGGCGATACGGTGAGCGACGTCCACTGGCAGGGTGGGGGGGCACCGGCCACCGGGTCAGGCCACCGGTTCACCACGTCCTTCGACACAGGCGGTTCCTACACGGTCACGGCGACGAGTGGAGCGAGCTCGCTCGCGTTCGGCGTGGTGATCTGTCCGCTTGACGCGTGGCTCGCCGGCGCCCGCGAGTTCTACGGGGATTCGATCGACTTCTCACGCGTGCGCGTCACGACGAGTCGAGCCGTCCTCGGACGGAAGGGCACGGGGTGGACGTGCAACGACGTCATTCGTTTCAAGCGACCGCGCCATTCCGAAGACCTGCCGCACGAGTCCACGCTGATCCACGAACTCGGTCACGTCTGGGAGCACCAGGCGGGCCAGATGCAGCTCCTCGGCGGGCTGATCGAACAGATTGGAAGACGCCTCGGCAGGGATCCGTACAACTACGGCGGCCCGGACGGAGTGGCCGCCGCACGCGAGCTCACCGCCTTCACGAAGGAGGGCCAGGCGCAGATCCTCACTGAGTATTGGAAGTCGAGACACGGTCACCTGAAGGACCATAGAGCCGTCCCCTTCTCCACCCCCGGCTACGTCGAGAACCTGGCTCGGCTCGTGGAGGGCGTTGGAATCGGTAGCGCGTGGCTAGGCCCGCGACGCGGGCCCGGGAGCGCGATAGACGCGTTCGTGGCTCGGTTCGTGAACGGTGTCCTCGGCTTGTTCGACACCCCACTCATCCGCCGGTAGAGGCGATCGATCTCGGCGGCTTCAGGCCCGCCGCCGACTGGGCTTCGTTGCGGGCGGGATCCGATTCTCGATGCTCTCCAGGCTGCGTTGGCACTCAAGGAGATGCTTAGGCACCGAGTCCGTCGTCGCGAGACGCAGGTCTCTCCTAGATGCGTCCGGAGCGGGGCCCGTTGGGTCGCGTGATGTAGACCCAACTCCCGGCTATCGAGGCTGTCCGCTGACCTACGGTCGGTTGACGCCAAGGGTCGCCGCGCTCAACCGCGCGCACCGTTGACGGGTGAGCCGTGCAGGGGTGTATCGGGATCGCGTTGTCCGGAGGAGGCTACCGGGCCGCCGCGGGGGGACTGGGTGTCCTCCTGTACCTGGCGGACAGGCCGGCAGAACGGTTCGGTGGAGATGTGTTCCTCGGTCCCCGGCGGATCGATGCGAACGCGGTGGTCGCGCTTCGCTCCTACCGCAAGATGCCGCCCGGAGGTGACATGACGCTTCGCCGCCCGCCTCGTGCCTCGGCTCGCCGGAACCTCGGGGCGTTCCTCGGGGTGTAGGCGACGTCCCGTCAAGGAGTCCGGTCCAGATGCCTTGCGGCGCTTCCTGCGGTGCTTCTTCTTGGCTTGAGCCGACTCAAACCTCCGCCGCCTTGCGGGCCTAGTAAGGAGCGGATGCACTCGACGATCACCCCGCGCTTCGTAGGCCAGGCGAGTGTCATCCGTATGGCCCTGTCCGCCTCATCACGACGGTGGTAGACCGTTCACGGGAGCCGGTGAGCCCGCGCGCCAGGTCCGTCTTGGGGATCCAAGACGACACCACGGCAGGGGAGAGAGAGGTGGCGCAAACCCCACAGGGCCCCGACCGAGCCATTCGGCTCACGTTCTCGTACGGTCCCGACGGCATCCAGTTGATCGGACGTCAGGCCGTCGTCATGCAGGTACCTCCAAGCGACGACTCCACCTTGCCCCCCACCAGCGGGCTCGCCGCGGAGTTGCGCACCAGCGGCGACGAGCCCACCTTTCGGCGCAACCTGGCCCAGGCCGTTCCCCACGACTCCGAGGTGTTCGCACCTGAGGGGGAAGGGGGGATGCATCGGGCACCCGTCGCTCCCGAGAGTGGTGTCTTCACGGTGCTCGTGCCCGACGACGATCGGGCTGAGGATCTCGTCCTGCTCGTGGGCCCCCGTGACGTTCCTCAATCGATAGCGAGACCCGTGGAGCCCGGCGCGGAGCCGGGTCGGCCGCAAGAGCTCCGACGCTTCCCGCTCCGGGAGGGCCCCGGTGGGAACGTCTGACGGCACCGTAGTCGGAACCTCGAAGGTCGTCGACCACGGAGGAAACAACGAGCGCTACAACGTGGTCATCCTGGGCGACGGCTTTCGTTCCACGGAGCAAACCGCGTACGAGAACGCGGTCACGGCGCTGGCCAACAAACTTCAAGCGAGTGCCCCGTTCGATGCGTTGTGGAACAACATCAACGTCCATCGCGTCGATGTGCACTCGAATCAGAGCGGAGCGGATGATCCCGCAGCTTGCGGAGGCCCCGGGACGACGGCCAACACCTACTTCGACGCGGCCTTCTGCAACAACAACATCCGTCGCTTGCTGACCGTGGACGCGGGGCTGGTGCTCTCCACTGCGGCAGCGCAGGTTCCCGAATGGCACGCCATCATCGTCGTCGTCAACTCCACGGAGTACGGCGGTTCGGGCGGTCAGGTCGCCGTCTACTCCCTGGCGGCGGGCGCCGACGAGATCGCGATTCACGAGATGGGGCACTCCGCCTTCGGTCTGGCCGACGAGTACGAGTATTACGCGGGTTGCTTGAGCGGCGAGACCGACCACAACAACCACCCGGGCGGAGAGCCGGCCGAGCCGAACGTCACCGTCAACAGCGACCTCACGACGCTGAAGTGGCGGCATCTCCTGGCTGTGTCGGCCCCGACCCCCACGACCTCCAACGCGGACTGCACCAAGTGCGACACCCAGGCGGAGCCGGCCCCCGCAGGTCGCGTCGGGCTCTTCGAGGGCGCGGCCTACTACCACTGCGGCGCCTACCGACCCGTCTTCGACTGCCGGATGCACAAACTGGGCAGGCCCTTCTGCCCCGTGTGCCAGGAACGCATCCGGGAGCGGGTCACTTCCGGTAGGCGGGCAGGAAGCTGCTTCGTCGCCACGGCGGTCTATGGCGATCCCTTCCACGCGGACGTGGTCGCGCTGCGGGCCTTTCGCGACCGCCACCTAACAGAAGGCGCGCGCGGTCGGCGCGCGATGAGCGTCTGCGTCGCGCTCTACCAGCAGTTCGGCCCCCCTCTCGCACGCCTGGTCCAGGGCCGCCGGCATGTGGCCGGCGCGCTTCGATCATTGCTGCTGCACCCGCTCGCCATGGCTCTTCGCGAGAGGACCCGACCGTGAGCGAACCTTCGAAGGACGGAGCCCGAGTGGCACGACTCCGGCGCGCCTATCCACGCGCGTTGCTACGGGCTGGTGACGAGGTCCTCGCCAACGTTCCCCATCCCCCGCACACCTTCGAGCCGGGCGAGGTGGCCGAACCCGTCACGCTCCCGGAGCGGACGTTCGAACGCCTCCTGCGATTCGCACTGGCGGGCGCCGAAGGTCGTGAACGCGTCGTGTGGAGCCATCGCGGTTCCGAGGTGCTCGTGCATCTCGATCGCACGAGGGTACGTGTGCTCGACGGCTACGTGCTGGTCGCGATCGTCCTCGAGACCGAGCAGACCGGAGTCCAGGAGCTGACGGTGCCGTTCGCGGTCGGGACGGAGGAGCGGCTTGCGGGCATGCTCGCGGTCACCGAGCGACACCCCCGCGGCCACCGCGCGCTGGGCGAGACCTGGGGCGAGGGAGTCATCGCGACCGCGTGGCGCGCCGTGCTCGAGGTCGCGGGCGTGATCGCCGCGCTGCGCGGCTCCGACGGCAACGATCAGCCGCTTCGAGCGGGAGCCATCGTGGCCGGGCGCGGCGAGGTCGCCGTGGTCCCTCAAGCAAAGCACACCTACGAGACCGTCGCCGTCCCGGAGATCGAGCGGAGATGACCACCACCGCGGCCCCAGAGTTGCTGCAGCTCGGACAGGTGATCGGGCTCGTCGACTCGAATGGAGCTGTCGACTTCGCGTGGTTCGAGGATCCCGCCGCGCGTCTCAGCACCATCATCAGGAACGAGGATCAGCGAGACGCGGCCATCGATCTGTTGCAATCCCTCCTGGGCGACGCCGGCAACGAGGTCGACTTGCCGGACGTGGGTACCGCGTCTTGGGTCCCGCTGGTCCGCCACGCCGAGACGGGCGGAGCCATCTATCTGGTGTTCGAGGAGGCGTCCGATCACCTCGACGTGCTGCTTGGAGGCCGCGTCCAGCGAGAGCAGAGCCAAACGCTGGCGGCCGCGTTTACCGCGCTCGTCCCGCTCGTTCGCATAGACCTTGCGACCGGAGCGGCGGACGTGCTCGCGCGGCCCGCGGAGCTGGGGGCAGCCCTCACCTTCCCCGCGGGCATCGACACAGGGATCGTCGCCCTTCAAGGAGTCGCGCTCGCGGCGAAGCTGCCGCTCGAGCATCCGGATGAGGCCACCCTCGCGGTCATGCTGAAGGGATTGCGGCTTCCCGGTCAGCAGGAGCCGGCCGACGTGTCGCTGTCGGACCTTGCCGACGACCTCGGCCCCACGGGAGTGCGCATCGGGCTCGCGCTGCTGCAGGCGCAGCTCGGCGAGCTGCCGGCGGAGGTGCGGAGCTTCCTGTCGCTGGCGGGACTGGACCCGGACTCCGAGGTGCCGCCGCTTCCCGTCGACGACCTGCTCGTGCGCGGGCCGGTCGCGCTGCGGGATTGGCTGCTCGGCGTCTTCACCGCAGAGGCCGCCGCGCAGGCGTGGCTCGACTCACTGCGTGCACTGCTCGGGCTCTCAGCGGGAGCACTGAGCGGCGCCGGCACGTCCGCCCAACCCTTCGAGCTCCGCATCGAGGACACCGACTGGGAGGGGCGTCTCACGCTGGTGGTCACCTCCGACCCCGCCACGGGCGCGGTGGTGCTCGTCCCCGGGATCCGCGCCACGATCGCGTCGAGCGGGGCGATCTCGGGAGGACTCGACGCGTCCATCGAGCTCTGCCGTCTCACGCTCGGCGCGGCGCCGGGGGTCGTCGGTGTCCCGCTCGCGTCGTTCGCCGCCCGCCTCGAGAGCGCAGGCGGGCCACTCGTGGACGAGACCGTCAATCCCCCGGGCATCAGAGTACGCGTGGGCTCCCTGGTCGCCGGGGTGGGGGTGCGCTCGGCTCGGCTGGCCCCCGTCTTCGAGGCGCGCGACGTCACGCTCGGTGTCGATGACCACTACGACGTACTCGACCTCACGTCCGCGGAGGCGCTCTCCAACGCGGTCGCCGGTGCGCTCGACGACATTGTGCAGCAGGTGCTCGACGCGCTCGGCGTGACGACCTCCGACGAAGGGCGCGCGGTGGCGGCGCTCGCGGGGTTGGTGCAGCCGCAGGGCGCGCCGGCAAGCTGGCCCGACCTCGTCGGCTTCACCGACCTGTTCGCCGATCCTCTCGGTGCCATCGGCTGCTATCACGCGCGCGTGCTCGATACCGCGCCGGCTCCCGGCGACCCGGCGCCGTGGAGCCTGCTCGCCGCGGAAATCGGCGTGCTGCTGCGGGCCGCGGGCACGAGTGCCCCGGCGGTCACGGGCGAGGGGTCGCCGGAGGACCCGTGGACGGTCATGCTGTTTCGCGAGGAGTCGGGCACCAGTCCCTTCGCAGGAGAGGTTCTGGCGCTTGTCTCCAGCGAGCCCGGAGGCGAGGGCAGCCGACTGCGCCTGTCGCTGGCGGCCGCGCCGCTGGTGCCCCAGTTCGCCGGCAAGAACCTAGACCTCGCCTACGCCGTCGAACTGTTGCACGTCGACCTCCCGGCCGCCACGGCTTGTCCCGGCCCGGTGGAGCTCTCGCTGGTCGGCGCGCACTCGCTGTCGGCGCGCTTCGGCGAGGACCTCCTCTTCGACATCGACGGACTTCGACTGCGCGCGTCGTCGATCTCTCTGGGGCTTCGTTGGGAGTCCGACCGCCTGGGCCTCTCTTACGAGATCGCCGACCCGGCCGTGATCGTGGACGACACGACGGTGTCGCTGCCGCCATTCCGCCTCGGATTCGGCGAGGGCCTCCCCGACATCGACCTGGCCACGATTCCGTGGGACGCGATCCAGGCGCTCGCCGGAGGCTGGTTCACCGACTCGTTCGACGACTGGCTGCCGAGCGTCGGCGCGCTGCTGGGATGGCTGCCCTCGTCGGGCGACCTCACGGTGGAGCTGCCGGGCATCGACGGCTTCCAGCCGAGCTTCCCCGCGGTGCAGTGGCCGTCGCTGCCGCTCGCGGGACTCGCCGGAGGAGACCCGTTCGGCACGCTGCGGGCGTGGCTGGCATCGCTATCGTCCACCGCCGCGGGCGACTTGCCCGACCTCAGCCTGCCCGTGGTGGCCTGGCTCCTGCGGCTCCTCCCGACTTCCAGGAGCGCGCCGAGCGCGACCCTGGCCGCGCCGGAGGGAACCGGAACCTACGAGGACCCCTTCAGGCTCCCGGTCGGCGACGGCGGGTTGGAGCTCCTCCTCTGGCTCGATCCCGACGGGCCGTCGCTCGGGGGGCTTGCCGGCCTCGTCGATCACCTGCTGCCACAGGAGCTCATCGACGCCGCGAGCGGAGGTGCCGCGCTCTCGGCCGAGCGGCTCGGCGAGCTGCTCGCCGCGGCGGCGGCCGTGAACCCCGGTCTCCGTGCCCAGCTCGCGGGTGTCGACCCGGGCGCGGTCATCGCCGCCGTTCGCACCCGCCTGCTCGCCGGAGACGCATTGGTCCCGGCGAGCGCGCAGGCTCCCCAGGCCTGGAGCACCGTGGCGCTGGAGCCCGTCGCGCATCTCGCCGAACCCGCCGCCTTCGATCCGGCCGAGCATCTGCCGGCGGGGGCTCCGGGCGCCGGGCGCCGCGTGTTCATCGCGACGGCGATGCCGGGGCTGTCGCAGTGGCCGGGCCAGTCGGCGGAGCGCACCATCGACCTGACCGCACCGGGACTCGCGCCGGAGGCCTTCGACCTGTCGGCGATCACCGGGCCGGGTCCGTGGTTCGTGCTCCTGCCGGCGCGCGTCGACGCGGCGGTGTCGCAGCCGGCCGAGAGCCCGACCGGTCCCTCTCTCTCAGGCGCCGACGGGCTTGCCGGACGGCTGCGCCGCGTCGTGCAGGTCGCCTCCGATCAGGCCGGAGGCCCGCTGTGCCTGGTCGCTCACTCCACCGCCGGCCAGGTGGCGCGCGTGGCGACCGCGACGGAGAGCGTGAGCCACGTCGTCACGATCGGAACTCCTCACACCGCGGTGGACCTGTCGTTCGTGACCGAGGTCGGAGCGGGCGAGGGCATCCGGCTCCTCCAACGCCTCGTCGACGCGGTTCCCGCCGAGGATCTGCCGGCCGACGCTCAACCGCTGGTCGACGCGCTCGGCGCGCTGCGCGCGCTGATGGACGGAGCCGTGGCGGGTGAAGGTGGCGGGCTGCTGAGTCTGTTCCCCGCCGCCGACGCGAGCGCGCCCCCCGCCTTCCCCGAGCTTCCCGGCTCGGTCGACGCGCTGGCCGTGGTGGGCCGGTTCCTGCCGGCCGAGCTCGACCGAGCGTTGGCCTCGCTCGTGGCCGCGGTGATCCAGGGAGTGGCCGGCGATCTTCCGGGAGTGGGCGACGGGACGGACATCACGCACGCGGGGTTGGGGGTGGCGCTCCCGCTCGTGGACGCGACCGACGCCTCCACCCAGCTTCGGATCGAGGGCAAGGTCCGGATGGACCTCGCTCATGTGCGGCTTCAAGAAGGAGGAGTCCCCCGGCCCGTTCCACGCGCCACGTTCCACTTCTCGCTGCGACGGAGCGGTGGCTGGCTGGTCGGAGGTCCCGGAGTGGTCGGCGTGCTGCCGCTCGACCCGCGCGTCCGGTGGGCGGAGGCGGTGGTGGAGGCCGACCTGTCGACGCTCGACGTCAGCGCGCGCGCGGTGTTGCACGACGCCGCGGTCCTCGGCGTGGCCCGCTCGCGCTGGGTGATCGACGACGCGGCGATGATCGCCGGCGACGACGAGAGCTCGACCCTTCTTCCGGAGACGCGCGTCCTCATCGGAGAGATCGTGACGCGGCTCCAGCCGCTGCCGGCCGACGGACCGCTACTCGCGCTCGCCGGCGTCGGGGCCGCGCTCTCGCTCATCGCCACCGGCGCGGACGACTCGGTGCTGGTCCCGCCGGATCCGTTGGAGCGCTTCCTGGTGGACCCACTCGGCGAGCTCCGTGCGCGCCTCGCCCCCGGGTCTTCGGAGCGCGCCGAGCTGCTGAGCGCGGCTCGTTCGCTGCTCGGCGCGAGCGGAAGTGGCGACGAGTTGATCATCGCCGTGGCCGACGGACTGGAGATGGTCGCGGTTATCGGGACGGAGGGTCTCGGCGACGCCATAGCCTCGCGGCCGACCGCGTTCACGCTGCGCACCACGTCCGAGGGCTTCACGCTGGGCGGTCGGGTCCGCCTCGAAGGGTCCGTCGGGGCCGACGGAACCGGCCGCATCGCGGTCGACGTGCGCGCCGGGGCCGGGACTGCCGCGGGCCCGGCGGGTCGCCCGGTGGTGACCGTCGTCTTCGGCGGCGGCTCCGAGCCGACGCTCCCGTCGGTGACTCTGACCTTCGAGGAGGCGGCCGTCCCCGCGCTCCCCGGAACCGTGTCGCTGTATCCACTGGACGTGGCCGCGCTCGCGCCCATGGTCCTCCAGACCATTCCCGCACTCGTGCTGGGACATGTGCTCCGGTTCGTGGGCGGGCTGTCGGATCCGGTGCGGCGCCTAGTGGAGACGCTGGCGGGAGTCACCGACGCGCCCCCGCTGCCGGCGCCGCCTCCCGGCGACTCGGAGCCGTTCGACACGGCGCTCGACGTGGCCGGGCCCGCGTTGCGGCGCGCGGCCACGCGCCTGGTGCGCGGCCTCACGCGCGATCCGGTCGCCTGGCTGCTCCATCCCGACGTGCTCGGCGGGCCCGCGGTGGCGGCCGGGCTGCCGGGCCCCGACAGCGCGCCGCCGGAGATGCTCTCGACCCTCTCAGCGGCCGACCTCGAGCGCGTGCTCGACCGCATCCGGGAAGGTCTCGGGCTCACCCCAACGCCCGGAGTGCCGTTGAGCCTCCCCTACGACCTGCTCCTCGACATCGAGGAGCCCGCCCCGGGAGTGGTCGCGCTGCGGCTGACCTGGTCTCCGGGCACCATCGCCGGCGGCCTTCAGGCGGACGCGTCGGTGACGCTGGAGGTCCATCCCGGCTTCGCGCTTCGCCCCACCCTGGCCGCGCACCTGGGCCTCGCGGCTACGGCGGGCTTCGACTCCGTCGAGCTGACCCTCGGCCTCGACCCCGACGGCAGCGCGTCGCTCGCCCTCGCGCTGCAGCTGGCCGGCGGCTCCGAGGTCACCGTGACCCTGCTTCCGACCGTGTCCGGCCTCGACGCGCTCGGGAACCTTGCCGGCGCCGCGGTGCTGCAACTGCTGCCGCTGCTGCTCGACGCGGCCGCGGACGACTCCACGATCGGCCCCGCGGTCGGTCAGATCGGCGACGCGCTCAGGCTCCGCTCCGGCGGCCGCTTCGACGCGGCCGCCCTCGCCGCTCTGGCCAATGCCGACGCCTCCGATCTCGCCGCCCGCCTGGCGACCGGAGCGGTGGGCGCCTTCACCGACCTGCTCGGCGGCATCGGCGGCCTGCTCGGACAGGTCGCCGGCGCGGTCACGGTCGATACCGCCGCGCGCACCGTCACCGTTACCGCCTTCGAGGACGGCTCGTCTTCGGTCGTCGTGACGCTGACCGCCGACCCCGCCGATCCGAACCTGCGCGTGGTCGCTTCCGGACTCGAGCCCGTACCCGGCAGGTTGCGCACCGACCTCGAGCTGTGCGTGGCCACGACTGGCCTCGAGCGAGTCCGCGCCTGGATCGACGTGATTGACGACACGTGGCTGGCCGCGGGGCCGGTGGCCCTGTTGCCGGCTGCGGGGGTCCTCCTCGGAGGCGTTGCGGGCGCGGGCGGCGACCGCGTCGAGGTGGGCCTGTGGCTGACGGAACCGCCGACCTCCACGCAGCAGCGGCGCGGCATCTTCGCGCGCATCTCCACGGCGACGGGGTCGGTCACCGGCGCCTGTCGAACCGAGTCCGGCACGGCGCTCGGAACCTTCGTCGACGCGACCGGCGCGGAGGCGCTCGCGGGATGCGCGCGCGAGGCGCTGCTCACCTTGTTGGCGCCGCTGCTGGGCGAGCTCGTGATCGACCTTCCTGACGTGACCGACCTGTTGCGCCATCAGGTGAGCGGTCGCAACCTCGGCAACATCCTCGCCGCGGCCGAGCTGCTCGACGAGCAGGGCCCCGGCGGGTCCGCCACCTACGACCTGCGAGCCGACGTCTTCGACGCGGACGTGCTCGGCACGCGCCTGCTGGCTCTGGTCGGTGAGCTCGCGGGGCTGGGGTCGATTCCGGGACTCGATCCCCTCGCGGTCGAGTTGCAGCATGAGCCGGCCGGCCCCGGACGCACGGCCTATGGAATCAGCATGTCGCTGAGCGAGCCGCTGGTGCTGTTCAGCGGGGACGGGTTCCGGCTCTCGGCGGTGACCGACGTCGGCTGGACGGACGAGGAGGGAGCGCCGGCCGAGGGTGTGACGATCTCCCTGCTGCAGGTCGACTCCGGGACCTTCGCCAGCCCCGAGTTCAAGCCGGACGTGACCGTGGGCGGACTCGGACTGCGCGCCGAGAACCCCGAGGGCGGCGTGCTACTCGACGTGTTGGTCACGGTGGCCGGAGTGGAGGCCAACGTCTCCTACGCACGGGACTTCGCGGGGGCCGCGGCGTCGTTGCTGTCGGCGCGCCTGCTGGTCGACGATCTCACGATTCCGGTCGGACGGGCCGCGGGCGGAAGCAATCCGGTCGCGTCCAAGATCCTGTCGCAGGGCAACGAGACGCCCTCCACCCAGGCCGGCGACGACGACGAGCTGGCGCCCGCGCTCAGCCCCCAGTTCGTCTTCGACTTCCTCCCCCACTTCGCCTTCTCGTTCGAGCTGGCCGACGGGTCGCTGCCGTTGTGGATCCCCATTCAGCGATCGTTCGGCCCCATCTACATCGAGCAGGTTGGAGCGGACTCGAGCAACGGCGACGATCCGCGCTTGATCCTCCTCCTGGACGGCGGCGTGTCGCTCGAAGGGTTTGCTCTGGGCGTCGACGACCTGTCGGTGTCGATCCCCCTCAAGCGGCCGCAGGACCTCGACGACTGGCAGCTTGGGCTCGCCGGGCTCGCCCTCGGCTACGACCGCAACGGGATCCGGCTCGCCGGCGGGTTCCGTCACTTCGAGGGTCAGTACGCGGGCATGGTGCAGGTCGAGGTTGCGCAATACGGGATCACCGCGGTCGGCGCCTATGGCGAGTTCCCGGTCCTCGAAGGCTCCGCCACGCCCACCTACACGTCGTTCTTCATCTTCGGCGCGCTCAGCGCCCCGCTCGGAGGACCGCCCGCGTTCTTCGTCACCGGGATCGGCGCCGGCGTGGGGCTCAACCGGCGCCTGGCGATCCCCGACAAGATCCAGGAAGTCACCGACTTCACGCTCGTCAAGGCGATGGACCCGACGAGCGGGTTCGCGTCCGACCCACTCGGGTCCCTGCAGAACCTGATCGGCGATTTCCCGGTCGAGCGAGGCACGTTCTGGCTCGCGGCAGGCATCCGCTTCACCAGCTTTGCTCTCGTCGAGTCGATCGCGGTCCTGACCGTCGAGATCGGAGATCACCTCGAGATCAACCTGCTGGGGTTGTCGCGCGCCGACCTGCCGACCAGAGACCTCGCGCTCGCGCGCGTCGAGCTTGCCCTGCGCGCCCGGTTCTCGTCGCGCGAGCTCGTGCTGTCGGTCGAGGCTCAGCTCACCGAGAACTCGTGGGTCTTGACGCGCGACTGCCGCCTCACGGGCGGGTTCGCGTTCGTCGTCTGGTTCCAAACGGGCGAGTTCGTGCTGACGCTGGGCGGCTACCACCCGCGCTTCAACAAGCCGGCCGAGTTCCCGGTCGTGCCGCGGCTCGGCTTCGACTGGCGCGTCTCGGGCGCGCTCGTGATCAAGGGTGAGGCCTACTTCGCGCTGACGTCGAGCTGCCTGATGGCCGGGGGCAAGCTCGAGGCCGGCTACGTGACGAGCGTGGTGTGGGCGACGCTCACCTTCGGCGCCGACGCCATCTTCTCGTGGGATCCGTTCTTCTACGAGGTCTCCGCGTACGCTCGCGTCTCGGCGGGCGTGCGTATTCGCATCTGCTTCTTCGCCTGCGCGACCGTCAAGCTGAGCTTCTCCATCGGGGCCGACGTGGTGATCAAGGGCCCGGAGCTGAGCGGGCGGGCCACGCTCGACCTGGACGTCATCTCCGTCACGGTCGGCTTCGGCGGCTCCGAGCCCTCCGAGCCCCCCGCGCTGTCGTGGGCGGCCTTCCACGACAAGTACCTCCTGCAGGGCGACCCCGCCGACGTTGCCATGGGGCTCAGCTTCGCGGCGGGCCTCCAGCCGCCCGACCCTTCGACGACGACCTCCGACACCCCGCCCGACGACGGGAGCCCGAGCCGTCCCTGGCGGGTCGAGCCGGAGTTCGTGTTCTTCACCAACACCCGTGCCCCGTCCACCAAGGCGGTGCTGGCCGGGAACGGCACCACGAAGGAGACCGGCTCGCAGACTTCGCTCGGCCTGGCCCCGATGAAGCTCTCCGGCGTCACCTCGCTGCATCGCATCACGATCTCGGCCGACTCCGGCGACGTCGACGTCACCAAGCTCGAGTTCGCCGAGATCGTGGGCAAGGTCCCCGAGGCCGCGTGGACCTACGCGGCGGGCGGCAACGAGCCGACCGAGCCGCGCATGCGCGATGCGATCGTCGGTGCCGCCGTCGGCGCGCAGCCGGAGATCTTCGGCCGCGGCAACAACACGATCCTGATCGACCAGACGGAGGTGGGCGACCCCCACCCCCTGCCGTTCCACGACGAGATCGCAGCGCGCCCCGCCTTCGGCGCCATCGCGGAGGCCGCGACCGGCTATCGCCTCGATCAGCCGCTCACGACCGGCGAGGTTCTCAGCGCCGCAACGACCAAGGCCCTCACCGCATCGAGCTTCGAGCGGCGCGTGGTCGCGGCCGAGCTCACGACGCCGCCGCGTCTCGCCGCGCTCGGCGAGGGCATGGTAGACGAGGTTCGGCCCCCACCCGAGGTGGAGCCGATAATCGTGGAGGTCGAGCCGCCGGTCGAGAGGACCCCGGGCCGGCCGGTGCTCGTCGGGCTGATGCGCAGCGGCACCGCGAGCACGATCGAGGCGTCGATCTCGACCACCCTGCCGGCCGAGATGCGGGAGGCGGTCCTGGCGGGCCGCATCCCCGTGACCGGCATGCCGACGATCGCATCGGTGGAGGCGGCGCCGCCGGGCGGAGCGCCCGTGCGTCTGGTGCTGGCCGGGACCCGCCCGGTGAGCGCCGGCCGGACGGTCACGACCGCGGGCGAGCCTCCCGTCACGCGCACCGCCGCGGGCCGACGATGGGTGGTGCACGGAACGGGGGCCTCGAAGGTGACGATGAGCTCGTTGCGCGCGCTCGACGAGTCTCTGGACAAGGGGTATCCGCTCGTGCCCGGCGACGTCGTCGTGTGGCAGGTGCCCGGCTCACAGTTCGACGAGCTCGACGCAACCGTCGGAGAGGCGGACCGCCCGCGCTGGGTGGTGGCCGGCACGCAGCAGGTGCGTACGGTGGTCCTCGACCGGGCCAGCCGGGTGATGGTCGATCGCGCCGGCGACAAGTACGCGCTCCACACGCCGGTCGGCGCCCACCGCATCGCGCTGCTCGGCGCTGGGCGCGTGCAGGCCGGCAACGGCGGGGCGACCGCGGGCCTCGGCGGGTGGCAGGAGACCACCACGCTGGCGGCGGTGGCTGCGGGCACCTACCTCGGCCCCCACTGCGTGGTGACCACCGACGGCGGACGGCGGCGCGTCCGCCGAAGCGCGGAGGCGCGCTCGTCGGCCACACTGCTTCTCGCCGGAGCGGCGGTGGCCGGTGCGGAGATGATCGCCACGCGGCTGCCCGCCGGAACGACGTCGATCGCGGTGATACTCGACGGCGTGGACGAGGCGCGCTGCGGCGACGCGCTTGCGCGCGACCTCCTGCTTCGTATCGACGGCGCCGAGCCCGACGGGAGACCCCCGGTGGTGCTCGCGACCGAGAACCGCTTGACCGCGGTCTACGGAGTGCGTCCGCGCCCCGGCGCCGACGCGGTCACCGTCCATCTCGCCCGGCCCGAACAGTGGCGCGTCGCCGGTGTGGTCGGGGGACGGCTGGACCGCGACGCGCTCGCCGATCAGCTCGAGTCCACCGACGTCTCGTCCCTCGTCGCGCCGCTCGTCGCGAGCCCCACGGGGATCAGCAAGGCGGGATGGAGGGCGCCCGGCGGCCCCGAGCCCGAAATGAAGCTCACCGAGGAGGTCTCCCATGCCTGATCCGCTGATACCTCCGGAACCCGGCTTCATGCGCTTGTGGAAGAAGGTCGTCCCCGACCTTCAGCCCGGCGGCTACACCGTCCGGCTCGAGCAGACGCTGTCCACGACCTCGACCACCGTGGGAGCTCCACAGGACGTGGAGGCCCACTTCGACATTACCGGGCCGCGTTTCTCGCTGCCCGGCACCGAGATACACAGTGTCTTCCCTCCACCCAACGCGCAGGGAGCGTTCTCGAGCCGGCTCCCGCACATCGCGCTGAAGCGCCGGACGCTGCCGTGGGAGCGGAGCGACGACGCCCATCCAGACTTCCCGTGGCTTGCGCTGGTGGTGCTCGCGGACTTCGAAGCCGAGCTTCAGCGCAATCAGCCCATCCACGATGCGTTCACGTCCGAGGCGGTCGCCGACACGATTGCTCCTGCGGACGGCACGTGCGATCACATCGTCGTGACGCAACGCGTGGTGGACCAGACGTTCCCCGCGCGCGACGAGCTACCGCTGTTGTCGCACGTGCGGCAGGTGAGCCTCAAGGACGCAGAGAACCTCGGCTCGGATCCCGACGGCTGGATGGCGGTTCTGATCTCGAACCGGCTCCCGCAGCCCGACACCACGTACGGTTGCTATCTGATCTCGCTCGAGGGACAGCTCGACGAGCTGCCCGAGCCCGGCGACGTGCAAGGCGACGTCGGCCCACGCTTCGTCTACGAGGAGCTGGCCGAGGCCTATCAGGTCGCGATCAGCCCCGGATCGTCTCCGGGCCCGGGTGCGGTGGCCGACGTTCCCGACGTTCTCGGCACGGTGTTCAACTCCATCGCCACCCACCATCAAGAGGCGCGCGCGCGCGTCGAGCAGGAGAGCGGCTGGACGGTGACCCGCGATCCCGAGGCGCCCGCGCCGCGCGTCGCAGACGTCGGACTCCGCGCCGCGGGCGGCTTCATCGTGGACTTCCTCGACCCTGATCTGTGGGATCTGGGCGCACGCAAGCTGCGCTTCCCCGTCCTCGCCCATTGGACGTTCCGCACCGAGGGCGACGCCGACTTTCAGAAGCTGATGGAAAACCTCGACGTCGGCATGCTCGGCAAACAGCCTCCGGACGAGGACGTGCCGTTCCTCGACACCGGACACACGGTCGTCGAGCGCCTCACGAGGCGAGGCGAGGCGAGTCAGGCGTGGTACCGCGGCCCCGTCACGCCGCGTCAGGTCGCACGCCGGACCGACGCTCCTGTGCTGTTCAGCGCCGAGCAGGCGCTGAGGCTTGGAGAAGATGGGCGCTGGGACCTTTCCGAGGGCGCGGCGTTCGAGATCGGGCGGCTCCTCGCGCTGTCCGACGCGGCGTTCATCGGCCTGCTCGCGCGCTGGCGCAGGGAGGGATTCACCTTTGCCCGAAGGCGCGTCACGGGAGAGTTCGACCCGCGTGTGCATGACGCGCTCGACGACGAGCTCTTCGCAACGGCGCGCCTGTTGCAGCTCGAGCTGATTCGCATGACGGCGGAGCTCCCCGACCTGCGCGGGCCGGTGGTAGCTCCTGTTGATCACGAGCCGCTGTTGGACCTCGAGGGGAGCGTCACCGCCATCGCCACCGGCTTCAACCTGGACGCCGCGGTGGTGAGCACCGCCCTTGCGCCGGGATTGTCCTTCTCTCCCGCGACTGCGGACGCCGAGGGCGGCGAGGTGGCGGGGAACTTCGATGAGATCGCCGAGAAGGCCGGCGTCGAGCTGGCCGGCCTGACGCGCCATCTCGATGCACGCGTCGACCATCTCCGGCAATCCGTAGAGGAGCTCGACGGTGAGCTCCCCGGATTCGGAGGGTCTGAGCGATGAAGAACTTCGCGCGTTCGGCGGAGTCGATCGCCAAGATGAAGACGACCCTCACGACCGCGGCGAGCGAGGCGGAGGTGCCCTCCGCTCTCGTCGAGTGGCTGGCGAGGCTTCGGCTGATGGAGGGCGTGCCGTTCGCCTACCTGGTTGTCCACGACGAGCTGCTGCCGCCGGAGTCGATACGCTTCTTCTACGTCAACCGCAATTGGACGGACGCCGCGGTCGACGGTGCCGTGTCCGTCGGTGCCGTGACGAGCCGCGACCGCGAGCTGGTCTCGGCGTCGCACGACGCGGTACGAGAAGCGGTCGACCGCGCCGAGCGCCTGGTCCGCGCGGTCGAGGAATCCGCCGACGGACCAGCCGGGGTGCTCACGGGTTTCCTCCTGCGGTCGCGGGCTGTATCCGGATGGCCCGGCCTCGAAGTCCACGCCGAACGCGGCCCGTCCGGCGCGCCGGACCGGGTCCGCTTCCTGCGCTTCGAACGGCTGGCGCCCGCGGTGCTGCTGGTGCTCATGGACGGCGTACCCGACCGCGTTCGCATCGAGGAGCCGCGCCAGGGAATCCAATTTGGCGTCGACCTCGCCGCCTCCGGAGCGGTCGTGCCGTTGAAGAACAAGGTCACCGGGGCGCCGCTGGAGGAGGGTGACATCGACGACACTCTGGTCCCCGGGATGATCGAGGACGCCGCGCTTCGAGTTCCGTTCCGCTCCGGATCTCCTGGCGTCGTGCACGTCACCGAGCTCGCGCGGCGACTGAGGCTCACTACCGCACGCGTCCCAGGCCCCGAACAAGCGTTGCTCACGGACGACGAAAGTTCCGACGAGTTCGCCGTGCAGATGCTCCAGTTCCCCTACTGCCAGCCGTTCGAGGAGGCCGGCGGCGGGACCGGCTGGTTCGCCGCCAGCCTGCCCATCCAGGTCGTGCTCCAAAGCCACGGAGGCTGACGATGGACATCGATCGCAACGACCTCAGCTTCAACCAGGTCTACGCGGCTCAGCTCGACTCCCTCACCGACGTGCGCGACTGGACCACCTGGGTGGACGACCTGCCGCGTCAACCGCGCCTCGAGGTGCCCGTCGACCTGCAGGCGCTGGTGGTGGCGCAGGGGGCGAAGATCGAGCACGCCGACATCGCCGTGACGACGCTCCGCCGGGTGGCCCGGCCCGCGGGCGGCGGAGACGGCGACCCGGAGCGGCCTCGCTCGGCCCCACCGTTCTCGGAGGCGGAACCGCGTGCCCCCGGCGTGTATCTGCACTGGACCATGCCGGACGGTCTCACGCAGGGGCGCGTCACCGACGATGAGGATGCGACCGGGAACATGGACATGCGGCCCCTGCCGGACCGTTGGCTCGTGGTGCGGCTCGAACAAGCGATCCCCCATCCGCTGACCGCTTGGGTGATCGAAGCCGAGAAGGGTCTTGCGGGCCCCCTGGAGCAGTGGCCGACCACCGATCTCTCGGGAGCGGAGACGCCCGAGATGCCGTCGACCGGGCTGACCGCGACGGTCGGAGGAGACACCGCGTGGGCGGTGGTGTTCGACAACGTCACGCATCGCTTCGCCTTCTACGACGCGCTCGACGGTCGTGCGGGTGCGGATCCGCTCACCTACCTCGTGGTCGGGTGGCATTCGGATCCCGAGCTCGATCCGCTCGCCGGCGTGACCGGATACCACACGTTGCACGAGGTCCTCGACGAGCTCGGTTGGAACTCCCCAGAGCTCGAGGCTCTCTATCGCGAGTGGCAGGCGACCCGTGACCGGTTCACGACCAAGACGGGGGCGACGACGCCTGAGGCCACCGTCGGTGTCGCGGTCGTCAACGGCGGCGTCTCGGCGAAGCTACCACTGGTGACGAGCGACAAGGCGATCGAGCCTGCCGCCGGGACGCGCGTCGGAGAGGTTCCCTGGTATCCGCAACAGTCCGTGTTCCACGGCCGCATCCACGGAGTGCGGAGCGACGGCAACGGACACGACCGCAAGCCGGCCGCGGGCGCGGTCAGGGTCGGCCTCGGGCCTACCGGTGCGGAGAGCCTCGCGGCCCTCCTCGCGGCCTCGGCCGATGATGACGAGGAGGCGGCCGAGCGGCTCCAGACCACGTTCCAGTACGGCCTCATGGAGTCGTTCGAGGACCCCGACGCCCTCGTGTTCATCGAAGAGGAGATGCATCGGCGCACGTTCGAGACCGCGCCGGGAGGGTTCACGCTCGAGCGCGTGCGCCGCTCTGACCCCCTCGCCCCGTTTCGGGGAGCGACCCGGCCGACGAGAGCCTCGGACGGGCCGGACGTCGTGACCGGCGGGGCCTTCAGCACAGGCCTTGCCATCTCGTTCGGCACCAGGGCGTTGATAACCGAGCAGCACTACCTACAGAGGAGCGCCACTCAGCAGGCGGAGACGCAGGCGCAGTCCGCGGCCGGCATCGGCGAGGAGGAATTCGAAGACGTGCAGCGTCCCCATCCGCGCTGGCACCAGCCGCAGGACCCGGTGCTGACGCTCGAGGGACTGAACCGCTCGCTGCGCAGCGGGTACGACGGGCGCTTCACCGAAGAGGACCGGCTGGAGTGTCGCCTGTCCGGCTCGGAGCAAACCGGTTACGAGGGACTGGCCGATGGCGCCGACCTGCTGCAGAGAAGGCTGAGCCACGGAGGGATACCGCCGGAGGTGGACGCACTGGTACGCGAGGCGGCGGCGCGCGACCCACACGCGGTGGATAGCAACAGCGAGATCATCGCTGACCGCACCGACATCTCGTCCGGTCGCATCTCCGCGCGGTTGCAGGCCGAGACCACGTTCGACCAGTGGCTCGGCGCGAGCGAGGTCGACGTCGCGCCGCTCGCTTACCGCTCGACCGCACGGGGCACGGCCCACTCGCCGGTGGGGGTCACCTACTGGACGCAACCGTGGGTGCCGCTGTACGTGGAATGGAAGCTGAAGCTGGCGCTCGATCCGCCGGCCCTGTGGGTCCTGGGAGAGACCGATGGCGTCGCCCCGGAGGCGCTCGCCGAGGTGGCCCACGAGATCACCGGCCGCTCACTCCTCAACTCTGCGGTCGCCAAGGCCTTTGCGGACAAGGCGTCGGAGTTCCTCGCGGCGGAGGCCGCGGCCGGCGAGCCAGACGAGGGCGTCGTCGACGCCGACACCGAGGAACTGCTGGCCGAGCTGGTCACTGAGGCTCGGCGCACCGACCGCCTCAACGCCGCGCTGGAGGGACTCAACGACTTCCTCCTCGGCTTCGACACCAACGAGGCGGTGGGAGAACACGGGGACGAGCTCATCGAGGACGCGGGCGACGAGCCGGAGCCGGCCCCGACGCGGCCGCCGACCCTGGTGCGAGCCGGTCACGCGGTGCTCACCGCTCTCCGGGTGGTGGACGCGTTCGGCCGCTACCTGGAGCTGCCGATGGACGGCGATGTGCGGATCGCAGACCAGTTCCGGTCGTCGCTCGAGTCCGGCGAGGGCGTCGTCTTCGAGCAGCCTTCCCGCATTACGACGCGCAACCGCTTGTGGTTCCGTTTCGTCGATCCAGGCAACGCAACCTTCGACGCGCTCCTCGATCAACAGGGCGAGCGAGATCTCTCACCGGTGGCCGCGTGGCTGCTGCCCGACCACGTCGACCGCGCCCTGGAACTGTTCGACAACGACGGCGACCCGCTCGGACAATTGCGGCACGAGAGTCTCGGGGGTGGAGTCGTGTGGGAGGGGGCGCCGGGTCGGCCCGGCAGCATCGGGGAGTCGCCGTCGGTCGATGCCCTCGGCGAGCACGCGTCTGCGTTCGTGCGCGCGCTCGTGGCGCGCGACCTCGCCGAGCGCGAGGGCCTGGCCGCGGCCTCGGACGACGTCGCCACCGAGGAGCGCGAGAGCCCGCTCTCCGCGCTGCTTCGCGTGATCGACACCACGCTCTGGACGGTCGACCCCTTCGGCCGAACGGGTGGCGAGCACCTGTCGATGCTGACCGGTCACGCGATCGCCATGGTGCGGGCCCGGCTCACGCTGGAGGTGTACTCCGACGTGGCCGACTTCCCCGATCTCGACGCGAACGTGCGCGAGGAGCGTGAGCGGGCGTTCCGCGAGCTGGCGCAGCACACCTTCGAGGTTCGCCTCGGCGCTCTGACCAGAGCGGAGGACGGCCTGCTCGGCTACTTCGTCGATGACGACTACGGCCGCTTCTATCCGGTGCACGACCAGGTCCGGCAAGAGGGCTCGCCGGGCCCGGGCGGCGGTCATCTCGGCCCGGTCGAGGCCCCGCCTTCCACCGATCCCGTGGAGATCACTTCTCCCTACATCGTGCGCGACCCGACCGTCGACATTCACCCGGGCCAGACGGTGTTCGTTACCTTGTTGTTGATGCCGGGCGGCAAGGTGCACGCGACGAGCGGGATCCTGCCCCGCAAGGGGATCAGCCTGCTCCGCGACTGGGTGGCCGGCGCATTGGAGCGCATCTGCCCGTCGTTCCGCATGGGGCCGGTCCTGGTGGACCCGGCGACGGTGCGCATGCCCCGGCCGAGCGCGCTTCCCAAGGAGCAGGCGTGGACGCGGCGCGCCACTCCGGTGTCGTGGCGTGACGACCCGATCCTCGCCGCCACACAGGACGCGCTGCTGCCCGACACCTCGGCGATCTCGCAGGAGGGCTACATCCGGGTGCAGATCCAAAGCGAGGGTGAGGCCGGCTCCCCATAGCGGACGCGTGCAGCGAGCCGTCATTGGCTCAACGGGGTGAATGGTCCGATGACCTCCTCCGGAGGAGCCGGCCTAGAGCCTGCCCAGCGAACCCGACGAGTCGGTTCGCCGGTCGCTATTGAAGTCCTACCGACTGGCATGCCGCCTCGTCGCCCCTGGGCCGCGGGGCGGGGCCCCGCCGAGAGCACCATTGTGCGCGGCGACCCGTTCTCCCATCGGCCAGTTGGAGGGCTCGGAAAGACGACCGGACGGCCGACTGTGCAGGCCAGCCCACGGGGCCTACGCTCGGGTCGTCTCCCCGCAGGAAGGAGCGGAAGTATGGACGCCGATCTCGTCCTCGAAGGCGGGGGCGTCAAGGGCATTGGGCTCGTGGGCGCATACTCTGCGCTATGCGACGCCGACTACACGTTCCATCGGATCGCGGGGTCGTCGGCCGGCGCGATCGTGGGCGCGCACGCCGAAGCGTTCTACGTCGCCTCGTCTATCTCGTCTCGTGAGATGTCCGCCTTGACCTCGCGCCAACCCGTTCCTCTCGAGGCACCCGCGGGTCGTGTGGTCGGGTCGGTCGTCCTCTTGCTCGAGGACAAGCGGACGGGTGGCGCACTTGCAATCGGCCCGTTGGGGGAGCCGGGAATGACGACCGGACGGCCGACTGTACTGGCCGGCTTCGAAGCCTACGCTTGAGGCGCCCGCTGCCCGCAGGAAGGACGGGAGCATGGACGCCGATCTGGTCCTCGAAGGTGGGGGCGTCAAAGGCATCGGGCTCGCAGGCGCGTACTCGGCGCTCTGTGACGCCGACTACACGTTCCACCGGATCGCGGGATCGTCGGCGGGCGCGATCGTGGGGGCGCTGATCGCCGCTGGCATGGAGCCCAAGGAGCTCGAGACGGTGATGCGCACCGTCGACTACGGGCGGTTCCAGGACGAGGGCTTCATCGATCACCTAGGGCACGTCGGGAAGGGCCTTTCGGTTCTCTTGGAGAAGGGGATCTACGAGGGCCGCTACCTGCACGTTTGGTTGGACGGGCTCCTCACGGGACTCGGAAAGCGCACGTTCGGCGACCTCCGGATCGACGATCACGACTCGTCGCTACCGCCCGAGAAGGCCTACCGGCTCGTCGTAATGACGTCCGACGTCACGCGGGGGTTGTTGGTCCGCTTGCCTTGGGACTATCCGCGCTACGGCCTGGAGCCCGACGACCAGCTCGTTGCCGACGCGGTGCGCGCCTCGATGTCGATCCCCTTCTTCTTCGAGCCGGTGCGGTTCAAGGGCCGTGACGATGCCGGGAAGGAGGTCCGCTCCTACATGGTGGATGGCGGGATGCTGTCGAACTTCCCGATCGAGGTGTTCGATCGCACGGACGGGGAGCGGCCGCGTTGGCCAACGTTCGGGATCAAGCTCTCAGCGAAGCCGACGGCTCCGGTCATCCAGCGCTTCGAGGTGAAGGGCGCGCTGGGTCTCGCGCGAGCGATGGTCGGGACGATGACAGGGTTCCACGACCAGATGCACATCGATGATCCGTCCGTGCTCGCCCGCACGATGTTCGTCGACACCGGCACGGTGAGGGCGACTGACTTCGATCTCGACGAGCCGACGCAGAACCTGCTGTTCGATAGCGGCCGCCGCGGCGCGGGGAAGTTCCTGGAGGGGTGGGACTTCGACACCTACGTCACCGAGTTCCGGAGCGGCGTCCCGAGGGGAGACGAGCCATGACGAGGTTCTGTTCGATCGTTCCGCCGCACGTCTTGACGCAGATCGCGAGGAACGGGACCGAACGTCAGCGCGATCGAGCGCTCCGGGCGATCAGCGCGTCAGGGCGTATCCGCGAGCGCCGCCAGATATTGGGTTCGATGCGGTTCGGCTTCACGCCCTGCGGAGGGCTGCGCCGCACAGTCTTCGATGCCGGTCGACTCCAAGCGCTCCCGGGTACGCGCGTGCGTGGGGAAGACGATGTGGCCGTCGAGGATGTCGACGTCAACGAGGCGTACGACGGCGCCGGATCCACATACGACTTCTTCCGGGAGGCCCTGAACCGCAACAGCATCGACGACCAGGGCATGCGACTCGACTCGACGGTTCACTACGACGTCGACATGAACAACGCCTTCTGGGACGGGACGCAGATGGCGTACGGCGACGGCGACGGCGAACTCTTCCAGCGGTTCACCGCATCGATCGACGTGATCGGCCACGAGATGGCCCACGGCGTCACGCAGGACACCGCCGACCTCGAGTACCGAGATCAGCCAGGCGCCTTGAACGAGTCCTACTCCGACGTCTTCGGGTCGCTGGTGAAGCAGTGGAGCCTGAAACAGACGGTCGATGAGGCAGACTGGCTGATCGGCCAGGAACTCCTGATGCCTGAAGTCAGCGGGGTCGCGCTGCGTTCGATGAAGGCACCCGGGACGGCGTACGACGACCCTGTGCTCGGGAAGGACCCGCAACCCGACCACATGACCAAGTTCGACACGACCCCGTTGGACCGGGGCGGTGTGCACATCAACTCCGGGATCCCGAACCGCGCCTTCTACCTCACGGCTTCGTTCATCGGTGGCTATGCCTGGGAGGCGGCCGGGCGGATCTGGTACGCGGCCCTCACGCAACGGCTGCGTCGCGATTCGCAATTCAGCGACGCGGCGGAAGCGACGGTCGCCGTCGCTAGGGAGCTGTTCGGCGAGACGAGCTCGGAGGAGGACGCGACGCGGGACGCCTGGGCGCAGGTAGGGGTCCCGGTCGCCGGGCTGGGATGATCGACGCATGCGCGTGACCGTCGTGCGATCGGGCGGCTTCGCCGGGATCACGAGAACCGCGAGCGTCGACGATGCCGACCTCTCACCGGAAGAGGCACAGAAGATGGACGAGCTCGTCGGCGCACTCAGATCCTCCGAGCGGCGGGAGGATGCGGGCGACCCGCGACGCGACGGATTCGAGTACGCCGTGACGGTGGAGACGAATGCGGGCTCGCAGACGATCGCCGCGGGCGACGCCGACGTCCCGCCGCCGCTCCGACAGCAGATCGATTGGGTCACCGCGACGGCGGGCCCGTCCGGGTAGGCCATGGCGTTCGATCGCGGACCGCTGGTCGATTTCGCGAGGCACTTCGAGCTCGTGCCGACGCCGCCCGAGCCGGAGCGATTCTGGACCGATTGGGGCCCGGTCTTCTACCGCGGCCGGACCAACGGATCCGCACGCGTGTTGTGCATCGCCTCGGATCCGGGGCCGACCGAGCGCATCGCTGGCAGGACACTCGTCGGCGACGCGGGACAGCGCGTGCAAGGCTTCCTGTCGAAGCTGGGGCTCACCCGCTCCTATCTGTGCCTGAACGCGTTCGCCTACGCGCTGATCCCGTCCGAGGCGGACCACGCAGACGAGATGCTTCAATCGCCGGAGCAGGCAGGCTGGCGGAACCGGCTCTACGACATCGCTCGTACAGACGATGTCCAAGCGGTGGTCGCCTTCGGACGGGTCGCACAGTCGGCGGTCGACCTGTGGGACGGGAAGGAAGGCTTGCCCCTGCATCGCGTGCCACACCCGAGCAGTCATGACGAGGTCGTCCTGCTCGACGGATGGCGCGCGGCGATTGACGATCTCCGAACCATCGTCACTCCAGATGACGATGGCGACGCGAGCGTGCCCAACTACGGGGCCACGTTCGAGGAGGGCGACTACGCTCCGATCCCCCGAGAGGACATGCCGTTCGGCGCACCGAGCTTCCTGGGCGACGATCGGTGGCGTCGGGCTGCGGGCGGGCGCAGCTCTGCGAGCAGGCCGTCGCCGGACGACCGGCACACGCTCCTCTGGATCGCACCTCTCGAGGCTTCGGACTGATCAGTTATGCCGGCCGATGGTCTCGATCCCGGCCCGGGTCCCTCGCGGAGCGCCTTCGAGGCGGCGTATGCGGGCGGCATCAGCCGAGAGGAGGACCTGCCACCGCCGGTCGTCGAGGCGCCTCCGCTCGACGGGGTCGACAGGGGGATCCTCCCCGCCGGGGGCTTCGCGCTGCGTGGCTGCGTGCTGACGCCAGACGATGTCCTCGATCCTGGGCACGTGGTCCTCGGCGAGGGCGGGACGATCGCTGCGGTCCAAGCCGCTGCGCCGTCCGGGGTCGAGGTGGTGGACACCGACGGCATCGTCCTGCCGGGGTTGATCGACCTCCATGGACACCCGGACTTCAACATCTTCGCGCCGTGGGAGCCGCCAACGCTGTTCATCAACCGGATGCAGTGGCGGAACAGCGACCTGTATCACACGCTGCTTCGGGATCGGTGGGACGAACTCGAGGAGGCGGGGCTGGCCGACGGTGCGGCTCGCTACGCGGAGGTGCGCGCGCTCGTGGGAGGGACGACAGCGATCCAGGGAGCCTCACCTCGGTTCCCGACCGAAGAGGCGCTGGTGCGGAACGTCGACAAGCGGATCTTCGGCTCCCAGATCGGCCGCTCGATGGTCGACATCGACGAACGCTCGCTCGGTGGCATCCTCGAGCAGATCGACGCAGGTGACGTGAAGGCGTTCTACGTGCATGTGGCCGAGGGCATGAAGGACAACGAAGCCTCCCACAACGAGTTCGCCAAGCTCGTCGAACTCGGGGGGCTGACCGACGCGACGGTGATGATCCACGGGACCGCGCTTTCACGCGAGGAGCTCGCACTGGCGAAGAACGCCGGGGCGAAGCTCGTCTGGTCGCCCCAGAGCAATCTGCGTCTCTACGGGGAGACCACCTCGATCGCGGACGCGATGGAGCTCGAGATCCCCGTGGCGCTGGGCGCGGACTGGCTCCCGAGCGGGAGTCGGAGCCTGCTGGATGAGATGCGCGTGGCACGCCACGAGGCCACGTCCCAAAACGCTCCGATCACCGACCGAGAGCTCGTGCGGATGGTCACGCGAGGCGCCGCTTCGATCGCGGGTCTCGAGAGCGAGCTCGGTCTGCTGGCCGAGAGGCGGCCGGCCGACGTGCTGGTGCTGGAGCGACACGCCGATGATCCGTGGGAGAGCGTCCTGGCTGCGGACCCATCGTGGGTCGAGCTCGTGACCATCGCTGGCGACCTCGCGTATGGACGCCGTGAGTGGGTCGAACGCCTGGGGACTCCGGAGCAGGTGGCGCAAGCGGAAGTCGTGATCGCGTGGGGGAAGACGATGGTCCTGGATACGTCGTACGCCGTGATGCCTCGCGACCCGCCGCTCCGCCTCGCGGACCTTCGCGCGCAGCTGATCGCTGGGTTCCCCAACCTCGGACCGATCTTCGCGTGACCGAGCCTCGCTGGCGGTGCTCCCTCTTGAGGAGGGCTCGCCCGTGCGGGGCGGGTCCAGGCTGAGACGGTCTGTCGCGCTGCCTCGAAGGCCACCTTGTCGCCGCGATCGATCTCCGCTAGCGCCTGTCCCCCGCGACGTCGCTGATGAGGTCGATCAGTATCGGTGATGGTCGCTCTTGAAGCTCGTCGGCAAGCAGTCGGCGGCACGCCTCGTATTGCCTGCGTGCCAAGACGATGTTCCCCTCAGCGATGAACGCCGCGATCAGGGCGCGATGAGCGCTCTCCCGGAGTGGTTCTGCCGACACCGCGGCGAGAGCGGCATCGACGGCCGCCGCGAAGTTCCCTTCCTCCACGAGCCGAGCGCTGATGACCTCGAGGAAGTGGAGCCTCAACTGCATGAAACGCTCACGTTCGACGAGGACCCAGTCGTCGAGCCAGTCGGGAAGGAGCGTGCCGTTGTGCAGGAGGAAGCCCGTGCCGCGGATCCCGGGATCTCGTTGCAGCGTCTGTTCCATCATCCGGATGGTTTCGCGGTAGTCGACATCGACACCTTCCTCGATCCACAGGTGGTCGGGAGACGCGGCAACTGGCGTTGCTCCTCGCGTGCGGAGCCTCCACAGCGTCGATCGCAAGCTCGCCCTGGCTCTTGCCTCGCTCAGTGTGGGCCAGCAGACCGTGGCGACGAAGGTCCGGAGCAGTCGCCGCTCGTGGAGGCAGAGGAGGGCCACGACGCGTTGGGCACTCGCCGGAACCTCGACCGACCGGCCGTCCGCCTCGAGTTCGAATCCGTCGAGGAGAGAGACTCGGAGCGTGCCTGGAGGAGCCGAGGCCGCAGGCTCCCCTGGCGGGGACGTCGGGATGAGCTGTCTGCTGCGCCCCATGTGATCTCCCACCTCTGTTGAGGTCCATCACGCGGGCGCGGACAGGTTCCTCTCGAACGCTACCCCCATGGAGCGCGCCGGATAAGTCGGGAGTCCGGCCATCGCCCGTCCGGGGGGCTCCTTCCCTCCGCTGTAGGACGGAGAGGCAAGGATGCCCGGCCGGGCCCTCGCGCGACGTTGTCGCTGGCGCGAAGGAACCCGGGACTGCCGATCCCCTTGCTCCCCTCGCGGTGACGTCGAGGAGACATCGGCTTGACGGCAGCCTCCGATGATCAGCGTCTTGTGGGAGAGGTCGCCTCGCGTTCGAAGCGGGGCGACGACGTCCGGAGCTCATCGGCGGCTCGGCTAGGTCGCATGGAGGAGGACGAGATGGCGCGAAGGTCTCAGATCAAGGCGGACCTCGACAAAGGTTCGACCGGCGATGATGTGAAGCAGGTCCAGGAGTACCTCGAGTACTTCGGGTACCTCGGAACGAATTCGCAAGAAGCGTTCGGAGCCGCCCCCCTGCCACTCGCCGAGGACGACGACGTCGCGACGGTGCTCGACAGGCCGGCCCGCGTCAAGGCCGGCACGTTCGACAAGGGCACCCAGGAGGCGGTTCGGAAGTTCCAGCAGTTCGCGGGGCTCCCAGCAACGGGCACGCTCGATGAGGCGACCGCGCAGAAGATGAACGAGCCGCGCTGCGGCAACCCCGATGTGACCGGTCTCGCTGAGTTCTCGACGTCCGGGCGCAGGTGGGCGACGACGAACCTTCGCTACGCGTACGAGAACCTCACCCCGGACATCAGCGACGCCGAGATCACGCTGGCCGTCGAACAAGCGCTCGCGCTCTGGGCGGCTTTCACGCCACTTCGGTTCACACCGGTGGCGATGACGGCCGGGCCCGAACTCATCCTGCGGTTCGTCGCCGGTGAGCACGGTGACGGCGCCACTTTCGACGGGCCGAGCGGCGTCCTCGCCCATGCGTTCTTCCCCTCCGTCCCTCCGGCCGCGCCGACACCGATCATGGGCGACGCCCACTTCGATGAGGCAGAGGCGTGGACGGTGACGGTTCCCCCTGGCGCCGGAACGATCGACCTCGTCACGGTGGCGGCGCACGAGTTCGGTCATTCCCTGGGACTCGGACATTCGACCGTGCCCGGAGCGCTCATGGCTCCGTTCTACGGCGGTCCCCACCGGCGCCTGGAGGCTGATGACATCGCCGGGATCACGAGTCTGTACGGGGGCTTCGCCATCGAGCATGCGGCATGGACGCATGGGGTGGCGCTCGCCGTCGAGCTCAAGGAGAACGTGGAGTCGTTGCGCCGCTTCGGATTCTTCACGCGGGTCGTGGGCAAGCCCAACACGACCAACTGGTATCACTTCGCGATCCCGACCCCAGTCATCACGAAGGGGAACCGGCTTGCGTTCGCTCGCGCGATGCTGCGACTCATCACCGGCAGCTCGAGCACCCTCGTCCGGGATGTCCACATCTACGATGGCTCCTCCAGGATCGCGGCTCATCAGGCTGTGAACCTGGCTGGCAGCCAGCCCTTCGCGGTATTCGGCGTCCCTCACAAGCCCGACGTGTTCTGGGGCGCCGGCATCTCTATCGGCATCTCAACCGGAGGGGGCTCCGCGGCCGAGCGTCGGATGGACGTCATCAGCGCGGGCATCGACTTCCTCAGCTAGGGGGATGATGGCCCTGATAAGCGTTCACAACGCCACGGGGAAGGATCTCACGTCCGTGCGCGTCTATGCCCCAACCAAGGGGCAGGAGCAGGTCGAGTACGGCCCGATCGCTGCGAATGCTCATAGCGAGTATCGGGAAGTGCCCCAGGCTCGGCGGCTGGCGAGGATCGAGGTCCAAACGGATGTTGGTGAGGCAAGTCTCCAGCCCTACGACCTGGTAGGCGAGGACATCCTGCCGTCTGGCGAGTACACCTATCGACTCGGATTGATCCAAGGCCGGCTGACACTGGAAACGATCGGGCCGGAGGATGACTAGACCACGGGTGGGGAAGTCATCAGGCGGGGAAGGGACCCAAGAGCGCAGAGATGTTTGGGAGGACTGCGCCGTGACTGACGCGGATTCTGCGAGCCGCGAGGAGGCTCCGGGTACCGTCGCGGGGCTGTGGAAGCGAAGGCACCATGGCAACCGATGACCGAGGCGCTGCTCGACGACTAGCACTTCCGGGCGGCCAGGGCACAGTTCGGACATCAGCTCGAGGCGAGAAGACGCGGTGGTTCCACCTCGCGCTCGGCCCCCGTCGTGATCTTCACGACGGTTGTTGGGACCGGGGCGTTCGCTGCGGATCAACGACACCACCACCAACGCGTGGAAGATCGCCGCCGGGATCGTCAGCATCCTCGCCGCGGCATTGGCGAGCGTGCAGACGTTCCTCGCGTTCGGTGAACGCTCATATCGCCATCGCGTTGCTGCAACGAGGTACGCCGGGACACGCCGATCGATCGAACTCGCCATCACCAATCACGACGCGGATGCCGTCCTCTTCATCAAGGGCGAGATCGACAGGATCGGAGGAGTGTCGCCTCAGATCGGTCATCAGATCGGTCAGAGGACCTGGGATACCGCCCGAGCCTTCGCGGAAGAAGCAGTGGCGAGTGGCGTGAGGGGCACGGGGCTATGCGCACGAGCCGCTTCCCAAGCTCGAGCCGAAGCAGGATCGGACAAGCACGCCTTCGGGTCCCTAGACGCATGGCCCCCGAGGGCCTATGCGTCTTCTCTGGTCGCTGTCGGGTGGACGGGCGTCCCCCGTTCGTCCCTTGGCGTGGTTCGCCGTGAAGACAAATCTGCTGGGGGGACCCTCGTTCGAGATGGGGGGACCCTCGTTCGAGACGTGGCCCGCGCGCGCCTCTTCGGAGATGCTGCCGTGCCGCACATCGAAGAGCCGAACGACGACGAGAGTTTGGTTGATCTCGTCGCTCGAGGACACCGAGATCGGCTGTTCCGTCGCGGCCCCAATCCCCGTGGCTCCAGGCGTCACGGAACCAGGGGGACACCATGAACCGCGGATCGGGACAGGCGTTCCGGCGCTCGTGCGCGGATCCCTCGCCGCTCCGTCGTCGCGTGTGGAGGGCCTTCGTCGCCCGACCGAGGAGCGTCCTCCTCGCGATCGTGGGCGTCCTGCTGTTCGCGGCCGGTATCGCGGTTCGAACCGAGCCCCTGGGGATCTCCCTGATCGTCCTCGGCGTCGCGATCTTCACGCTCGGGGCGTTGCTGCCCACGGTGCAGGAGGCGCAGATCGGACCGGGTGGCTTCACGCTGAAGAACACGATCGAAGCGAAAGACGCCGACTTCGAGCCCTTCGCGCAGCATCAACGCGAGCGGCTCCAACGACTCGCCTACCTCCTCCTCCTGGACGATCGGGCGGCAGCGGACACGGTCGAAGACTCCTTCGCTCGTGCCTACGCGGAATGGGGCCTGATCGGGCCGCTCGATCGGGCATCCTTCCTCGTCTGCACGGTGGTGCGGGGTGCGCTGAGCTTCGCGGCCCTCGGCCTCGTCGCTCCGACGCCTGTGACCGAACCGGAAACAGCAGCCCGGATCGAGACCATCGGGACCATCCCGCTTCCACTTCGAGCGGTCGTGGTCTTGCACTACCTCGAACAGCTCGACGACAACGACATCGCGTCGATCCTCGCCCTCGACGTCGACGAGGTCCGCGGCCGTCTTCAGCTGGCCGACGATCAGCTGGCCATCGCGGGACCGTCGCCCGCGGGGGGTGGTTGACCCGTGGACGCGCGGACGCTGATCGCCGAGCTGCGAGATTCGGGTGGCTCGAGGCGGGAGCCTATCGACCTGCAGCGCGCGCTCCGGGCGGGTCGGGAGCCCGTCCGGAGACGAATCGCGATGGCGCGACTCGCATCCGTCTTCGTCGCCGGGGTGCTCGTCGTTGCCGGGGTGGCAGCGAGGGCGGTCGTGCACGGATCGACGGATCCCACGGATGGAGGCGCCGGCCTCGTGGCGCCGCGGGACCTCGTCGCCGTCGCCGAGGGTCCGGAGCTCGTGCACCTGAGCTGGGCGCCAGGTGACGACGCATCAGACATCGCCCGGTACAGGATCTACCGCGATGGCGAGGTGATCGCCACGATCGACGGAACGACGCTCGAGTTCAGCGATGACACCGTCCAGCCGGAGACCACGTATCGATACCGCGTGGCAGCCCTCTATGGGTCGGGGGATCGCTCGCAGCGCTCCAAGCCGGCACCCGTAACCACGCCGGCGCCCGGGGCCGATGGCGCGCTGGAGCCTCCAACCGAGCTGCGCGCCGAGCCGAGGGGGCCGAACGAGGTCGTCTTGCAATGGTCACCGGCGCCGGGCGCCGCGGTTGCGGGATATGCGGTCTACCGTGACGGTGGCGAGATCGCCAGGGTGGGCGCGTCCATCACCACGTACTCGGATCAGGAGGTAGCGCCCGCTTCGGCCTACGCGTATACGGTCCGGGCGTTCGACGACAACGGCGCCCTGTCGCCC
>Ga0268386_10000235_pt1 | contig 32884 bp, 21 predicted proteins | sample RVTome_15_FD_200260 | JGI IMG/M metagenome (GOLD analysis project Ga0268386, IMG submission 200260) | Soil microbial communities from uranium-contaminated site in the Upper Colorado River Basin, Wyoming, United States - RVT150D86... ... | reverse complement strand
CCCTCGATGGAAAAAACAAATCGTATTGCACTCCACAAACTTACAAGGGTCAAAGTCCGTCGTTGTATCGAAATCGCGGCAACGGCACGTTTGAAAACGTCACTGAGCGCGCAGGTCTCAACGACCCAGCCGGCAAGACTTTGGGCGTCGCATTACTGGATTACGACAATGACGGCTGGCTGGATCTCTTCGTGGCTAACGACACCGAACCAAACAACCTCTATCGCAACAACCACGACGGCACGTTCGCCGACAACGCCGTTATTGCCGGCGTCGCGTTCAGCGAAGCAGGAACTGCTCGCGCCGGCATGGGAGTCGACGCGGCTGACTACGACGGATCGGGCAGGCAGAGCGTTGTGATTGGAAATTTCACGAATGAAAGTATTGCGCTTTATCACAACGATGGTTCCGGGTTGTTTACAGACGAAGCGCCCGCATCCGGGATCGGCAGGATGTCTGCACAGTCGCTGACCTTTGCCTGCTTCTTCTTCGACTACGATCTTGATGGAATGCTCGACATATTCGCAGTTAACGGACACGTTTCCGACGACATCAGTGTGGTCCAACCTAGCGTTAAATACGCCCAACCACCCCACCTTTTTCGCAACCGCGGCAGGAAAAAGTTTGAAGAAGTGACGAGAAAACTCGGTCGTGCGTTGAATCGCGCCATTGTCGGGCGCGGCGCGGCTTATGGTGACTTCGATAATGACGGAGATCTCGATCTGCTTGTTACGACAAGCAATGGACCAGCTCGCCTGCTGCGAAATGAGAACGCGAATCAGAACGATCTGTTGCGCGTGAAAACGATAGGAACCAGATCCAACCGTAATGGTATCGGTGCTAAGGTGGTCGTAAAAACATCCAAAGGTAAGACGTTGTACGGCATGGTGCGCACGGGGTCGAGTTATGGTTCGCAGTCCGAACTGCCTTTGACCTTCGGACTAGGCAAGCCTGAAGAGGGAACGACTCTTAATCTGGAAATCACCTGGCCGGGCAATCGAAAAGAGATCATCGCAAACGTCAAAGCCAACCAGTTTGTAATCGTTCAGGAAGGAAAGGGAGTGACCACGCAGGAACCGATAGTGTTTGCGAGAACGCCGCCGGCGTCGCCCACGCCAACGCCTCAATAATCTTTAGCCACAGATTTCACGGATCAACACTAATCAGAGGCTGATCCGCGTTCATTCGTGAAAATCCGAGGCTACTTTCGAGTCTTGGTAAGTTTATCTGCGTCTTTCTTAATCTGCAGGCTCAGTTGAATGAGGCCCTCGAGATCACGCCGGGCTCTTGTTAATTGTTTGGCATCGATCGTGTTGGGATTTTCGATTGTTGGATTAGTGACAAAGCTTCGGATCTGCTTGCATAGTTTTATCAGGGCGTCTTTCATTTCCGAGTCTTTGAGTTCTTCCAACTTCTCGAGCGCCTGACCTTCTTCCGGAGCCAGATGCAGGCTCGACTGAACTCGGCTGGCTCGCTTTTTAATCTCACCTGTTGCGTCTGAAACAAATTGATAGTCGAGAGCGTTGTTGGAGGAAATTGAGCGAGCGATTTGGTTGTGAAGAGTTAAAATACGATTGAAGTCCTCCTCAGTCTGCGCCATCAGAGCTTCAAGCTCTCGTCGATCCTTTGGTCGCCCGGGTTCGGTACCAAAATTCCTTAGCTGCCATTCACGATTACTCATGTCTTGCTGGCGGAGGCGATCGGTGTTTGTTCTGCGATCGATGGGAGGAGGGCCGCCAGGAGGATTTTGTGCGAAAACCGGCGCACCGAAAAACAACACGAGAGCCAGCGCAATCCATGAGCATTTCATAGGAGACCTCCCGGTTTTGAATGTGTGGCAGTATAACGCCGCAAAGACCTGAAAGGCCACAAAAGAGCACAAGAAGCACAGGGAGTTTTGGTCATTGAGCCCTGAAGCTCTAATTAATCGTTTGTGTTTCTTGTGCTCTTTTGTGGCGAAACCACAAAAGGTGTTGACTGGAAGTTAGCTATGTACTAATTATGCTTATTGATTTGTCCCTTGAATTCTAGCCCCGATCCTTCTGGCTTCCTTCCATCCCGGTTGTCCGGCGCCGGCGGTTTTGCGGTATGCGACGAATAGACCTAAAGAAAGCAAATGTGGCGCGCTCCAATACGATTCGCGATATCAATCGCCAGATCGTATTGAATTACGTACGCGAAAGAGGCCCGATCTCGCGCGCTGAGATTGCGCATGAAACAGCTCTCCAGCGCTCAACAGTTTCCTTGATCGTTGAGGAGTTGCGGGTCGACGGACTGATCGAAGAAGTCAGTGGTGAATCGAGTGGCGGGCGCCCGCCAATCCTTTTGTCGCTTCGCACTGCAGATGCTGTCGCGATTGGCGTGGACCTTGGAACCAAGCGAACCATCGTGGGCACGAGCGATCTCGCGGGCCGAGTGCTGCACCAGGAAACGTTTGAAACTAATCCCGATGCTGGACAGACGACGAACGAGATCGTCGATCGGGCTCGCAAACTGATTAGAAGAAACAACGGCACGATTGAAGGAATCGGTGTCAGTTTGCCTGGACTCGTGGATCCGGCAGGAAAGGAGCTGTTCATTCCTACCTTCAAATGGCGCAACTTGCCCCTGGCCAGCGAAATACAGGCAGCGACTGGATTGCCGGTGACAATGGACAATGACGCCAATGCCGCGGCGCAGGCTGAACTCTGGTTTGGCCGGCCAGAGATCCGTGAGGTGCGAGATTTCATTTTGGTGCTGGTAGAGGACGGCGTTGGAACGGGAATTGTTTTTGATGGCCAGGTCTATCGAGGAGAAAACGGAGCTGCGGGTGAATTCGGCCACATGACGATTGGTCAGGGCGCGCCAGTGGCGTGCGCATCAGGAAGTCGTGAGTGTTGGGAAGCCTTCGCTTCTGAACGCTCCGCGCTGGCGCGCTACAAGAATTTGTCAGGTGGTTTGAATGGGGCAGCGGGTACGAACTTCGGCGACTTAATCGATGTCGCATTGCGAAGCGAGGGCGCCGCTCGCACAGCGCTCAAGGAGACGGCGAAGTATCTGGGAATCGGCATCGCTAACCTGATTCGTGGTTTGGCTCCCGAGGCTGTAATCGTTGGTGGTCCAATTGTGCGAGCATGGCCGGTGATCTCGAGCGACATTCGTAACACTGTGGAAGCGACAATCTGTCGAGGGTTACCATCCACTCGAATCATCGCTTCAACGCTTGGTCCTGAACCGACCTTGATGGGCGCCCTCAGCCTCGTATTAGCCAGTAAATTTGCTTCTGTTTCATTTACCTAGAGCACTTTTCAATTGTTGGCTCTGCGAACAAAGTTTTACCTTTCGAAAAAATAAACTTGCCGCTGAGTCTCACCGAGCGAAAATTATCTTGACAAGGAGCTGTTTTAGTATTAAATACTTTTGCTAGCCTCTGCAACAAAGTAGCAATCAGACAACTTAGCCAGGGATAACTCTCAAGGGTCCGCGGGCAGTTTATGAATTCTTGATTTCATTTTCAGGGAACACTGAGGAGGTGTTGTATGTCGATAAGGTCTTGGATGCAGGCGTCAGTACTCCTGCTGAGCATTGGTCTGCTTGTCGGCGTGCATGCCCAATCGAGCACTGCGGGAAATATCACCGGCACGGTGCGAGATCCGCAAGGCGCTGTGGTGCCTAAGGCAGAGATCACGATCCTTGATGAGAGGACCGGCCAGTCGCGCACTGTCACCGCTAACGACAACGGCTTCTACAACGTGCCCAGTCTCCCTGCCGGCTTTTACACAATCAGCACGGCTCCCGCCGGATTCAAGAAAACAGTCGCGACCGGTGTCCAACTTCACGTTAGTGAAAACAAGACCGTGAACCTCGATGTTCAGGTTGGCCAGGTGACGGAAACCGTTACGGTCACGAGTGAGTCGACTCCAGTTGAACTCCGCAGTGGCGAAGTCAGCAGTTTGATTTCCGAGAAGCAAGTAACAGAGTTGCCCTTGAATGGTCGCAATTACGCTCAGCTCGCTTTGATGGTACCTGGTGTTTCGCCTGTGACGCAGTCGGGTGCGGGCGGCGCGTTCGCAACTCGGGGTACCGGTCTCAATTCGGGTGTTGACATGTCCGTTAACGGCAACCAGTCAAACTCGAATTTGTGGACCGTTGATGGCGTGAACAATATGGACGTGGGATCAAACCGCACGTTGCTGGTTTTCCCGTCTGTCGATTCCATCCAGGAGTTTCGCGTCGAGCGCAACAGCTTCAGCGCTGAGTATGGCCAGGCTCAGGGGGCTGTGGTCAACCTGATCACCAAAGGTGGCAGCAACGAGTTTCATGGAAGCCTGTACGAGTTCTACAGAAACGATTCTCTCAACGCTAATAACTTCTTCCTTAACAGGGCAGGTCAACCCAGGCCTCAGTTGAAGTACAACAACTTCGGAGGCAACTTCAGCGGTCCAATAGTCAAGAACAGAGTTTTCTTCTTCTGGTCGGAAGAGTGGCGACGCGAGCGGCGCGGCCAGGTTCTTTCGGCGAATGTGCCTTCGATCGCCGAGAAGACGGGTGATTTCAGTGGTGTGCTCACAGGAAATCTACCGCACTTTCCAGGGATGACTTGTACTACCCCGGGACCAAACCCAACAGACCCGGGATGTTTTCCAGGTAATCGCATTCCGCAGAACCTGCTTAGCCCCGCCGGATTGGCGTTCGTCAAACTTTATCCGGATCCCAACACGAGTGGTTTTCCAAATTGGGCCACTTCGCAGCTTCAACCCATTGATACTCGCCAGGATATGATCCGCGGTGACGTTACCATCACTGACCGGATGAATCTGATGGTTCGCTACATCAATGAGAAATGGACCCACGCCGGGGCTGCGGGTAACTTCTGGGGCGACTCTCCGTACCCGACTCTGACGTCTGACTGGAGCCAGCCAAGCCACAGCTTTGCCGTAAAGTTGACGAATACCCTTTCGTCGAGGGCCGTTAACGAATTCCAGTTTTCGATCGCGGGTAACGACATCATCATCACAACCTCGCCTGAGAGCATGGCCCTCGAAGAGGAGATCGCTTCGAAGATTCCTACAGTCTTCCCGAATCAAGACGGCAGCATCGGAGGCGCGGTACCGTCGCTCTTCTGGGGTGCAGGAGGTTATGCAGACATTTGGCACCAGGCCCCATGGAACAATCGAGAAGACCTTTACATTTGGAAGGACGACTTCTCATTGGTGGCCGGATCACACGACCTGAAATTAGGTGCCCTCTTCAGTCACAATTTCAAAGATGAGCCGGGCGTTGGCGCGGGCGGTGGTAATCAACAGGCTACGATTCAGGGATGCGGCGAACAGACCGGTCACTGTATTGCTGACCTGTTGCTCCGCGACACGGTTCTTCTCAATTACACTGAAATCGCTACCACCGAGATCGCTGAAGGGCGTTGGCGTGATTTCGAGTTTTACGCGAATGACACCTGGAAGGTGCATCCGCGCGTGACGCTCACGATGGGTTTGCGCTATTCAGTTTTCCCGCCAGCCTGGGAAAAAGACAATCGCATCTCGAACTTTATACCGAGTCTCTACAACGGAGTTGATTTCAACACGGGTCTCGTCACGGCAGAAGAGGGAATCGCGTTGGGATTCGGCCGCGCGCTTGTTAACACTTATAAGCAAGGGTGGCAGCCGCGGGTTGGCATCGCGTGGGATGTCTTCGGCACCGGAAAGACCGCCGTCAGGGCTGGGTGGGGACGTTATATGAGCCGTTCCCAGGTGATTGAAGACCTTCTTCGGCTTACGGGTAACCCACCATGGACCACGACGGTCAGTGCCGGTTCAGGTTGGAATGGCGCAGGTACAACACTGGCCAACTGTCCCACCTGCCGCAGTCTCGACACGATCAATCCAGAATTGATTACAAACGTTGCGGGCGTCAATCCAAACGCTGGTTTCAATGCCGTCGATCCAAACTTCAGGCCACCTGAGAGTTACCAGTGGAACCTGACCATTTCGCATGAGCTTCTAAAGGATACCGTGTTGGAAGCTTCATATATCGGCAACCATGGTCTGCACATCTGGCGGCGCAATGTGAACCGTAACGATATAGCGCCAAACCTGGCTTGTAGAGGAAGTGCATGCGATGGCAGTAATGATCCAGCCAGGTTGCAGATCGCTCGAGCTGGAATGCAAATAATTAGTCCGGTAACCGGCGTAGTCCAGGACCAGGGCCAATTGATCGCCGATAACCGCTCGTTTAGAGGCATTGGAAACGTTCCTACCGACGAGTCAAACGGTAACTCCAGCTATCATGCGATGCAGTTGTGGCTCAACCGCCGCTTCACAAATCGCCTGGCCTTCCAGGCCGCATATACATGGGCACACGCAATTTCAGATGTTTCCCTAACATCTTTCACTAACTCGACGAGCGATCCTTTCAACTTCAATTCGGATAGGGGCGACGCAGATCTCGATCGAAGACATACCTTCGTAAGCAATCTGGTCTACGGCCTTCCGTCATTCCGAAGTTGGGGCAAAACGGCTAATTTCGTGCTTGGTGATTGGCAGTTGAACGGTATCGCTTCCTACTTTGGAGCGACTCCGATCGAGTTGATCACCGGCGTGAATACTCTGGGTACGGCTGGTGCGGTAGGGCAGCGTCCGAACTATACAGGAGCACCCGTTTATCTTAATACCGGCGATCCGACGCGGCACCTGAATCCCGACGCATTCGCTACGCCTGCTGCGGGTCAACTCGGCACTTTGGGCAAAGGCTCGGTTCGAGGAAAAGCGATCACGAACGTCGACTTTTCGATGGCCAAGAATTGGAGATTCCGCGAGCGTTACGGATTTCAGTTCCGCGCGGAATTCTTTAATATCTTCAACCATGCCAACTTTGTTGGGTTTGATACCGACATCCGAAACGGAAGTTTTGGAAGGCTCACTACGGCCCAGGCGTCTCGTGAGATTCAACTCGGTATCAAATTTACCTTCTGATATACTCCCCATAGATCGGAACCGAGACGAAGTGCTGAGTGATTAACTCAGCCTTCGTCTCCTTCTTTATCGAGTTTAATACGGGGTTAAGGTAACGATGTGCCTTCGCTTGGCCTCTCTCCCTCTCCTAATACTACTTTTCTCTTTTCAACCCCAGGGCGATCTGTTTCGCAAGCATTACGAAGCGGCCAATAACCATCATCGCGCGGGTAATTACGCTGCGGCCGAAGCTGAGTTCAAGATAATCCTCGGCGAAGCCTATCAACGGCTCGGCAAGATCTATTCAGCTCAAGGCAATTATCAAGCATCCGTTGGCGCGTTCGAGTCGGCGTCCGCAACACGAGCTAAATCAACTGATGGATTAGTTGATCTGTCAATCGCTTATTTTCATACCGGACAATATGCGAAAGGCATCGAGCCTCTTCAACGTGCAATCGCCGCCGATGCGCAAAACGCAGCCGCTCATCACATGCTGGGCAAGACCTATTTCATGATGGGTGAGTTTGAAAAGGCCGGCCGCGAACTTGAAGAGACATTGAAGCTAAGCCCCGGCGATTACGATGCTGAATACACGCTGGGTCTCTGCTTTTTGAAGCGACGTGAGGTTGCCAGGGCAAAACAACTGTACGAACGCATGGTGGAACGGTTCGGTAATCGTCCGGCGCTACGCGTACTCATCGGACGCGCCTACAGGGAGACCGGTTTTCTGCCCGAGTCGATCGAAGAGTTCAAGAAGGCCATCGAACTCGATCCCAGTTTCCCGCGCGTCCACTACTATCTCGGTCTTACCTATTTATATAAGGACGGCGCAGCCAGGATTCCCGAAGCGATTGAAGAGTTTAAGATTGAGTTAGCGGCGAATCCTGATGAGTTCTTCGCCAACTTCTATCTCGGAATCCTTTACATCATGGAGAGGAAGTGGGAGCCCGCGATCAGTCTGCTTGAAAAGGCCGCCCTCCAGCAGCCGAATAACCCCGACCCCTACTTTCACTTAGGCCAGGCATACCAGGGGGCCGGAAAACACAAGGAAGCTGTTGAGGTACTTCAAAAAACGATCGCGCTCAACCCTTCCCTCGGGCATAACGATTATCAAGTGACCACGGCGCATTACCGGCTTGGTCAATCTTTGTTGAAAGTTGGTCGCACGGCTGAAGGCGAGAAGGAGTTGCAGATTTCTGCGGAGTTAAAGTCAAAGGGGTTTAAGCTCGACGAGAAGAAAGTAGCTGCCTTTCTCAGTGGCGGCAACCTGCCGGATCAGGCAGGGAAGATGCCCGAGCTCGTTAAAGCGGAAGGAGTTATTGCTGAACCCGTTGCGCTTGACCCCGCCACGGCCGAAAAACTTAAGGGAGAAGAGACCTACTATGCGAAGGTAGTCGCAGCCGTTCACAACAGCATTGGCTTGCTTCGTACGGAGCAACAGGATTTTCTTGAGGCGTCCGTGCAGTTTGCACTGGCGGCAAAGTGGAATCCGAATCAGGAAGGACTTAACTACAACCTCGGGCTTGCTAACTATAAATCCGAGTCTTACAGGGAGGCCATACCGGCTCTCGAAAAAGAACTCAAAATTGATCCTGCAAACATCGCCATCAAGCAGCTATTGGGACTCAGCTATTTCATGACGGCCGATTACGCGAAAGCGTCGACGCTGCTGACTGAGGTGATCGCAGTAAAAACTCAGGATGCAGCACTTCACTATCCGCTTGCTCTGTCGCTACTCAAGGATGGAAAACTTGACGCGGCAAACCGCGTCATCGAGCAGATGGTTGCAGTTGGCATAAACAGTCCGGAACTCCACATTCTGTTTAGTCAGGCACACTACGAACGGGGCGACGTCGTTAAAGCTCTTGAAGAGTTGCAAACTGCTCTTTCACTCGACGACAAAGTGCGCCTGGCCCATTTCTATGCCGGATTGATTCACCTGAAAGCAGGAAAACTTCAGGATGCTGCTCGCGAGTTTGAACAGGAATTAGCCTTGAACCCGAATGACTTTCAAGCGAAGTATCACCTTGCCTACGTGGTGCTGGCGAAACAGGAAACGGATCGAGGGATCACGTTGATGCGCGAAGTTGTTCGCGAGCGCCCTGACTTCGCTGATGCCCGCTACGAACTCGGCAAAGCTTTACTTCAGAAGGGTGACGTCAAGGGAAGTGTTGAGAGTCTCGAGATGGCAGCGCGCTTGAAACCGGATCAGGCACATGTTCATTATCAACTCGGTCGTGCTTATATTGCCGCGGGTCGTAAAGCTGAGGGCGAGAACCAACTCGAAATTTCCAAAGATCTAAAAGAGAAGGCACGGGCCAAAACGAACAATAATTGAGAGACTGTTGTTGCTTAATTTGAAATTCTCTGTGCAACCTCTGTGTCCTCTGTGTTCTGTGGTTGTTCCTTTCGAAGCCAAGCCTCCACAGAGACACAGAGGACGCACAGAGGTAAATTGCAAATTTCGAAACAATCAGAGAGGTAGTTCAGTTTGGCCCTAAAACCATATCCCCTACTTGCAATCTTAGCGCTCTTGCCTTTGTTACCTTTTCAATCGACGGGCTCGCAACCGGCGAAGATCGCGTTCACTGATATTACCACGCAAGCAGGGATCACCTTCAAGCACGTCGCTTCCCCTGAGAAGAAATACATTGTGGAATCGATGAGTGGTGGAGTAGCGTTGTTTGACTACGACAATGACGGTGACCTTGATATTTATTTAGTCAACTCTTTGACCGTCGATCTCGTGAAATCAAAAGGAAAAACAAAAAGTCATTTATATCGCAACGACGGCGGCGGCAAGTTTACGGAAGTTTCGGAGAAGGCTGGCGTTAGCGACATTGGATGGGGCATGGGAGTTGCCGTCGGTGATTACAATAACGACGGCTTTGAAGATCTTTACGTCACTTGTCTCGGTCCCAATTATCTTTTTAAAAACAATGGCGATGGCACGTTCACAAACGTGACCGCCAAGACCGGGGTAAGCGATCCGCGATGGTCCACCGGCGCGTCGTTTGTCGATTACGATCACGACGGTGATCTCGATCTGTTTGTCACAAACTACGTGGATTTCGACGTTAATAACCTGCCGGAGTTTGGGCAGGGGAAAACGTGCCAATATAAGTCGATCCCGGTGCAGTGTGGCCCGAGAGGATTGAAAGGAGCCGGAGACTCACTCTATCGTAACAACGGCGACGGCACGTTCACCGATGTCTCTAAACAAGCAGGAGTTATGGACGCGAACGGTTATTACGGGCTCGGGATCATCACCAGCGACTTCGACGACGATGGTTTGATTGATATCTTTGTGGCTAACGACTCCACGCCGAATTTCCATTACCGGAATAAGGGGAACGGCACTTTTGAAGAAATCGGGTTTACTGCCGGCACTGCCGTTAATGAAAATGGGAGCGAACAGGGATGCATGGGAGTAACGGTCGGCGACTACGACCACGACGGAAGATTCGACTTGTTCATTACGAACTTCGCCGACGAATACAACACGCTTTATCATAACGACGGCAAGAATTCCTTTACCGACCTTTCTTACGCAGCGAAGGTTGCGGCTGTGAGTTTGCCCCACGTCGGGTGGGGGACAAAGTTTTTTGATTACGACAACGACGGTTGGGTCGATCTGTTTGTCGCCAACGGTCACGTGTATCCGCAACTGCCTGCGTATCGTCAACCGAGACTGTTGCACCGCAACAATCGGGACGGGACGTTCAATGAAGTGTCCGTGGAGTTTGGCGCTGTTTTGACTGAGAATCGCGCCAGCCGCGGAGTGGCGTTCGGCGACATCGATAACGACGGCGACATTGATCTGTTGATTGCGGACCTGGATGGACGACCGCAACTGTTGCGAAACGACGGAGGAAATGCGAACAATTCCATCCTAATTAAGACAGTCGGCGTGAAGAGCAATCGCAGCGGCATTGGCGCGCGCGTGACGGTAGTTTCGGGAGATTTGACGCAAACGGACGAAGTCCGAAGCGGCGACAGCTATTTATCGCAGAGCGATCTGAGGTTACATTTCGGTCTCGAGAAGCGAACGAAGGTGGATCTTATTCAAGTGCGTTGGCCCAGCGGGGTGGTTGATAAGATTTCCGGTGCCGGAATAAACAGAATTATCACGATCAAAGAAGGTCAGGGTAAGGTCGAGGAGAAAGAGTTTGTTAAATAGCCGTAAAAGCGTACGGCAGGCACAGGTCGCCATTTGTTTCCTGTGCATTTTGTGCCTTTTCGAGGCGACTCTCGTGGCGCAGGATCGTGATCTGGTCCAACGCTTTGAGCAGGTAGCTACTCTCATACGCGACAATCGATTCGCGGAGGCAGAAAAGGAACTTACGCCCGTCCTAAGAGTCAGTCCTGATTTACCTGTAGCACTCAACCTGCTGGGAACGATTCGCGCGAAGCAGGGACGATTGAACGAGGCTGAAGTGTTGTTCCTTCGAGCCGTGCGTAACGACAAGAGTTTTGCCGGCGCGCGTATGAATCTCGTTTACCTTTATCTGCTGAAGCGCACACCTGGAAAATCAATCCTGCAGCTTAAAGAAGTTTTGGCTCTGAAACCTGAAAATACCGAGGCCGCAGAGAAACTGGCGGAGCTCTTGCTGTCGCAGGGTCGTTTTGATGAGTGCATTGCGTTTATCGAGAAGCAGAAACTTGCGCGATCGGTTCCCGTCTCGCTGCTGGTTGTCCTGGGTGACGCATACCTCGCGAAAAAAACTTTGCCGCAAGCGGAGGAAAACTACTTACTTGCGCTCGAAGGACGGCTGGAGAATGCCGGCGCGCTGCTTGGTCTCGCGCAGATCTCGCGGTTAAAAAATGAGACCCGGGAAGCTTCTATTTATCTGAACCGCGTAGCGAGTCTCGCCGCTGATTCGAAGTCGCCTGAGTTTCTTCATAAATTTGCACTCGAAGCTTTGCGGGTCGGCATGAGCGAAGAGGCGAAGTCAGTACTCGAACGAGCGCTCGAGCTAAGGCCAAAAGAGCCGTCGTATCTTCTTGCTCTGGGCATCGCGTGGTTGAGGAAAGGGGATCTATTCGAAGCTGAAAAACTTTTCCGGCAGTTGATTGAGATTCAACCCGGCAACGCTCAAGGCCAACTACACCTGGGCTACGTTCTGCTCAATCAAAAGAAATACAGTGAAGCTCGCATGTGGCTTGAAAAGAGCGCGCGGCCGGGCGTCGCTATACCCGAGGTCTTTTACTACCTCGGCCTCGTCGCACAGGAGCAGAACGATGATGCGCGGGCCATTGTGCTGTTTGAAAAAGCTGTTCAAAAACTTCCTTCATACGCGCATGCGCGCATCGCTCTGGGCTCGAGCTACATGAAGCTCAAGAACTATACGCGTGCACGGCAGGAGTTGGAGATGGCGGTCAAGCTCGATCCCGATGAGCCCACTGCACATTACAATCTGGCATTGTTATACGCGCGACTAAAAGACCCGGCTCGTGCCCAGGAACAGATGCGCATCATCGAAAAACTTAAGGCCAAAGGTGCGTCTACCGGCGGAGTCGTGGTACTCCCGCCCGGCTCATCGCCACGATAATTTGAAATTCTCTGCGATCTCTGCGTCAAAGTCGTCCTTTAAACGCAGAGAGCGCAGAGATACGCAGAGATCGCAGAGGTAAGGATCAAGTCACTTGGTTTTATCGCTAATGCGAAAGTTAACTATCTTTTTTTTGGCCGCGATTCTAACCCAAAAACTCTCTGCGCCAACACAGCGCACGGCCGTCACTTTCGAAGAGGTTTCCCCTGCAACAAGCAAAATAAGCTGGACTCACGACAACGCTCACTCGCCCGATCGTCAATTACCCGAGACGGTGGGAGCAGGGTGCGCATTCTTTGACTACGATAACGACGGATGGATGGACATCTATTTTGTTAACAGTGGACCATCGGATTTCTTCGTGCCCCCCAAGCCCCTCAAAAATGCTCTCTACCGCAACAACCGTAACGGCACTTTTACCGACGTAACGGACAAAGCTGGAGTCGCCGGCGGAAAATTCGGTATGGGCGTGGCGGCGGCCGATTACGATGGGGACGGAAACGTGGATCTTTACGTCACGAATTACGGTACGAATATTCTCTACCGCAACAACGGCGATGGTACTTTTACCGACGTAACGGAAAAGGCCGGCGTCGCGGCTCCCGGTTGGTCCACCTGCGCCACCTGGTTTGACTACGACAACGACGGAAAACTGGATCTATTCGTCTCGAGCTTCGTCTTCTACGACAAATCTCAGAATCCACTCTGCACCGACGAAACCCTGAAGCGCCGTTACTACTGTGTTCCAAGACTCTTCAAGCCGCAGCCTTCACGTCTTTTTCGCAATCGGGGTGATGGTACTTTTCAGGACGTGAGTCGTGAGTCAGGCATTGCGGAGCATCCCGGCAAATCGTTTGGCGCGGTCGCGACTGATGTAAATAACGATGGGTTAATGGATCTATTTGTGGCCAACGACACGATGCCGAATTTTCTTTTTCTCAATAAGGGGGCAGGAAAATTCGAAGAGATAGGCTTGTCAGCAGGCGTGGCATACGGAGAAACCGGCAGGCCTCGATCGGGCATGGGTGTCGACGCTGCTGACTTTGACGGCGACGGCTGGCAGGATCTCTTCGTTGCCAATATCGATCATGAGTTTTTCAGTCTTTACCGCAACGAGAAAGAGTTGATCTTCACGGACCAGCCCGGCGAGATTGCTCCTTCGACCCAACTGCTGAGCGGCTGGGGTTTGAAGTTCTTTGACTATGATAATGACGGGGACCCTGACTTGTTTCTTGTCAACGGACATCCTGACGATATGATCGAGTCACGGATTCCGCGCGTGAAATACAGGGAACCGCTTTTGATGTTTGAAAACACTGGTCGTACTCTTAAAGACGTGAGCGCAAATTCGGGAACCGTTTTTAGCAAGATGTTTTCAGGTCGCGGGATGGCCATCGGCGACTTTGATAACGATGGTGATTTAGACGTGCTCACATCCAACAATGGCGAGCCGCCGCTGTTGTTGCGCAATCAGGGTGGCAATCGGAATAACTGGATTGGCCTGCATCTGGTTGCTACGAAAAGCAATTCCGCGGCAGTCGGAGCGGTGATTACATGGCAGTCGGGAACCGTCAAACGCACTCGCCTAAAAACAGGTGGTGGAAGCTATCTGTCATCACACGATCCGCGCGAAATCCTTGGCGTTGGTGCCGCAACGACGATTGATTCGGTCGAGATACGATGGCCCAGCGGGAAGGTTGATAAACTCACGAAGTTGCCTTTGAACAAGTATGTCAGAGTCGTCGAAGGTGCAGGGGCAATCACGAATTAGCTCCCGCAAAGGCGCAAAGACGTAAAGTAGGACTGCATTTTACTGGGCCGCGCGGGAAAAATTGTCAGCGCACTTCAGGATACACCTTAATCCAGTGATTCCTCACCTTCGGCCTGATCCTTGACGCATCGTGAGTCGAAAAGATCACATTCGAAGTTTGATTCGGCATATGACAGTCGACACATTTCCCAACAATACTCTGACCGCGCCGTGGAAATAGCCCACAACTTTCGACCTTATGACATGCAAGACACGTTTCGGAAAAGTCTCCCACTTCACGTTGACGCACGTGCACGTTGTGGCACGTCGAGCAGGTCATTGCTGACGACTTGAAGCACTTGCTCCTCTCCAACAAAGCCACCTGGTTGCCATGAACATCGAGCGCTTCATCCGCTTTTGGGATCTCTAACCGGATAAAATCTTCCAGCGCGTTTCCAACCGCGAAAGAGAATGGTGGAGCCTTCGCGACACCAATCCCTCCATGACACAAAGAACACAGAGCAAGCTGGCGTTCGCGAGGTAGTTTTGCCGGATTCACAACCGCCTGGTCCACAGGTGTGGCCGCACCAGGTGCATTGAGATCGGCGTGTTGTTTGCCTGGACCATGGCACTTTTCGCAAGAGACGCCAAGTGTGTAATTCGATCTTCGATATCGATTAGCGACGGAGTTTGAGACTGGCTCGAAAAACGATGCATGGCATTCAAGACAGCGCGGTACTACAGGTCTGCTGAAATCCAAGGTCCGGTCACCATAGCCGGGGCTATTCACCCAACTTGCTACCTCGGTCCAGTAAGACACCGGCAGTTGAAAGAGTTGATCCTCTTTTCCCCAGTAAAGGTAGGTCTGACCTTTGCGTCCGGAGCCGATGACAAAGTCGAAGCGTTCGGAGATTGAGATTGTGTCCGGTGGCGTTCCGAGCACGCCGGTTTGAAAGAAGCCGTCGTTTTTAGCTTCCATCCTGTAATGCAGCTCGCGTTGCGAGGTTCTGAGGACGTTCTTACCGGGAGCAAAGCTCCCAGCGATCGAAGTTGCGTTCGCTTGTTGTGAAGTCAGGTGATGTGCAGTTCCGAGATATTTCCGCTGGTCCTCGTGACACGACAGACATTTATTGTTGCCGATGAAGTTGTTTGGCGCAGTTTCTTGTCCCAAAGAAATCGCGATGCCCGCACAAGTTAACAACGCGGCAGCAAGATAGCGTAATACACAGTAGTGCCCTAATTTCATCTCTGTGTAACCTCTGCGTCCTCTGCGCCTCTGCGGTTTATTTGTTTTTTCCCCGCAATTTTCACCTCAGAGGCGCAGAGAACGCGGAGGTTACGCAGAGGATATTCCACAAAATAGGCCACTACCTAATACACGCAGAGGAGATTTTTTAACGGCTGCTTGAACGGGACAATTCTGCGGCGGCGATCACCAATTGCTTTACACCCGAAATGACAACAAACTCCAACGCACCATGCGGCTTTGCCGCTTCACTCACCTTTGCCAGACTCGTTTCGCGCCATTCTCTCGGTGGGGGGATTCCGAGCTTCAAGTAAGAAACTGCTTCCAATCCTGTCTCCCCTAATTGAGAGAGATTCTGCGCGAGCGGTTTGATCTCCTTGAGTGCCGGAGAACGATCGATAACTGGACCAAGCGAGGCGCCGGAAGTTTGCCAATCGGCAAGCATTTGGCTCAACTCCGTTCGGTAAAGCTGAAAGCGCGGAGCGTCGTTGAGGAATTCGTTGACCATCCATGAAAACTTGCGAGCGGCTTCGCTGTCGGGAGTCGCCGCATCCACCGCCCCCGTAAGCGGGCTGAGCATGGTTTGTGGCCGCATTTGGTAGCGCCGGTATTCCTTAACCGGTTCGATAACGGAAACAAGTGTTCGAAGTGGACCAATGTCGTCGTTACGCACGAGCCTTCGCAACATCATGTCCTGATTCTTCTTGTGTGTCAGTCCCAACTCTTCCAATTGCAGACTAATAACCGCAAGTCGACGATACATATCGTTGACGTCAGTAACATTTCGCGGCGACCAGAGCCTTTCAGCGATCGCCGCCGTACGTGGCCAGATACGCGAGTCGATCGTTTCCGGTGTTACCCATTCGCCCCACATCGTCGCTTCACCACCTAAGACGTGCTTCGCTTCTTCGGGGGTCAAGGTGGTGTCTGCGGGAAGTGGATCGGCAACGTAGTGTTGTGAAGCGGGTTGGATCAAGTCGATGTAATAGCCGTTGGAGAGAATTCCGTCGTAACCTTTTCGTGCTGCTTCAGCGAGTGCGGCTGTTCCACGCCACGAATGAATCACAACATCCTTCGGTAGGCCGGGTTGCAAAATCTCGTCCCAGCCAATCATCTTCTTTCGATGCTTCTGAAGGATCTTCAAAAGACGCGTATTGAAATAAGCCTGCAAGGCGTGGTTGTCCTTGATCCCTTTCTGTTTCATGTACGCCTGGATCGCAGGGTTTCTGTCCCACTGTTTGCCTTCGTTCTCGTCACCACCGATGTGAAGATAATCGTCGGGAAACAGCGCCGCCATTTCACCTAAAAACGTTTCAAGGAATTTGTAGACTTCTTCGCGGGTCGGATCGAGAGCGGGTTCGAATATTCCAGGCCGGCGTTCAATTGTATATGGACCAGGCGCACTGCCGAGTTCGGGATAACCAACAAGCCAACTGGTGCTATGCCCGGGTATGTCAAACTCAGGCATGACGCGAATGCCTCGTTCGCGAGCATAGGCGATGATCTCTTTTATTTGATCCTGCGTGTAATAGTTGCCGTCGGATCCAAGCTGGTGCAGTTTTGGAAACTTCTTACTCTCAACCCGGAAGCCTTGATCTTCTGTCAAATGCCAGTGAAAGACATTTAACTTTACCGCCGCCATCGCATCGAGGTTGCGCTTTAGAACTTCCATCGGCTCAAAATGACGAGCCACATCAATCACTAACCCCCGCCAGGGAAACCGTGGCCGATCGTCTATCTGAACTCCCGGCAAAAAATATCCATTGCGATCGGCCTCCAGCAGTTGAAGCAGCGTCTCGAGTCCACGAAGCGCGCCAACAACCGTCGGAGCGTTGAGCATCGCCTGTCGACCCGTGATGTCGATGCGATAACTTTCATTCTCACTGACAGCAGGAATAGTTTTGCCTGGACCTTCGCAGTGGATTATTAGCGGAGTTGTTTGATCGTCTGCCGCGAGTCCGGGAGCCAGGGTCAGCACAGTGCGTCCTTCAAGACGTCGCATGAACCGCGAAATGCCGGTCTCTAAACGAGCGTCGGAATGCCCGCGCGTGGCTACTTTGAAGGAGCTATCAACGGCCAAACGCTCTTCTGGATGAAACTTCACAGATGCCGGTACTGGCATCAGGTTGAGCTTCGGAGTTGGAGTTGTTTCCTGTGCAGTTACGACGACCGCACAGCACAGGAGTAGTATCAGCGGGACGTATTGTTTGATTGTCATTATGTTAGTTTTCTCAAAAATCAGCCACGGATTAACATGGATGACACAGATCAATCCTGATCCGCGTCATCCGTGTTAATCGGTGGCTGATCATTATTCTTTTACTTGAGCGTAAATCTTTGAGTAAGGCCGCCAATTTTTACGTCAAACTCTCCCGGCTCCACCACGGATTTATTGTCCGCACCGATGAACGACAAATCATCACGTCGCAGGTTGAACGTCAACGTACGACTCTGGCCGGGATCGAGACTTATCTTTGCGAATCTCCGAAGCCGTTTGTTGGGCGGCGATATTGAAGCAACCAGATCGCTAACGTAAAGCAAAACTACTTCCTGGCCTGCGCGCCGGCCACTATTCGTGACTGTCACACTAACGGGCAATTCTTCGTTAGCGGAAATCGTTTGTTTGCCGAGACGCAGATCGCTGTAAGCGAACGTCGTATAGCTTAGGCCTTCGCCAAACTGAAACTGCGGTTTGAAAGCCATGTTACCGAACCCTGTGTCCTCGGTTTCGAATGGTTTGTGATCGTAATTAATCAAACCGTTCGGAGTGCGCGGGTACGTGAAGGGAAGTTTCCCGCTCGGATTCACATCGCCAAACAGCACATCGGCGATCGCCGTTCCGCCTTCATTGCTCGGGTTGTAAGCCATCAATATCGCGCTTGCACTGTCGGCAATGCGATTGATGATTCTCGGACGCCCTTCAACCAATACGAGCACGATAGGTTTTCCTGTTGCCTTGAGTGCTTCGGCAAGTTTTATCTGCGGCTCGCCAAGCGTCAGGTCCGTAATGTTGCCTGGCGTTTCACAGTAAGTACCTTCACCCAGAGAGAGCACAATTACATCGACATTCCGCGCCGCAGCCACTGCGGCCGCGATGTCGACCTCTTCTTCTCTGTCAGTCGGCGTGCTGTTTGAGGGTGAGCCCGCGGGCCTCGTGATCTTCGTGCCCTGCACGTAGGTTACGTTGGCTGCTCCTATCTTCGCCTCGATGGCCCTTCGTATCGTGTGTCGATCTTTAGGATAGAGCGACTCTTCCGATCCCTGCCAAACGTAGGTCCAACCGTTGTTGAGCGAGAGCAACGAGTCGGCCGTTGGTCCGGTGACGAGCACTTTAGTGGTTTTGGCTAACGGCAGTATGTTGTTGGCGTTCTTCAGCAAAGTCATCGACTCTCGAGCTGCCTGCAAGCTGACTTGTCTGGATTCGGCCAGTGCAAACCTGGATTTGAGGGCGGCAGCCGGCACGGGTTTTTCAAACAGTCCCAGCTCAAACTTTACTCGCAATATCCGTCGCACAGCTTCATCGATCCTCGACTGAGGGACCGCGCCTTCCTTAACGAGAGCGATTAGATGATCGGCGAAACTGTAGTCAAGGGGCACCATGCTCATATCGATGCCCGCCATAACTGCGAGGCGAGTAGCTTCCTTTTCTGTTGCAGCGATTCGCCAGATCGTGACTAGTTTCTTTATGTCTTCCCAGTCAGACACGACAAAACCCTTGAATCCGAGTTCACCGCGCAAAATGTCGGTCAAGATCTGGCGGTTGACGTGGCCGGGAACTCCGTTGATCTCTCCGGAGTTAATCATGATCGTGCGGGCGCCTGCTTTGACGGCAGCTTCAAATGTGGGAAGAAAATATTCGCGCAGGTAGTTCTCGGGAATCCAAGCGGGTGTTCGATCCCTTCCAGTGAGCGGAAAACTGTAGCCCACGTAGTGCTTCAAGCTTGAAGCAACTTGATCCTGCGAAGAGACGTCTGCTCCTTCAAGGCCACGCACGAACGCGACGCCCATCACCTTTGCGAGGTATGGATCTTCGCCAAACGTTTCCCAGAAACGCGGCCAAAGCGGATTGCGACCAAGATCGAGGACCGGAGAGAAACTCCAGGGTATTCCTGCGGCGCGTGTTTCAATTGCGGTGATCTCTGAAGCTCGCTTCATCAACTCCGGATTCCACGTTGCCGCCATCCCGATCTCTTGCGGGAAAAGAGTTGCACCTTGAACGTAGTTCGCGCCGTGGATTGAATCGATGCCGTAAATGACCGGAATACCGAGTCGAGTTTTTTTAGTTGCTACGTCCTGAATTTGGCTAATAATTTGATGCCATGCGTCCAGAGTGAGGGCCTGATCGGAGACATTGAGAACCGAGCCTACTCCGTACTTGACGATCGCCTTCTCGAGCTTGGCTGGATCGATCTTGATGTCTTGATCCCTTCCGGAAACGATCATGCCGATAGTGAGTTGGGTCATCTGCCCAACTTTCTCTTCCAGCGTCATCCGTTTCAGCAGCTCTTCAATCTTCTGCGTGTGGTCGCGTTCGGGACTGGGCCGGATAGACCGTTGAAAGAACTCATCACTATCGGGCAGATCAGTTTGAGCCTGAATTGTCATTTGGGATTGGAGAACGATGCACAGTGAAAGACTGACGGCCCCCAGGGCCAGTACGGGATTTCTCATCTATTTTGCTATCCTCAGGCAGGGAATACAGGAACGCGGGTATTTTCTTCTATTTGCCCGGACTTTTCAATGGTCATCAAACAAAGCCGCAAAAAAGCACAAAAGAGACAAAAGAAAAAACCGATTAGAGGAACTTCAGGCACACCGGAACAGGTATCTCGGCGACCAGGCCGGAAGGGCTGAGGCGTCCTGTTTGGGCATCGATGCGGAAACTGACGACATTATCAGTGTGCTGATTGGCGACTAACAAAAATCGGCCTGTGGGATCGATCGTGAAGTTGCGCGGCCACTTGCCCTTCGTCGAAACATGTTCGAGTTGTTTCAGTTTACCGTTGCGTCGATCTATTTCGAAGACGACGATGCTGTTGTGCCCACGGTTTGACCCATAGAGAAACTTACCCGAAGGAGCTACGTGCACATCCGCACAATAACTAACGCCTGAGAAGTCGCTCGGCAATGTTGAGAGAGTTTCGATCTGTGCAAGCGTTCCGTTCGACTCATTGTATTTCAAGACCGTTAGCGTCGAGTCAAGCTCGTTTATAACGTAAGCATACCTGCCGTTCGGATGGAGTGTGAGATGACGCGGACCCGCGCCTTCCTTAAGGCTCACCCACGGTTGTTTGCCTGGCGTAAGTTTTCCGGTCGACGAATTAAACCTGTAAATCATTACTTTGTCGGTGCCGAGATCCGCAGCGAGTGCGTACCGCTCGAAGCGATCGAGGATTATGCAATGTGCATGTGGTCCTTTCTGTTGTTCTTTGATGCTTGACCCTTCATGCTGCTTCAGGTCCAACACCATTCCAAGGGTGCCGTCCGAGCGTATTGGCAGGGCGGCAATGCTTCCTCCGGTGTAATTTGCGACGAGTAGGGTTTTTCTTTTGCGGTCGATGGATAGATGACAAGGGTCGGCACCTTGAGTAGCTTGCTCGTTTAGCATCCGCAGATTTCCGGTCGCACGATCGATCGCAAAAGCGCTGACGCCACCACTTGGTTTTCCGAGGTACTCGCCCACTTCGTTCACCGCATACAGGTAACGTTTGCTCCGATCGATTGCGAGAAACGACGGGTTCACTGATTTGAATGAATTGAAACTCGTTAGCGCACCGGTGATACGGTCCATACGATAACCATAGATGCCCTCGCTCTTGCCCGATGTATAAGTGCCTACGTAGAGTGTGAGTTCACGATCCTGGCTGGACCATGTGTTCGTCGGAAAGACGAAAGCCCCCAGCAAGCCAATGCCGCCAGTTTTCAAAAACTGACGGCGTGAAAAGTTGTCAATTGTCACTGCGACTCCTCGAATCGTTCGGAATTTGTGAAAAACCAATTGCCACAGATTTACACGGATGAACACGGATCAGAAAAAGAGCGAATCATCTTTGTTTCAGATCCGTGTAGTCCGTGCAAATCTGTGGCTTTTATCGACAAAAAGCAAGGCCCTGACTTCCATCAGGGCCTCGCGTCTCAACAGTGTGTATTTCTTTCGAATTATCTTTTGCGGGCGATCAAAACACGATCCTGACGCTTCATAGCTAAAGCTTTGTCCAGCGCTTTTTCTCGATTGGAAATCTGAATCTCGCGTCCGGTCTTGCTTCCCTCGGTCCAAAACTCCGACAGGAAATAAAGATCGTCGTAACGGTGAAAGACCAGCCTTGTTTCTTCCTGTGTGTCGTTAGCACGCACAGGTCGCGTCAGAAGAAACGCACTGCGGGCAGTGTCCTTGTGCCTGATCACCCACACAGTGTCTGAATCCTTCTTGTTCCGCTCGATCACGTACTTACCAGCGGAAAAGGCTTTCTCACCCACGGTAAAATTAAATGGAATATTTATGATAGTTTGCCGGTCAGGCTGTCCCAGCGCGGATGAGAACGTAAAGAGTAAAAGTAGACCAGACAGGGTGATCGCCCTTTGAATGTGTTTCATGGTGCTCTCCTTCAGGCACTTCAAAAAGTATCGGCTAGCTAAATTGCTGCCGTCATATCACTAACGCGAGAAAGCTTGACGAAATGGGCCACGGATTAGACGGATTTACACAGATTGGGGGCCTTTCTGTGTGTGTTCCGTGTAATCTGTGGCTATCTAATGAGTTTCCCAAGCTCGCGCCAGGTAATGAGTTTGATCTGATTTTCCTGAAGTAGTTTGCGAAATGCGTCGCTGGTGAAGAATTCGAAGTCGCGCTGTCGCCACGCTGCTCCCCAGTCAGGATGATTGAATGTGGCGCCACGCATTTCCGCGTCGTCAAATGCAAGGTGCACGACGATCTCAGTCACACCGGGTTGGAGGTTCTTGATAGCCTCGCTATAAAACTTCGCCCAGTCTTTTGCTGCGACAGTGGGATTGATGTCCAGTATCCGATCGACGTAGACGTCGTCCGGATTCAACGTTGCAGGTAGAAAGTCTGTTTGAGCAAACCATGTTTTAGCGATTCTCACGGGTAACTTATGATTGCGCGCAACACGCAGGAACACCTCAAACAGCGCCTTGTTCTGATAGAGCGTTCCCATATGAGAATCAAGATGAGTCGGCTGAATACCTAATGATCGGGCACGTTCGATCTGTGCGGTGATTTCGAGTTCAACTTCCTTTGTATCCGCATGCGAAGCCGCTTCACTTTCTGTGAGATAGAAATATCCTTCCTTGTCGAGCAGCGAACTCACACGATCTTTCGGCATCACCGGACCCCAGCGGAAGGATGTCCATTCACTGGTGAGGGTTAAGTGCAATCCGAGATCGGCTTGAGGATTGGTGCGGGCGTAGGCGGCGATCTCCGACAGCCAGGGACATGGAACCATAATGCTGCCGGAGTTAACCAGACCACTTTCAAACGCCTTTATCGTCGCCGCATTGACTGAATGAGCCATGCCCAGATCGTCAGCATGCACGATCAGGAGCTTCGCGTCGCGCGGGTATCCGAGTCGCTCGGCGACGCTTTTCTGTGCTTCCTGAGTATGAGCTTCGGCCAGAGGCAGGAGCATAAAGATCGCGAGCGTCGCAACTAGAATTGGTTTCATGGCGCTAGAGGATAGAAATGTCTGCCGAAAAGATCCAGCCCGTTGCTCCTTACGAGCAGCACGGTTGTTCGTTGCTCCGGAGGAGCAACATGTTTATAGTCGCGCTCCGCCCAGCTTCGGCGCTCCGTTAGGGGCGCGATGTTTATCCCGCTCAAACGACATGTCGCTCCTGCGGAGCGAGAAATCGAATGGCTCCGCCAGCTATAAACATTTTGCTCCTCCGGAGCAATGAAGCCAGAAAACAACTGACGGGAACTTATGTCGTGAGGTACAATTAAGTCTGACAGCACCCAGCTTCCCGAGATATTCAGTTCCAGAAGTTTGATGAAACCGCTGAAAATCGGCATCACCGGCGTTCGTGGTATCGTCGGCGAGACCTTTACCCCGGAATTGGCGGTCGAGTTTGCCGAAGCATTCGGTACGTATCTTGATCGAGGGCGAATTCTCGTTTGCCGCGATACGAGGCCGTCCGGCCCGATGATTCGATCGGCTGTTTTCGCCGGACTGCTTGCAGCAGGGTGTGACGTTGTCGATCTTGGGGTCTGTCCCACGCCAAGCATGCAGTTGGCGGTCAAATGGCTAAAAGCCGACGGTGGCATTGCTATCACTGCTGGCCATAACCCATGGCCGTGGAACGCGCTGAAGTTTGTTCGTGGTGACGGACTTTATCTCAATTCAACTCAGGGAGAAGAGTTACTCGACATTTTTCATCAGGGTGAATTTGCCAAAGCGACCTGGGACACCATCAAGCAAACTGTTCAAACTGCCGACCCGATTGAAGAACATGTCAAAGTGCTCAACGCAAGTTTTGCCGGCGATGCAATCAGGGCTCGAAGACTGACTGTCGCAGTGGATTGCTGTAACGGTGCATGCTCATTCCTTAGTCCCAAATGGTTGTTGACGTTGGGATGCGAAGTTTTGGCAGTCAACGATGATCCCAGTGCCCCTTTCCCGCACGCTCCTGAGCCTAAGCCCGAAACAATGGCTCAGCTCTGCGCGGTTGTTAAGGCCGGCCGCGCTGACATCGGTTTCGCTCATGACGCTGATGGTGAGCGACTGGGAATCGTTACCGATCTTGGCGAGCCGCTCTCTGAAGAGATGACGCTCGCGATTGCCTCTGACATTTGTCTAAGAAAAAAGACTGGCGTAGTGGTCACAAATGTTTCGACTTCAGCCGCGGTGGACATCATCGCCGCGCGTCACGGCGGAAGTGTTGTGCGTACGCCGGTGGGCCAGGCCTACATCTCCGAAGGTCTGATCGAACATAACGGAGTGCTCGGAGGTGAAGGCAGTGGCGGGATCACAGTTCCTGAAGTTCACTTGACCCATGACAGCGCAGCCGCAATCGGATTAATCCTTGAACACCTGGCGCAGAGCGGAGAGCGCATTTCAGAATTGGTGCAGCAACTCCCTCGATTGACAACTTTGAAACACAACGTCGCAGTCGAGCCTCATCGTTTGTACTCGGTCTTGCAGGAGTTTCGTGGAGTAGTGGAGCAGGAAGGAATCGAGGTCGATTCGACTGACGGAATAAAAGTCATATTGCCGGGCGGTTGGGTTCACGTACGTGCCTCGAATACGGAATCGATGATTCGAATCATCGTGGAAGCAGAAGAGAAAACCGCGGCGCGCGAGCTGCTCGATTGGGCGCGCGACCGGGTTAGAAGATGATTTTCTCTGCGTAATCTCTGCGTCCTCCGCGCCTCTGCGGTGAACCTGCTTTTACGCGAGAAATTCACAGCAGAGGCGCGGAGGACGCAGAGATTACGCAGAGGTTAACTTGATCCATGCGCGCGATACCGACTCTAAAAATCAGCATCTCCGGAGTACGCGGCGTCGTGGGCCACTCGCTCACGCCAAAACTTCTCACAGGCTTCGCACAGGCTTTCGGCACGCTCACCGGATCGGGGACGATCGTTATTGGTCGCGATCCACGGACGTCCGGTGAGATGGTTAAGCACGCGGTTGTTGCAGGAGTTTTGTCGACTGGAAGCCGTGTGGTCGATATCGGTATGTGCCCTGTCCCTACAGTTCAACTTCAGGTGCGTCACCGTCGCGCGCAAGGAGGCATTGCAATAACTGCCAGCCACAACCCTCCCGAATGGAACGCGCTGAAGTTCATTGGTTCAACCGGGCTTTTTCTCGATGCCGGTCAAGCTCGCGAGTTACTCGATATCTATCACCAGGGGCAATACACGAAAGTCGGCGGCGCGGAGATCCGGACTGTTGAAGAGATTGAGGGAGCAACCGATCTGCACATTAAGGCCATTCTCGATGTTCTCGGGCCACTTCCAAAGTCCACGAAAAAACTGCGCGTCGTCCTTGATTCGTGTAATGGTGCCGGCTCGCTCGTTGGGCCGAAGTTGATTGAAGCGTTGGGTGCGGAAGTGATTCCACTGAATGTCACACCCGATGGTTCGTTTCCGCGTCCGGCTGAGCCAGTGCCTGAAAACCTGGGCGAGCTCTGCGCAAGAGTGAAAGAGCATCGTGCTGACATCGGTTTTGCGCAGGACATGGATGCAGATCGATTGGCGATCGTCTCAGATCAGGGCGACGCAATAGGAGAAGACTACACGCTTGTGCTTGCGATGCTTTTTGTACTCGGACGAGAGCAGGGACCAGTGGTTGCCAATCTGTCCACGACTTCAGCGGTTGCCGACATCGCTAAAAAGTTTGGCTGTCCAGTATTTCTAACGAAGATTGGTGAAGTGAATGTGACGGATGTAATGCGTCAGCAGAATGCGGTAATTGGGGGCGAGGGAAATGGTGGCGTGATCTATCCGCGAATCAACTTCGCAAGAGATAGTTTGGTTGGCATGGCCCTCGTGCTGCACCTGCTCGCTGAATCCAAGAGAACTGTGACGGAATTGCTCGAGAGTGTTCCGCGATACAGCATCCTTAAGGAGAAGATGGCTTGTCCCTCCGACCGGATTTCGGCCGTTCTCAGAATGGTTCGGCAGGAGTTTGCGAAGTTTCCAATGGACACTCGTGATGGTGTCAAAGTCGTTCAGCCTGATGGTTGGTTTCTCGTCAGAGGTTCAAACACGGAACCGATTATCCGAATCGTCGCCGAAGCAAAAAGTGAAGATCAAGCGAGAGAAATGGTCGGCATTGTCTACAAGCAGGTTGCAGGTTGGGCTGGTTCTTAATATCTGTGGCAACCTCCTGTGGTAATTGTCAGACAGAACTTACCACAGAGACACAGAGGACGCAGAGGTTGCACAGAGAAAGCCCCCAGAACACAGAAAGGAATCAATCAATGAGTTCCCCTACAAGAATTCTCGGGCGTCTTGCAGTATTGAGTTTGGCGATCTTGTCTCTGCAAGTCTCAGCGTTCAGTCAACAGGCTGCAAACGCCACTCTCACCGGAATCATTACCGACCCTCAAGGAGCTGTTGTTTCGGGTGTGAGCATAACTGCAACTCAGAAGGCGACCGGTGTCAAGCGTGATGCGGTGAGCAACGACGATGGACTCTACGTGCTTTCAAACATGGCGCCTGGCGATTATGAATTGAGAGTCGAAGCAAAGGGATTCACTACCAGGGTCAGCAAGACAGCAGTTTCCCTCAAAGTTGGGGAGACGGTTACTCTGAACGTGGCGCTCGAGATTGGCGTTAGTGAATCGGTTGTTGTCGATCTGGAAACTCAACGGCAACTCATCGATAACAACGATTCACTGATCCATGGAATAGTTGAGTCGCGCGAAGTCGAGAGTTTGCCGCTCAACGGTCGTAATTTTCTCGAGCTGGCCCTGTTGATCCCGGGCAACAGTCCCGCGCCAAACTTCGACCCTACCAAGACCAATACCGTAGTTATTTCCTCGGCCGGTCAACTCGGACGCGGCGGAAATGTAACCATCGACGGTGTCGACACCAACGACGATGTTGTAGGCGGTTCGATCCAGAATATCTCGCAGGATGCGATTCAGGAGTTTCAAATCGCCACTAATCGCTTCTCCGCACAACTGGGCCGGTCAGGTTCTTCGGTAATAAATGTCATAACCAAATCGGGCACGAACGATTTGCACGGATCGGGTTCTTTCTATTTTCGCGATAGTGCATTGCAGGGGTTACCGGCGACCTTCGATCGAAGCCTTACGCAATCACCGCCGTTTGATCGACAACAGTATGCTTTTGCACTTGGTGGTCCAATCAAGAAGGACCGTGCCTGGTTCTTTGGTTCATTTGAAAATCGAAACCAGGACGGCGTGGTGTTGGTAGGAACAAGAGATTTGGCGAGCCGCACGATCAGGCGCGACTTCGCGGCGTCGCCGCTCGACGACTTCATGACAACCGAGCGAGTCGATTGGAATCCCGGCGAGCACGATCACTTAAACTTTCGTTATTCATATCAACGAGAAAAGGGAACTGCTGCCAGCACTCTCGTCCGCTCTATCGGCTCGGCATCGCAGAGACAGTCTGGCGAGAACAAGTCACACTCGGTCCTCGCAAACTACACTCGTCTGATTTCTCCGCGTGATGTCAACAGCTTTAACTTCAGTTTCAGCGATTTCATCAACCAGACGTTGCCGGTTACACCTGGACCACAGCTTACTTTTCCGAGCATCCAGGACGGAGCATCTTTTCGTGTGCCGCAGCAGACCAAGCAGCGCCGTTTCCAGTTCAGCGATACCTACACACTGATCCGTGGAAACCACGTGTTCTATCTTGGTGGTGAAATTCAGCGCGTACAGTCAGATCTCGACTTAAAGGTCTTTCAGCAAGGACGCATTGAATTAATTGAAGATTTTCCCGATTTCGATCGAAACGGAGACGGCCGCGTGGATGACAACGATCTACTGTTTGCCGTTACCCTTCGGAGCGGATTTCCGGATCGTCCGTTGCTCCTGCCGGACACCAACAGCACCTACTTCGCAGGCTTCATTCAGGACGACTGGAAAGTGCATCCGCGGTTAACCTTGAATTTGGGTTTACGCTATGAACTCGACACAGACGTGAAGAACGTCAGTCGAACTGACGAGCTGAACCCGCTGATCCTGCCGTTTCTCGACGGAGAGAGAGGCAGAGACAAGAACAACTTTGCGCCTCGCATCGGTTTTAACTGCTCCACGAGCGATCTGCGCACGAGCATTCATGCCGGCTACGGCATTTACTACGATCGCGTCACACTGGAAATTCAAACACTCGAGCGCGGGCTTGACGGCCGGGCCTTGCCGGTCGAAGTCCGCGCCGGCAACCTCTTCTTTATTCCGCCGCAGTTTCTTTTCGATCCGGTAAACGGTGTGTTCCCGCCAGGTGCTCCGACTCTGGCAAATCCATTCACAGGATTCGTCCTGCCGGGTGCAGGAGCGGGTGGTATTAATATCATCGACAACGATCTTCAGAATCCGATGGTGCACCAGATGAATGTCGGAATTCAGCGCGAGTTTAGCGGTCAATTCGCGCTTCGCGCCGATTACGTGCGCAACGTGGGCACTCATTTCATCATCGGCCGCGTTATTGGCACTGTTCCATTTAATCCAGTCGTCGGTGGACCGGAGATAGTGAAGAATCTGGAGTCGAGTGTCAGGACAAAGTACGACGGGTTGCTTCTGAGTTTGGAAAAACGTTTCGCTAATCGCTACCAGTTTCGAGCTTCTTACACACTGTCGCGCTCGTCTAACTATGCCAACGACGATCAGATTCCTTTCTCGAATGGGCCAATAGATTCCAACGACCTTCGACGTGAATATGGCCCAACGCCGAACGATCAGCGCCATCGTTTTACCTTCTCGGGAGTGTTTCAACTTCCCGGCGAAGTCCGCCTTTCTCCGATTCTGACTCTTGCTTCGGCTGTACCTATCGATATCCTGCTCCCGGACGGCAGTTCCCGCGTTTGTGAGCTGCAACGAAATGCGGGTGCGCGGCAGTTTCAAACCGGAGCCGAGTTGAACGTGGCTTTGAGCCAGATCAATTCGGCAGGTGGTTCGCTATGTCCGAACGCAGATCCCAGCACTGGCTTCCGTCCACCTCTTCTCCTGCCTCTGGTTCGCGATGACTTGAAGCTTGGAGATGGTTTTTCGTCCCTCGATCTGAGAGTGTCGAAAGTTTTCAGACTCGGAGAGCGATGGACTGTTGAACCAATCGCTGAAGTATTCAATCTCTTCAACGTCACGAATGTGCTCGGTGTATCGAATGTCAACTATTCCGGATTCAGCAACGTGCTGGTCCGGGACAGTAATGATCCGGGCAATCCCGGTTTTTTGCAGTCATCGAGTTTTGGACAAGCCGTTACCACGGCTGGCGGCGTATTCGGCTCTGGTGGACCACGCGCGTTCCAGTTTGCTGCGCGAGTGACGTTTTAAGATCGGGGGTATCCACAGATTACACGGATTAGTTGAATCTGCATAATCTGTGGATGGTTTTCGCTTTTGACTGAACTGAGGCGACAAATCGGTATCCGCACGGCGGCCGCACTCGTGGTTGGCGAAGTAATAGCCGTCGGAATTTTTCTCACGCCCGCCGGCATGGCGAAGGCTCTTGGCTCGCCGATGTGGTTGCTGATCGTTTGGTTAGCAATGGGCGCGATGGCACTGTGCGGCGCACTCTGCTACGGCGAACTGGCCGCGCGATACCCTGAAGCCGGCGGTGGTTACGTCTACCTGCGTGAAGCTTTTGGTCCGGCAGTGGCCTTCATGTATGGATGGATGGCCTTCCTTGTTATGGATCCTGGTCTAACTGCCGCGCTCGCAGTGGGCCTGGCGACATACGCCGGCTACGGTCTGAACCTTTCTCCATGGGAAATCAAAGCGCTCGCCATAGCCACAATAATCGTGGTCGCTTTGATTAACATTCGAGGTGTCAGGCTGGGCGCAGGGTTTGTGCGCACGCTGACGTTTCTCAAACTCGGGTTGCTGGCTTTTGTGTTTCTCTGGGGAGTCGGTTTTCAACTCGGCGACTGGTCTAACTTCACTCCATTTGTTGCTCGTCGCGCAAACTCTGCTCCACTGGTGGGTGCTCTTGCAGGCGGACTCATCGGGGCGTTCTTTTCGTTTGCAGGCTGGTGGGATCTTGGGAAACTTGCCGGTGAAGTGCGAAATCCCGTGCGCGCATTGCCGCGAGCACTCACGTACGGAGTGATCATTGTTACTATTGTTTACATTCTGACGAGCTTCGCATTTGTTTACCTTGTGCCGTTGGACCAGGTTACGTCTGGTGAAACCTTCGCGGCGCAGGCTGGTGAAGTTTTGTTTGGGCGCGCCGGTGGTCTGATCTTTTCGCTCGTAGTTGTTGTGGCAGTGCTCGGCAGTCTTGCGGCGGTTGTGATGTCGGCGCCGCGAGTTTACTTTGCAATGGCCCGCGATGGGTTGTTCATTCACTCGGTCGCCGTGCTTCACAAACGCTTCGAAACTCCCGCACGCGCCATCGCGCTTCAGGCTGTGCTGGCGTCTGTGCTGGTCGTGGCGGGCAGTTTCAATGAGATCGTTTCGTATTTCGTATTCGTGGTGGTGGTGTTCTTAGCACTTTCAGTGGCTGCGCTGTTTAAGTTTCGTCGGGAGGATTCGAACAGCGTAAGATACCTGACTCCCGGCTATCCTTTGACGCCGGCCGTGTTCCTGACGATGATTCTTTTTTTGCTCATCCTGCTTGGAGGAAGTAATCCAAAGCAGGCATTTCTCGGCGTCGCTGTTGTGGCGTTGGGCCTGCCAGTTTACCTGTTCCTGTTTCGTAACAAGCGATTAGTGGAAAGAGGGAGTATGCAATGACCTGGATAAAGACGATTCCTACTGATGAAAGTGAAGAAGTGCGGAAGGCGGTTGAATCTCAACGCGAATTGTATCCGATTGAATATGCCACGCCTGTTCATCCTACCGCGGATCGTGAAACCGCCGGCATCGTAGCCTCTCACAGTTTGATTCCGAAAGCGCTTTATCATGCATTTGCGACGTTTGGGTCGTTAATGTCTCCCGATTTGCCGCTGAGCAGACGACAGCATGAGATGATCACTACGGTGGTGTCGGTTACTAACCGGTGCCACTATTGAATCGAATCTCACGCAGAGTTTCTGCGTCGGGTAACACTGGACCAGGAGTTGGTAACCGCTCTCGAAGACGACTACCGAACAGCGCCCATCTCTGAACAGGAAAAGGTCATGCTTGACTACGTAGTGCAGTTGACTCGTGATGCGACGCGCATCTCACCTGCGGATCATTACCGAATGCGCTCAGTGGGTTTTGATGACAAGGGAATTCTTCAAATCACGCTCATTGCGTCGTGGTTCAACTACATAAATCGTGTCGCTGACGCGTTGGGTGTGGGAAGAGCGTGATAACGCTTGGGGTTTCTCTCTCTGCGTATCTCCGCGTCTTCTGACCTAGAAGGACCATTAACGCAGAGAACGCAGAGATACGCAGAGATACGCAGAGAAGATGCCGGCAAGACCGGCACAAAAGAGGAATGCCTGGCTTACATCAAAGATGTCTGGACGGATATGAGACCCCTTAGCCTGAGAAAGAAAATGGAGCAACAGGCGTAAGTCTGAAAACCCAAATCAGACCTTGTTCTCCCCGCGTCTTGTTGAAGTGCAAGGCTCATCCGTATGAAAAAGGTTCAAGCCAATTCGTACCTGGCCTATCGCGTAGCCCGTACGCGCCCACAGATCCGTCTTTTCTGTTTTCCTTATGCCGGCGGTAACGCCATGGTTTTTAGGGGGTGGCACCGCTTATTTCCGGATTCGATTGAGATCTGTCCGCTGCAATACCCGGGTCGGGGAAATCGGATGCGCGAGCCGGCCTTTACCAGTGCTGGCCCACTGGCTCAGGATCTGACAGAGGCGCTAATGCCGCTTCAAGATCTTCCGTTTGCCTTCTTTGGTCACAGCATGGGCGCGATACTGGCTTTTGAGGTGACTCGCGAATTGCGCAGAAGGCAAAAACCACTGCCGTTCCATCTGTTTGTCTCAGCCACTCGTGCGCCTCAAGTCCGCTGTTCCGATCCGGTTGCTTATAATCTGCCGGAGCCGGAATTTATAAAGGAATTGCGTCGCTTGAATGGAACGCCGGCAGAAGTGCTTGAAAACGCCGAACTGATGGCACTGATGTTGCCGATGCTGCGAGCCGATTTTGCCGTTTCCCAAACGTACGCCTACGTTGAGAAAGGTGGTCCACTCCCGTGCCCACTGAGCGCCTACGGCGGCACGGAAGATCCGTCAGTCTCAATTGCAGCCCTGGAGGGTTGGCATGAACAAACCACGAGCGCTTTTTCGCTGCATATGTTCCAGGGTGATCACTTCTATCTTCATCCTTTGGAAACACTTTTGACAGCGAAGCTCCTCAGCGAATTGCGTCAGCCTGCGGAGGCTCATTTAGTGCCGCAAGTTTCGCATTGACCGAAACTTCAGAGCAACTCGCGCCAGCGGCGCGGGCAGAAGGTAGCCAGGGGTGGGGCACGGAGCGTAGGGAGTCTTCCCAAACTACAACAATCTTATCAACCGCGACCTGAGTGGCCTTTATCGTTAGTTTCATGGGCGAGCCGCTGGAAGCGCAACGTTCGGCGCTCACGGATTAACGTTACGGAGCATTCAAATGAAAAAAGAAGCTGCGCTTTCCTTAATCGTTTTCTTGGACTCGCCGTAAGCGGGCTTCTTTGGAGAGTTGTGGGGCAGCCGCTGAAGCGCAAAGTTACGTAAACACACGCCGAACCGGAGAGCACGAATGACAACCAAGCCTGTTGCTTCTGCAAAACTCAGCTTTCTCACGGCGGCTCCGCAATTCACGGTGCCCGATG
>Ga0268386_10000234_pt1 | contig 32910 bp, 32 predicted proteins | sample RVTome_15_FD_200260 | JGI IMG/M metagenome (GOLD analysis project Ga0268386, IMG submission 200260) | Soil microbial communities from uranium-contaminated site in the Upper Colorado River Basin, Wyoming, United States - RVT150D86... ... | reverse complement strand
TTCGCACCGTGCGCCTGAAGTCGAGCCGCCCGGTCCGCTTCTTGCGCCGTCGGGCGAGCCGGGCCGCGAGCTTTCGGGTCAGAGGCCCGATCGCGGCCTCCATCTCGGCGAGGTCGTTGCTGGTGGCATGCATCAGGTCGATGTCCTCTATGAGAGGCCTGCGCAGGGTCTTGGCGACGGCCTCACGTCCCCGGTCGGCCACGAGCCGCCGGCGGATCTCATTCTGGATCTCGGCGCGCAGCTGCTCGATCAGGGCCTCGACCTCCTCCCGCAGCAGCCTTTCCTCGAATTCGGATAGCTCCAGGTCTCCGCTCAGGGCCTCTATCAACTCGGCCTCCAGCCTGCCGAGATCGAGTCTGCGTAGCGTCCGATACAGGTAGTAGGTGCCCCCGACCGGACGGCCCGGCTCCATCCCGGCGAGCCGATCAACGGCGTCACGGACTCCCCGCCGCAACGCCTCGGGGTCCATCCCGGCCAGTGCACTGAGCAGAGCCTCGAAGAGCGACTGCTCATCCACATCGCCGGGACCGCCGCCTCCTTGGGCCCCACCGGCGTCGGCGGGGCCGTCCCCCTCGGCCGGTCCCGTGTCGTCCCGGTCGCGCGGCGAAGGGACGGTGGAAAAGTAGATGTCGAATGCGGTGTCGAAAGCACGCTCGTGCCGAAGATTCTTGATCAGTGTGGCACGGAGGGTCTCCCGCAAGGCGACCCGGTCCCCGATATCGATGGCCTCCACGGCTTTCATGGCGTCGATGGCCTCCACCATCGACACCGGCACGCCCGCGGCGCGCAACTCGTCGACGAACCCTGTGATGACCGTGAACATCAGCCGTGAGGCGAGGAGGTGAGCTCCTTGGCCGCCTTCTCGATATCGGCCTGGTACTTGAGGAGGACGTGGAGGGTGTCACCGAGCACGGACTCATCGACGTCGTCCACCGAGAGGGCGATGAGCGTGCGTGCCCAGTCGATGGTCTCGGAAATCGACGGCGCCTTCTTCAGGTCCAAAGAGCGGATCGAGCGGGCTACTTTGGCTACCTGGCCGGCCAGGTGCTCGGAGAGGCCGGGCACCCTGGCGCTGAGGATCTTCTGCTCTCTCGCCGTGTCCGGATAATCGATGTGCAGGAAGAGACAACGTCGCTTCAAGGCTTCGCTGAGCTCGCGGGTGTTGTTTGACGTCAGAAACACCAACGGCTGAGTGTTGGCGCTCATCGTCCCCAGCTCCGGGATCGAGACCTGGAAGTCGGAGAGGATCTCGAGGAGGAGCGCCTCGGTCTCGACTTCCACCCGATCGACCTCGTCGATCAACAGCACAACGGGTTCCGTCGAGCGTATGGCCTCGAGCAGCGGCCGGGTGAGCAGGAACTCCTCTGAGAAGATGTCGTGGCTGATGGTGTCCCAGTCGTGGTCGACATCGGCCTGGATCTTCAGGAGCTGCTTCTTGTAGTTCCACTCGTAGAGGGCCTTTGCCTCGTCGAGTCCCTCATAACACTGCAACCGGATGAGGTGCCTGCCGGTGACGGCCGCCATCGCCTTGGCCAGCTCGGTCTTCCCGACACCGGCAGGCCCTTCGACCAGGACCGGCTTGTCCAGCTCGGTCGCCAGAAAGACGACTTGGGCGATCCGAGCGTCGGCGAGATAGTCGACCGACGCCAATGCCTCGATCACATCATGTGGGCCATCGAAATTCATTGGACTCCAGGGTATGCCCCGACATTCTATGACCCGGCCCGATTGATCCCGAAGCGGCGTGAAGACCATCGCCCACAGGGTTAGCCTGGATGTTCTGTGCGCAAAGGACTAGGACCTGAATGCGGATAATCATCGTGGGTGCCGGAGCGGTCGGGTCCTATCTGGCGGAGCGGCTCTCCTCGGGCGGTCAGGACGTGATCGTCATCGAAGACAACGAAGGCCGGGCGGCCGAGCTGCAGGAGAAGATCGATGCGTTGGTACTCCGAGGCAACGGGGCCAGCGTGCACATGCTCGAGGAGGCGGGTGCTGCCCATACCGACCTGTTGATCGCTGTGACCAGCTCCGATGGCGCCAACATCCTTGCCTGTTACACCGGAACCCAACTCGGGGCAAAGACCACCATCGCTCGGATCGAGGATGGTGAGCTACGCGAGGGCGCCGATCGTCTCGGTGTCGACATGATCATCGACCCGTCAGCGACCGCGGCGGAGGAGTTGGTTGGCATCGTCGGCCTCGGTGGCGCCAGCGAGTTGATCCAGTTCGCCGACGGCAAGCTGGTGATGGTTGGTGGTCGGGTCGCCCCCAACGCTCCGATCACGGCGGGGCCCCTCCGCAAACTGCGGGTACGGCAGGCCGAGTGGGGGTGGGTGGTTGCCGCTCTGGTGCGTGATGGGCGCACCATCGTCGCCCACGGTGACACTGTGGTCCGATCCGGTGACCACGCGCTGTTGATGACCACCGACGAGAAGGTCGACGAGGCCACCCGTCTCATCGGGGTCAAACGGCGTCACATCGATCGCGCCATCATCGTGGGCGGCACTCGTCTCGCCGAGATCACCGCCGACGCCATGATCGAATCGGGTTTGTCCGTCGTCCTCGTCGAAGAGGCGCCCGACCGCTGCAGCTACCTCGCCGGGCGACATCCGGGTGCTCTCGTGATCTGCGGCGATCCCACCGACCCCGATGTGCTCGGTGAGCTCGACCTCGGCCCCAAAGACGTTGTGATGGGACTCACGGGCTGGGACGAGGTCAACATGATGAGCTGTCTCGTGGGGAAGGCCAGTGGGGCAGGCATGGCGATCTCACGATTCAACCGCATCTCCTACGTCGGCCTCCTTGGCGGGCTGGGAATCGACGCCGCGGTGTCTGCCCGCCTGATCGCGGCTTCTGCCATTCTCCGCTTCGTCCGCCAAGGCCAGGTCGAACAGGTGGCCACCTTCTCGGATACCGACGCCGAAGCCATCGAGATCGAGGTCACAGAAGGGGCAATGGCCGTGGACAAGTCCCTCATGGACCTCGACCTCCCTATCGGGGTCATCATCGGGGGCATCTCCCGGAACGGCACGACCTTCGTTCCCGACGGCTCGACGATCGTCCGTTCCGGTGATCACATCATCTTCTTCGCCCTCCCCCGCGACATCGCAGAGTCCGCCGCACTCTTCACGGCATGACCACCCGCTTGCAACGCGAGACACTGCATCCGGCACGAAGCCTGCTCAAGACGGTGGCATATGTGCTGGGGTCGGTCCTGCTTTTCGTGGCGGTGGCGATGACCTCTGCGGCCGTGGTGTCCGCTCTGTTCGCCGAGTACACGACTTCGGTCTGGATTGCTGTGTCTGCCGGCATCACGGCAATAGCCGGTTACGTGACAAGACGAGTGGTGCCACGGCCCACGTCGATCACGGTTAAGCAGGGATTCGCCACCGTTGGGCTGGCCTGGTTCGTCTTCTCGATCTTCGGAGCTCTGCCCTATCTGCTCACCGGGGCGATCCCCAGCATCACCGACGCAGTTTTCGAGACCGCTTCTGGATTCACGACTACGGGTGCGTCCATACTCCCGGACCCGAACGTCCTGCCCAACGGGATCTCTTTCTGGCGGGCCATGACCCAGTGGCTCGGGGGTATGGGGGTCATCGTCCTTGGCGTGGCCATCCTCCCCTTGCTCGGCACCGGAGGCATGCAGCTGGCTCGGGCGGAGTCCCCGGGCCCGACCCCCGATCGACTGACACCCCGTTTTCAGGGAACCGCGAAACGTCTCTGGCTCGTCTATGCCGTGATCACCGCTATCGAGATCCTGTTGCTCTGGGCCGGCGACATGACCGGCTTTCAGGCGGTCATCCACTCTTTCACAACGATGTCGACGGGTGGGTTCGGCACCGAGCCCGACTCCATCGCCGGTTTCAGCGACTACACGAAATGGGTCATCACCTTCTTCATGTTCGCCGCCGGAGTCTCCTTTGCGTTGCATTTTCGGGCTTGGAACAAGCCCGTGGAGTACGTCAAGAACCCCGAGTTCAAGCTCTACACCTTCATCACGATTGCTGCCGTAGTGGTCATGGCGGGTGGTCTCATCGGGGACCTGGCGACCTATGACGCGATAAGAGACGCCGCCTTCAACACGATCTCACTCACCACCACCACCGGATTCGCGTCCGCAGACTTCGGTCTCTGGCGACCGGCCCTCCAGATCATGATCGTGGGGTTGATGTTTCTCGGCGGGATGGCCGGCTCGACGGCGGGGGCCATGAAGACGTTCCGCATCGGGGTGCTGTCCAAGGCGGCATTCGCCGACTTGCGTCGTCTCGTTCATCCTCGGGGCGTTTTCATCACCCACTTCGGTAGACAGAAGGTCACCGAGCCGGTGATCGAGGCAGTTCAGTCCTTCTTCCTCTTCTACATGTTCCTGTTCATGACCGCCACATTCGGTCTGGCCTTCATCGACGCCAACCTCTCGGAGGGCCTCGACCTGGTGACCGCAACGTCGGCGGTGGCTGCATCCATCGGCAACATCGGGCCCGGGCTGGGTGATGTCGGCCCGGCTTCCAACTACTCGGCTCTCCCCGCACTGGCCAAGTGGATGCTCTCCGGACTCATGATCGTGGGCCGACTCGAGATCTTCCCCGTGCTGGTGCTGTTCACCAAGGACCTCTGGCGTCGTTAGCCCCGGCGCGGCCAGGCGAACGTGACTGGCCTCCTCCATTCCTACCCAGGGTTCCCACCACCGCTCAGCGAAGTCACGGGCCCTAAGTTGGCCGACGGGGCCACGGCCCACGGCGCAACGTCCACCGTGGCCAGCGATGACCGGTGGCCCGGCCTCGAGAAGATCACTCCTCCTCGGACAGGTCCGGGGTGAATTCGAAGGCGAGGTCGCCGATCCGCACCTCATCGCCGGCCACGGCCCCCGCCTCGGCCAGGGCGTCATCTACCCCGAGACGGGCCAGTCTCCGCGCCGCCATGTCCGCCGCCTCCATCATGGTGAGATCGGCGAAGCCAATCGCCCGCTCCACGGAACGCCCCTCGACCCGCCACCCGTCCCCCTCACGGCGGATGGAGAACCTGGGACCCAGCGGGCGATGCAGGATGAAGCCCTTCCGTTCGGGAGCCTCACGTTCGGCCCGATCCACCAGGTCGGCGATCGCGTGCAGCGCCTCCTTCATGCCTTCCCCGGTGTGTGCCGACACCGGGATGGCACCCACCTCGGCAGCCAGAGAGTGGGCTCCTTCCAAGTCGCACTTGTTCATGAGGACGATCGAGGGCCGCCCCGCCAGCTCCGGTGAGTACTCGGCGATCTCTCGTCTCAGAATGTTGAGCTGCCGGGCGGGAGCTTGGGTCTGGGTCTCAGCGGGGTCGAGGAGCACGACGAGGACTCGAGCCCTCTCGGTGTGACGGAGGAACTCATGTCCCAACCCTTTGCCCGAAGCCGCACCCTCGATGAGACCCGGGATGTCGGCCAAGACGAACTCGCGCCCATCGAAGGCGACCACACCCAGGTTGGGCTGGAGCGTGGTGAACGGGTAGTCGGCGATCTTGGGCTTGGCCGCGGAGACCTTGGTGATGAATGTCGACTTCCCGGCGTTGGGAAAGCCGATGAGAGCCGCGTCGGCCAGGAGTTTCATCTCGAGCGTGAACCACTCCCCTTGACCGAATTCCCCCTGCTCGGCGAGGCCAGGGGCCCGGTTTGTCGGGCTGACAAAGGCTGCATTGCCCAAGCCGCCCCGGCCCCCTCTGACCGCGACCACCTCGTGACCGTCGGAGACAAGATCGGCGATCACCGTCCCAGACTCGTCATGCACGACCGTGCCCAGGGGAACCGGGAGGATCAAGTCTTCGCCGTTCTTGCCGTGGCGTAGATCGCCCTCGCCATGGGTGCCGTTCCCAGCGACGTGATGCGGATTTCGCTGGTAGCGGAGCAGCGTGGCAATCGACGGATCGGCGCGCAGGATGACCGAGCCTCCCGACCCACCGTTGCCCCCGGTGGGCTTCCCTCTTGGCTTGCCCTTGGCCCTCACAAACGAAGCAACCCCCGCACCGCCATTGCCGGCTCGGAGGCTGACTCGCACCCGGTCAACGAACACGACCGGTGAAACCTGTGGGAGGGATTACTCGTCTACGACCGAGACGAGCCGGCGATTGTGGCGAACGGCGTACTTGACCGTCCCCGGAGCCGTGGCAAATAGGGTGTCGTCGCTGCCCCGAGACACATTGTCACCCGGGTGGATCCGGGTCCCACGTTGACGAACCAGGATCGCGCCCGCATTGACGAACTCACCGTCGAACACCTTGGGGCCCAACCGCTTGGCCGCTGAATCGCGCCCGTTCTTGGAGGAACCGCCTGCCTTGGTCTTGGACATCTCTTACTCCTCTTCGGATGCCACCGACTCTTTGGTCTTGGCAGCAGTCTTCTTCTTGGCCCCTGCCGGAAGCTTGATCCCGGTGATCTCGATGCGGGTGTACTTCTGACGATGACCCTGACGACGTCGGTAGCCCGACTTGTTCTTGTACTTGAAGATGTCGATCTTGTCGCCGGCCGACTCCCCCAGAACCTTGGCGGTCACCGAGGCCTTCGCCAGGGCGGCGCGGTCGGATATCGCATTGCCGTCGTCGTCGACGACGAGCAGCGGCGCGAATGTCAGCTTGTCGTCATCAGACTTGATGCGCTCGATGTCGAGCACGTCGCCTGAATGCACCTTTGCTTGTTTGCCACCGGCGCGAATGATGGCGTACATGGGAAACCTCTCAGAGAAGGGGGAGAACCGGGACAAATGGTAACGACTCGGCGGTATTGGGCAAAGCCGATTCTCGGCGGTCAGGCCTCGATCTCGGCGGCGGCCACCTCAGCGGGGGTCGGCGTCGGGCTGATCGTCTCCTCGATGATCACACCCCGGCCCGAGCAATGTTCGCATTTGTGGGAGAACTGCTCCAGCAAACCTGCGGACACGTTCTTCCGGGTCATCTCGACCAAGCCGAGATGCGAGACGTCGAACACCTGGGTCCGGGTCTTGTCCTTCGCCAGAGTCTCCCTGAGACGACGCAGGACCTTCTGTTGGTTCTCGATCGTCTCCATGTCGATGAAGTCGATGACGATGATGCCACCGATGTCTCGGAGCCTTAGCTGACGCCCGATCTCTTCGGCGGCCTCCAGGTTGTTCTGCAGAACGGTTTCCTCGAGTGTGCGCGATCCGACGAATTTCCCGGTGTTCACGTCTATGACAGTGAGGGCCTCGGTGCGGTCGATGACGAGGTGGCCACCAGAAGGGAGGAAGACTTTGCGGTCCAAGGCCTTTTTCAGCTGATCGTCGACGTGATAGCGATCGAAGAGCGGGATCTCGTCCTCGTAGAGGGTGGCTTTGCTCACCAGGTCGGGAGCGGTCGACTGGAGGTAGTTGACAACGGTGTCGTATGAGGACTTGTCGTCGATGAGCAGCTTGCGGAAATCGGCTGTGAAATGCTCACGGATCACTTTGATCAGGAGCTCAGGCTCGCGGTGGATGAGACTCGGCGCCTGCCCGCTGTCCGCCTGTTCCTTGATCGCGTCCCACTGCTTGGTGAGGCGGGAGATGTCCGCGGCGAGCTCCTCCGCCGAGGCGTGGAGTGCTGCAGTTCGCACGATCACACCGAATCCCTGCGGACGAACCTGGTTGATCACATCACGAAGACGGTTCCGATCTTCGTCGGGGAGACGCCGGCTGATACCGACGCTGTCGGAATCGGGCACTAGGACCAAGTAGCGGCCCGGCAGCGATGGCACACCCGTCAGTCGGGCTCCTTTCGCCCCCATGGCGTCCTTCGTCACCTGAACCAGGACCTTGTCCCCTTCCTTGAGCACGTCCTCGATCCGTTTGCCGTTGCGACCACCGTTGCGCCGGTTGCCTGCGGCGACGTCAGAGGCGTAGAGGACGCCGTTCTTGGAGGCCCCGAAGTCGAGGAATGCCGCCTCCATCCCAGGCAGGACGTTGCGGGCGACCGCCAGGTAGATGTTGCCGGCCACCGAGTTCGAGTCGTCTTTGGCGACATAATGCTCTACGAGCACGGGCCCTTCGAGGATCACTATCTGGGTTTGAGACTTGTTGGCGCTCACCAGCATCTGCTTTCGGGCCGACTCGGCGGGGACGATGATCTCGTCGTCGACGGGCCGGCGCGAGCGTGTGCGCGAGGTGGCGATTCCGCTGCGGGAATTCGCGGACGAGGGTTGTTTGCCGGTCTTTTTGCCCCGTTTCTCCGGCTTACCCTGCTTTTCTCTCGAGGGGGCAGGAGCCTCGACACGACGGACCTCGACCTTCTGCCCTTTGACCAGGACGGTCTTGTGCTCCTCGACCGTGCCGCCCGCCGATGACTTGCGGACGATCTCTGGGCCCTTCCTGCGGAATAGAGCCATTTGTTCTCACTCCTCTGAAAATGTGTATGTGGGTCGGCTCCGTTCCTGGTGGGGCACGACCGAAAGAAGTCGAAGGCGGTAGACGCTGCGATGAGAAGCTCGAAACGCCTCCCGACACACAGAGGCTAACAGAAGGTCCCGCGGATACACAGACAGGCCGACTCCAGAATGGCTAATCGAGACTCAGCTCGGGCTGCTCGGGCTCCGTTGGGTCGTAACACATGCGGCAGCGGGCCTCATAGGCCTCCTGGGCGCCCAGGACCACCAGGTCATCGGAGTGCACGATGCGCTGGGTGTAGAGGGCGGGCCCACCGCATCGGTGACACACCGCGAGCATCTTGGTGACATATTCGGCTCGGTCGCAAAGTGCCGGGATGGGTTCGAATGGCCGGCGCAGGTAGTCGGTGTCGAGTCCGGCGACGATCACCTGTTTGCCGGTAGCAGCTAGGTTGTCGACCACCTCGACCAAACCGTGGTCGAAGAACTGGCCCTCATCGATCCCGATCACACGGGTTTGGTCCGAAATGGCTCGGAGCATGTCGGTCGAGGTCGCCACCGGCATAGCCTCCACCTTCCAGGCCGAGTGCGATACCACTTCGCCGGCGGCGTGGCGGTTGTCGAGCTGTGGCTTGAAGACCTGGACCGGTATCCGTGCGATCTTCGACCGCGTCACCCGCCGAATGAGCTCTTCGCTCTTCCCGCTGAACATGGGACCACAGATGACCTCCACCCAACCCTCGTTGCTCCGCCGGTACACAGCGGGGGAGCCTAGAGGCTCCCCCGGCAGTTCAGTTCAATGGTCGGCCGGCCGGCTGTCGCTGCCCCCACCACCAGACGACCACATCAGGTCAGCTGATTCTCTCCGGGGACTGGTGTACGCATCAGCCAGACGGAGTTGGCGATGCCCAGAGCGAGACTCATCGCCATGTAGAACGAGCCGCCCTGGCTCAAGAACGGGAGGGGGAGCCCGGTGACCGGCATGATCCCGATCGTCATGCCGATGTTGACGAAGACATGGAAGACCATCATGCAGGCGATACCGGCGGCGATGAGGGCGCCGAACCGATCACGGGCGTTGGTAGATATGACGAGGAGCCTCCACACGATTACCACGAACGCCAGGATCACCAACAGGCCGCCGACGAACCCGAGCTGCTCGGCGACGGCGGTGAAGATGAAATCTGTCTCCTGTTCCGGGACGTATTGGAAGGCCGTGAAGGAGTCCTCGGCGAAGAGGCCTCTGCCGAACAGCTGTCCCGAGCCGATGGCGCTCTTCGATTGTCGGAGCTGGTAGCCGATTCCCTGAGGATCGATGCCCTGGTTGAACAGGACCTCGATCCGGTCGATCTGATAGGGGTTGAGGAGGGAGAAACGCCAGACCGCTATCGCCCCGACCGCCACCGTGGTGATCAGGACAGCCATCTGACGCCAGCTGGCGCCGGCCACGAAGAGCATGCCGAGCAAGATGAAACCGAACACGAGAGTGGTCCCCAGGTCGGGCTCGCGCAGGATGAGGAATCCGGGGATCATGACGAGGACCACCGCCTGGGCCATCTTTCCCCAGGTGATGGTGCGCGGCCCGGTCAACTCGTCGCGAGTCGCCGGTGGGGCGAGGAGCGACGCCAGGGCGACGATCACCACGATCTTGGCGAATTCGGCTGGCTGAAGGTTGAAGAAACCCAGGGGGATCCAGCGATTGACTTCGTTTACCGGTGGGAAGAAGAACACCGCCACCAGCAGCACCAGAATGACGATCGATGCAGCCGGAACGATGCCCCGGTACTCCCGATAGTCGATGTTCGAGAAGATGGCGAAGATGATGAGCCCCGCAGCAACGAAGATCATCTGACGCTCCATGGAGAAGGTTCCGCTATCACGTGTGGCCGAATAGATCATCAGGAGGCCGAACCCAGACAAAAGCAGCATCGTGCCGAAAACGACCCAGTCGCTGCGGTTGTTGCGCCTGACGACGCCGATTTCGCGGATGCGGGTGAGCACGGCCGTCATCAGTCCGTCCTGTCCCCGGCGATGATCGGTGTCGGCTCGTTCCCCATCAGGTACTGGAGAATATGACGCCCCACCGGGGCGGCGATGGCTCCTCCAGAACCGCCCTCCTCGATGATCACCGCCACCACGTACTGCGGGTCGTCGATCGGCGCAAGTCCGATGAACCAGGCGTGGTTGTCCTTGGTCGAGGTGGTTTGACCGGTCCCGGTCTTACCCCCGATCGATTCCAGACCCGGCCCGAACTCGGTGAACGCCGCCCGGGCGGTCCCTGTCGTCACCACCTTGTTGAGGTCTTCGAGCAGCTGCTGGCGGGTCGATGGGGAGATCACGACGGTGCGCACCACTTCAGGCTCGACGTCCTCGATCAGCTCGCCACCGGGCCCGACGATCCGATCGACCACGCGGGGCTCCATGACCTGCCCCCCGTTGGCCAGGATGGCATAGGAAACGGCGGCCTGAAGTGGTGTTGCCGTAAAGGCGCCCTGGCCGATGGCAAAGTCCATGAGATCACCGCCAAACCACGGGCTGACCAACTCGGGGTTGAGACGACTTGGGTCGAGCCGTGGCGGCTCTTCAGGGTTCTCGAGCTGATAGGCCTTCCACTCCTCGAACAGCTCCCTGGTCGGCACGATGCCGGCAGCCTCGTTGGCGAGGTCTATGCCCGTCTCCGACCCATAGCCGAGACTCCTGGCCCAGTCCTGAATGACATTCTCGCCAACCGCCGCCCGGTTCTGCCAGGTGCCGAGACCGAGTGACCAGAAGAAGACGTTGCATGAGTTCTCCAGGGCGCCGCGCAGGTCGAGCCATCCGAGCGTACTCGGTGCATACCAGTCGGACCTCACTTGCGCAGACCCGTCGGCCAGCTCGGGCAGCTCGAGCTCGCCATCACAGTGGATCAGGCGATTTGCCGCGTCAACACCCTCGATTTCGCTGGGGAATGGCAGGTTCTCTTCCTGAATAGCCGTGTAGGTGATCGCCTTGAAAGTCGATGCGGGCGGGTAGAGGCCGCTGACCGCGAGGTTGTTGAAGGCAAACGACTCGTTGAGGGCCGCGAACGTGTCACTGTCGATTCCGGCGACGAACACCTGAGGGTCGAAATCGGGCACCGAAGCCAGGGCGAGCACCTCGAAGGTCTGCGGATCGAGCACCACCGCCGCGGCGCGTCTGGTCTCGCTGAACACATCCTCGCCGTTCTCCCTGTCGATCGCCTTGACCTCATTGGAGAGATCGATCCCTTCGAGGAGCGCCAGCTCGACTATCTGCTGCAGGTCGGAGTCGGCAGTGAGAACCAGCGAGTCACCCGGGATCGGGTCGACCTGAGGCCGCTGATCGATGATCTCCCCGCGGCGCACTCGATACTCATACGTGCCCGAGGTTCCCTGAAGCTGGTCGTCGTAGAACTTCTCGACGCCGAGTTTCCCGATCCGGATGGACGGATCCAGGTCGGGCCTCTCCTCCAGATCGGTCAGGTCGGGCAAGCCAAGATGTCCAATCACGTGAGCCAGCGTCGGCCCAGACAGGTAGACGCGCTCCGGGACCTTGACGATCTCCACGCCGGGAAGGGAGCCGAGTTGCTCGGTGATCCGGTAGGCAGCCTCGTTGTCCACCGTCGCGACCTGGAACCGGCCATTGGTGCCGGCCTCCTCGTAGAGGGCCTCGAGGTCACCGGGATCGATCGCCAGGATCGACGACAGTCGCTGGATGACATCGTCCTTCTGTTCTGGCTCGACGAAGGTCCTATCGATGAAGACTGCTGGGACGAGGCGACTCGTGACCATGAGATTCCCGTTCCGGTCGTATATGTCGCCCCGCGAGGCGTGGGTGGTCTTGACCAGCCAGGTCTGCTCTTCGGCGGCCTGGGCGATCGAGGGTCCTTGTGCGACCTGGACGAACCACAGACGCAGACCGATGATCGAGAACATGCCTACGAACGCCATTCCCAGAATCGAGAGCCTGAGCGCGAATTTCATGCGTATCGGAAGGCGGTCGTGTCCCGGTCGACGAGTCGCACGACCATGGGAGCGAATATCCATGCGAGGATGGCATTGGCCAGTGGCACGAGAACGACGAGGTCGACCACACCCTCACCGAGGATGATCGTCTGCCCGAACAACGTCCCGACGACGAGGAGCAGGACGACTCCGCCGAAGGTGAGCAGGCCGGCCCAGAGCCCGATGATGATTCGTCCCAAGTCGGCCCGCTCCCTTGTCCGGATGGCGATATAGGCCACGATCGTGAAGACGATGGCTCTCAGCCCCAGAACCGAAGAGCCGAGCAAGTCGATGGTGAGACCCCCGAGGAAAGCGATGCCAAGCACTCCTTCGGGTCGAAGGCGGGTCAGCGCCAGGAGGATCACCATCAGCATGACCAAGTCGGGGATGAACACCCTGGTCTGGCTGAAGAGAGTGGTCTGGAGCACCACGGCGAGGAGGAGAAGGCTGGCAGTCACCAGAATCGTGCGAATCCGCATCAGCCGTCACCCGCGGTGGAAGACCCCTCAGGCGTCGAGGTTGTGGACGACCCATCCGGGGGCATTGTCGTGGTCGTTGGCTCGGACTCCTCCTCGGCCGTGATCGCCTTGACCGGGTCCGGGGGCCACGCCAGAACGACGACAACTCGCAGGTTGTCGGGGTCCGCGAAGGGGGAGACGGTCGTCGACAACGCCCCGTCGTTGCTTGGGGCGGCGTCGGCGACCACCTGTCCTACCGGGTAACCCGCCGGGAACCGCACCGAAGCCGACGAGGTGGCCACCCTTTGACCGGCAAACACCGGCTCGCGTGCGTCGAAGATGTCGAGTCGTAACTCGTTGCTATCGACCTGGGGAAGCAAGATCCCGCGCTGATCCTCAACGGTCACCGCCACGCCGTCAGGCCCCACCGTGATCGGGACGATGGTCGCAGTGCCTGTGGTCACCTGCTGTACGGAGCCGACCACGAAGCCGTTCGTGTCGATGACGGGCTGGCCGACGGCGATCCCGTCAGAGGTGCCCTTGTCGATGATCAGTGCCCTGTCGAATGGGTCGGGCCGTCCGATGACCTCGGCTACGGTCCGTCCGAGCGCGCTGCCGGTGGTCTCCAATTCGTAGAGCTGTTCGTACAGCTCGAGTCGGGCCAGGTCGTCGTCGACGGCGATGAGGGAGGCCTCCAACGCGGCGACACGACGCTGCAGTTCGAGGTTGGTCTCCCGGAGCGTGGCCACATTGGAGAGCGAGTCGATCGTGTCCACGACGGGATTGACCACGAAGGCCGCGGCTTTCTGCAGCGGAGAGACGATGCTCTGCGTGCCTGCGCGGAGCACTCCGGTCACTCCCCCGCCTTCGGAGCGGACGTCGAATGTCATCAACAGCACGCCGACTACGAGAAGGGTGATCAAGGTGGGGAGGGTTCGGTCGCCGGGTTGTCGACTCAGCATGGCATTCGACGGGTCTTAGGGAATCATGGCCGGGCCGACGAAACCAGCACGTTGTGCAGGGTGTCGAACTCCTCCAGGCACTTCCCCGAGCCGAGCACCACCGATTGCAGCGGATTCGCCGCGGTCACGATGGGCATCCCCGTCTCATGGGCCAGACGATGGTCCAGCCCCACCAATAACGCGCCACCTCCGGTGAGCACGATTCCACGCTCGACGACGTCGGCCGCCAACTCGGGCGGTGTCTTGTCGAGCGTGTACTTGACAGCGTCGACCACCGCTTGTGTCGGCTCCTCGATCGCTTCCCTGACCTCCTGAGAGGAGAGCAAGATCGTCTTGGGCAACCCGGTGACGAGGTCCCGGCCCCTCACCTCCGCCGAAGGCTCCTCCGAGTATGGCCAGGCGGATCCAACTGCGATCTTGAGCTGCTCGGCCGTCCTCTCCCCCACCAGGACGTTGTGCTCTTTCTTGATCCAATCGATGATCGCCGAGTCGAGCTCGTCGCCACCGACCCGAATCGACCGGGACACCACGATGCCGCCGAGCGATATGACGGCCACCTCGGTGGTTCCGCCACCGATGTCGACGACCATGGAGCCGGAGGGCTCTCCGATGGGCAGCCCGGAGCCGATGGCCGCGGCCATGGGCTCCTCGATCGTGTAGGCCCGGCGGGCGCCGGCGTGATAGGCCGCCTCCTCGACGGCCCGCCGCTCCACCGGGGTGATGCCGGAAGGGACGCAGACCACGATCCGCGGGCGGGCCCATTTGCGGCGATGCACCTTCTGTATGAAATAGCGCAACATCTTCTCGGTGATGTCGAAGTCCGCGATCACCCCGTCGCGAAGGGGACGGATGGCTGTGATGTGGGCCGGGGTTCGCCCGATCATCCGCTTCGCTTCCATTCCGACGGCAAGTGCCTTGTTGTTCTGGGAGTTGATGGCAACCACCGAGGGCTCGTTGAGCACGATGCCGCCCCCGCGCACGTACACGAGAGTGTTGGCGGTGCCGAGGTCGATGGCCATGTCCTGGCCAGCGAATGAGAGAATGGTTTCAGCCATTGAAGGGAGCGCTCCCGGGCGACCTGCGTGATTGTAGGTGCCTCGCCGATCTTGTGCCATCGGCAGGCCCCGTGGGATCAGCCGAAGAAGATCTCCAGCTCACGTGCTGCGCTCTCGGGGCCATCCGAACCGTGGACGATGTTCTCGGTCACGGCGAGTCCGAGGTCGCCACGTATCGTGCCCGGAGCGGCCTGTTTGGGGTCGGTGGTACCCATAATCCGGCGGCACACGGCGATGGAGTCTTCGCCGGACCATTGCATGGCCACAACGGGCCCGGAGGTGATGAACTCGAGAAGCTCTGGGAAAAAGGGCTTTTCGACGTGCTCGGCGTAGTGGGTGCGGGCCAGGTCCTCGGTGATGGTCAGACCCCGGATCTGCTCGAGTCGCAAGCCCTTGTGCTCGAGACGTGATATGACCTCGCCCACGAGCCCCCGTGCAACCCCGTCTGGCTTGACCATTACGAATGTGTGTTCGGTTGCCATAGAGCGACAACGCTATCGACGGCGACGGCGCTCGGCGAAGTCGCGCTCATGCCAGATACTCCGGTCCGGTCAGGAATGCCTCGTCTTCATAGCACCAGGCCCACCGCTCGCCGGGCTCGACCGATCGAATGAGCGGATGGCCGGTCTCTTCGTAATGCTTTCGAGCGTGCTGAGGCTCGGAGCTGTCGGAACAACCGAGATGGCCGCAGACGAGACACATGCGGACATGGGCCGGGTCCTTGCCGTCGTTCGCACACTCGGCGCAGTTGGATCCGACCCGATCGACGAACCGAATCTGGTCGAGGTGTTGACATAACCTTCGTCTCGGCGATCGTTGGTAGATAAAGCGTCGGACCATGTCGACCATGGCCACCTCCTCGAACCGGAGACCCTACCTCCCCGGGTCAGGTGAGGAGATCGCGAACCTCTCCGACCATGTACAGCGAACCGGTGGCCAGGACGGCACCGGTGGCCCCGGCCTCGGCCCTGGCCATGTCGAGGCCGAACTCGACCGAATCGGAGGCGACAACGGGGATGTCGGGCAACGCTTTCGCCACCTTCTTGGCCAGCTCAACGGCGGACAATGCCCGCTTCGAGTCGACGGCCGTTGTCACCACTCCGGCGGCGATCGGGGCGAGATGCTCGATCATCAGGTCGACGTTCTTCTCCCCCATCACCCCTAGGAGAATCCTCCAGCGGGTCGTCGGATACTCCTCTTGGAGCGAAGCGACGAGCGTGGCAACGCCGTCGGCATTATGCGCTCCGTCCACCATGACGAAGGGTGACGAGGCGAGTGGCTCCATGCGCCCCGGTGCAGTCGCCACCGCGGCCGCATCCTTCAGAGCTTCCCGGTCGAGCTTACGGCCGAACAGGGCCTCGGCCGAAGCGACGGCCGTAGTCAGGTTGGTGAGCTGGTAGCGCCCGTGCAGCGGGAGGAAGATGTCCTCGTATGTAGCCTCGGCTCCCTTGATGGTCACGAGCCATCCACCGACGCCGCGTTCGTACTCCTCGATCCCGTAGTCGACGTCGTACTTGCGATGCTGTATCCCCAACTCACGGGCCTTCTTCCGCGCCTCGTCCATCGCGACGTCGGGCAGCGGCCCGGTAATCAGGATCGCTCCGGGCCCGGCGATCGCCAGCTTCTCGGCGGCGATGCCAGCGACGTCCTCGCCGAGGAACTCGGTATGGTCGACCCCGATCGATGTGACGACGCAAACATCGGCATCGACCACATTGGTGGCATCGAGACGCCCACCCAGGCCGACCTCGAGGACAGCGGAGTTGACCGCCTGATCGGCGAAGAAGGCGAATGCGGCGGCCGTCGTCAGCTCGAAGTATGTGTTCGGGGGGTCGCCGGCTCCCTCGCGCAGGTCGGCGAACGAGGCCACGTCGGATATGGCGAGCGCAAACTCCTCGCTCGTCGATGTCCTTCCGTTGACGGCGAGCCGCTCCTCGATCCGCTGCAGATGTGGAGATGTGTAGGTCCCCGTAGTCAACCCATGAGCGACCAGGATCAACGTGGTGAAACGCGCAGTCGACGTCTTGCCGTTCGTGCCCGCGACATGGATCACGGGGTAACCCTCGTGGGGACGTCCCATCAGGTCGAGGAGATCCCGCATCCTGTCGAGCCCCGGCTTCACGCCGAGGTGGATGTGGCGATCGACGTAGGCGACGGCTTGTTCGTAGTTCATGGCGAGGCCCCGGGAGACTAACTCCCGGGGCCTCACAGCTCACTCTGTGGATTGAGCGTCTATTCCTCGACTCGCCTCGTGGCCAGCAGGACCATCCCGCCCAGCAAGCCGAGCGATCCGGCGAGGAGGGCCAGCATGTCGGTGTCGACTCCCGTGAAGGGAAGGACCTCTTCATCCAGGACCTCGTCCGCGACGGTCGTCGTGGTCGCCAGGGTCGTGATGGTGGTCGGCAGCACCTCGTCCTCGATCGTGGTCGTGGTCGTGTCCTCGACCGTGGTCGTCGTCGTATCCTCGACCGTGGTCGTGGTCGTGTCTTCGACAGTGGTCGTGGTCGTGTCTTGCACGAATACACAGAGGCGAACGTGGGAGATCGCATTCTGCACTTCGTTGCTGAATGTGTGGCTGCCGTTTCCGTAGGGACCCGGCTCCTGAACACCGGTCCCCGACTTCACGGACAGGTCCACGTATTCACCACCGGATAGACCGCTGATGGTGAAGTCCACCGTGTGTGGGTCAGCCGGAGTGTCGTCCCAAGAGTCGACGGTGATATCAACATCGGGGAAGCCCACTGGGCTCTCGGTTCCGGTGTCGCCCTCCTGGAATTCGACGCAATTGTCCGGTAGCTGACCGGTGTCAGGTATGTGGTCCGCCTGCGCCGGACCCGCCAGCAAGAACATCACCGATGCCACCAGCATCACGGCGACGAACGCCGCTAGAAGTCTTCGCCCTAAAAGGGCTGTCCCAGCCTGCATCTTCTTCCTATCCCTTCGTTCACGGGACAGGTCGGTCTCACCATTGGCTCCACCAGACCGAGGTGACCGTTTTACGGGCCTGGTTTCCATGCCTCCCTATTTCCCCATTTCGGGCTAACCACTCTTCGTGGTTAGTTGCCACACAGTGTTACCACGGAGTGGTCACTTGTCAATCAGAAAGATCGACATTCCCAAGCTAGCCCGGAACTATCCGCCGCGCTTTGGCTCGGCGTGGGTCACCCGACCCAAATTGGTGCGGCCTAGGCCGACCGTTCCGTGGGCTCGTCTACGCGCTGGTTGGGGACGAGGGTCGGGTTGACCTTCTTCTCGACCACGTCACGGTCGATCATCACCCGTTCGATGTCGTCACGACCAGGGAGGTCGTACATCGTGTTGAGCAGCACCTCTTCCATGATCGCTCGCAGACCGCGCGCCCCGGTGGAGCGCTTGAGGGCCTGCTCGGCGATGGCTTCCAGTGAGTCCGGCGTGAACACCAGCTCGACGTTGTCCATCTCGAACATGCGGGCGTACTGCTTGGTGAGAGCGTTCTTCGGCTCGGTGAGGATCCGCACCAATGCCTCTTTGTCGAGGTCCTCGACGGTGGCGGTGACCGGAAGTCGGCCGATGAACTCGGGGATCAACCCATACTTCATGAGGTCCTCGGGAAGGACCTCTCCCATCAACTCGGTGGGCCGACCGTCCTTCTTCGACTTCAACTCGGCGCCGAACCCCACGCCCCTCTTGCCGATCCGGTTGGCGATGATGTCCTCGAGCCCGCCGAACGCGCCACCACAGATGAAAAGGACGTTGGTGGTATCGAGTTGGATGAATTCCTGATGGGGGTGCTTGCGCCCACCCTGGGGTGGCACCGAGGCCACCGTGCCCTCGAGGATCTTGAGCAGAGCTTGCTGCACACCCTCACCGGAGACGTCTCGCGTGATCGAGGGGTTCTCCGCCTTACGGGAGACCTTGTCGATCTCGTCGATGTAGATGATCCCCTGCTGGGCGCGGTTGACGTCGTAGTCGGCGGCCTGGAGCAGTTTGAGGAGGATGTTCTCCACATCCTCGCCGACGTAGCCGGCCTCGGTGAGGCTGGTGGCATCGGCGATGGCGAAGGGGACATTGAGCTGGCGGGCGAGAGTCTGGGCGAGGAGGGTCTTGCCCGACCCCGTCGGGCCGATGAGCATGATGTTCGACTTCTGCAATTCGACGTCACGCTGGATGTCACCGGACCGGATTCGCTTGTAGTGGTTGTAAACGGCGACCGAGAGCTTCTTCTTGGCCTCCTCCTGGCCCACGACGTAGTCGTCGAGATACGACTTGATCTCGAAGGGCTTGGGAAGCTCGGTGAACGAGATCTCCTCGGTGCTGGAGAACTCCTCCTCGATTATCTCGTTACAGAGCTCGATGCATTCGTCACAGATGTAGACACCGGGACCGGCGATGAGCTTCTTGACTTGCTTCTGGGATTTCCCGCAGAAGCTGCACTTCAGCAGCTCTCCGCCGTCGCCAAGTCTTGCCATCTGAAAACGAACCTCCGCTCAGTCGGACGCTGAGGCTACCGCGGCAAGCTCGCGACGGGTGAGAACTCCGTCGATTACTCCGTAGGTCTTGGCCTCGTCGGCCATCATCCAGTAGTCGCGCTCGGTGTCCAGTGAGATCTTCTCCAACGGCTGACCGCTGTGATCCGCCAGGATCTGATTGAGCTGCTCCCGCATCTGCACGATCAGGCGAGCCTGGATCTCGATGTCGCTGGCCTGTCCCGAGGCACCACCGTGAGGCTGATGCAACATCACCCGGGCATGAGGCAGGGCGAATCGCTTGCCGTGCGCCCCGCCGGCGAGGATCACTGCCGCGGCCGATGCGGCCATTCCCATGCACACCGTGTTCACATCGGGCCTGATGTACTGCATGGTGTCGTAGATCGCGAAAAGAGACGTTATCGATCCGCCCGGGGAGTTGATGTAGAGGAAGATGTCCTTGTCCGGCTCGTCCGACTCGAGGTGGAGCAATTGAGCCATGATCAGATTGGCGATCGTGTCGTCGATCGGAGTGCCCAGGAAGATGATCCGGTCCTTGAGAAGCCGGCTGTAGATGTCGAAGTAACGCTCACCCCGGCTCGTCTGCTCGAAGACGGTGGGGATCACATAGTTGCTCGGGCTCATTCCTCTTCCTCCTCGGCCGCCACGACGTCTTCTTCGTCGATGATCTCGGCCTCGACTTCATTGACCTTCACGCTCAGATCGACCGGATTCCCATCCTCGTCGACCGGGTTGGCATTCGAAAGGATCGCGTCCAGCGCTCTGTTTCGCAGAATATCACTGGCCAGTGCCAATTCCTGACCGCTCTGCTGAAAGGCCCTCAGATAGGCCACGGGATCCTCCGACTGCGCCGCCAACGCCGAGAGTGCCTTGGACAGGTCTTCCTCGTCGACAGTGATGTCCTCTTCGTCGATGACCGCGTCGAGCACCAGGCGATTCCGAATCGACAGGTCGGCCTGATTGCGCAGGTCGGAGAGAAAAGCCTCTTGGGTGATGCCCGAAGTCTGGAAGTAGTCGTCGAGATTGAGCTCGGCCTCCTCGAGACGGTGCAAGAAATCGTGGAGATGCCTGTCCATCTCGGAGCGAATCAAGCCCTCGGGGATGACGATGTCGACTTGATCACGCAGAGTGCTCATCGCCTTCTCCGAGTACTCACGGGAGACGGCGCGGAGCTTGGCATCGGCGAGGCGCTCCTCCAGGGCGGCCTGCAATTCCTCCATCGTTTCGAACTCGGTGTTCTCCTCCACCCATTCGTCGTCGAGGGTGGGCAAGATGCGCTCTTTGACCTCATGGACTGTCACCACATACTCGACGTCCTCGCCAGCGCGCTCGCCGAAACCGTCGGGGAGTGTTCCAGAGAATGCGATGCGGTCGCCCGCGGAGGAGCCGGTGACGTGGTCGTCGATGCCTTCGACCAGCAGACCGGAACCGACTTCGTACAGAATGTCCTCGGCCTTCGCTTCATCGATCGGCTCGCCGTCCTTGCTGGCCTCGAGATCGATGGAGATGAAGTCCCCGCCAGTCGCCGGCCGGTCTACCTCCTCCACGGTGCCGAACTGCTCCAGCATCCGACGTGTCTGCTCGGCGATGTCCTCATCGGTCACCGCAGGGTTGGTCACCTCGATGTTGCGGTTCCGGTAATTCGGGAGGTCGATCGTGGGCCACAACGTCACTTTGACCTCGACCTCGACTCCACCTTCGACATCGTCTATCGACTCGAGCTGCGGGTTGATCGCTGGTTGGATGTCCTCATCACGCAGAACATCGTTCAGCACCGGGTTGAGTAACTCGTCGATCGCCTCCTGCCGTACCCGATCGGCGCCGACGGTCGCCTCGATGATGGGGAGCGGCGCCTTTCCAGGGCGAAAGCCGTGGATCTTGACCTCCTGGGCCAACTTGCGCGCAGCCCCCTTCTTGGCCTCGTTGATCTGATCATCGGTCAATTGAAATCTGACGACACGCTCGAATGCGCTCGACTCGGTGACAGTGATGGTCATGTGGTTCCTGTTGGTAGTCGTTCTCGGGCAGTACCCGTGCTCGGAGCGACCGCCCGGCTTTCGCCGGGCGGTCTCAGTGGGGTGACCGACGGGACTTGAACCCGCGACATCCTGGACCACAACCAGGTGCTCTACCAGGCTGAGCTACGGCCACCATGTGGCGAACGGGTCTCCGCGCTCCCCATTCTGGGAAGCGGCGCCCCCGGGAGGACTCGAACCCCCAACCTGCGGATTAGAAGTCCGCTGCTCTATCCAGTTGAGCTACAGGGGCGGGGGCTTTGACTCGACCCCGAAGGGGCGACCCGTTCGAGCGGGTGAAGGGAATCGAACCCTCACCGCCAGCTTGGAAGGCTGGAGCTCTACCATTGAGCTACACCCGCGACACGTCCATTGTAAATCTTTGGTCGGGCTGGTCGGACTTGAACCGACGACCTCGTGCTCCCAAAGCACGCGCGCTACCAAGCTGCGCCACAGCCCGATTCGGGATCAGGGTACTCGCCACCCTTTCTTGTCATTCGATTCGTGAGTTCGAATCATGAAACTCGAGGCAAACCTCCTGGGGCGGGTGCAGATGTACGAATCGCTGTCACGCTGGGGGAGATCAGAGTTGGGCAGGGACCTACGACGAGCCGGACTCTCCTATGGGGAGATCATGGAGTTGATCCCCGTGAAGAAGTCGACATTGGCGACGTGGTGCTGTGGCCCGAATCGAGTTCTGCCGAATGAGTTCGCTCATTACCATTGGGGTCGGGGCCGCTGGCGCAACTGGCAGCGCAGTTGACTCTTAATCAAACGGTTCCGGGTTCGAGTCCCGGGCGGCCCACTCTCCGACCCGTCGGTGCCAAGCTTTCATGGAACAATGCACGCACGCGGGTGTGGCGGAATGGCAGACGCGCAGGGTTTAGGTCCCTGTGACCGCAAGGTCGTGGAGGTTCAAGTCCTCTCGCCCGCACAAACCGATCCGCACCGGTGGGTGAAGGTCTCTTCGAGAGGGAGGTCCGGGGGGTTCGGCGCTCGGATTCACGCCTTGACCGCGATCACCTTCGGGCCGCAGGGTCAACAGACAAGGGACTAGTCCTTGTGCGCCATTGGTCAATGGCACCCAGGAGGCGAGGTGGCGCGTGCCGATACTCGAGGAATGACCGGACATACCGACATCCTGTGCCACCGCTGTAAGACCGGCCCCATTCCGGTCACTGCCCATGGGCTTCTCTGCGAAGTACACGCGGGTTGGGTGCCGCGGTTGAGGGCCGACCGGCGCCGCTACCAGTTGCTGGGAGACGGGACGATAACGGCGTCAGGGCCTGAGAGTCTCTCGGCGGAGCCGAAGCACGGAAACCATTCTGGAACCGAACCATCCGAGCCACCTGGAAGCCGCTGCTAGCGAGTCTCCGGAGAAACGCCCTCGACTACTCCCCTTCTCCGTTACTCCCCGAAACCTCGGCGAGGTTCAGGTCCTATCGCCCGCAGCATCCGGGGGACGCCCTCCGGGCACACCGGTGATGATGCGCGCTCCCCTCCGGAACGTCAGGTAGTGCCAGGCCCATCCCGCCATCACGAAGAAACGGTTCCTGAACCCGATTAGATAGAAGATATGGATGGCAAGCCAGGCGAACCAGGCGGCGAACCCTCCAAACCGAAGACCTTTGATGTCGGCCACGGCTCGCGCACGTCCGATCGTGGCCAGGGACCCCTTGTCGCTGTAGCGAAACCGGCGCCGCTCACCCGTGGCGATCACCCTGGCGACATGTCGCCCCATCTGCATCGCCGCCGGGGCGACGCCCGGCACGCCCGGCACAGCAGCCAGATCGCCGACAACAAAGACTTCGGGATGGCCAAGGAGCGACAGGTCCGGCTCCACCAGCACTCTGCCGGCACGGTCGGTTTCCCCGACTCGAGCCCCAATCGGCGACGCCTGCACACCCGCAGCCCAGAGCACGGTGCCCGAGTCGATGCGGGTACCCGAGGACAAGGTCACACCTTCCTCGTCGATATGGTCCACCAGCGCCTTCGTGATCACTTCCACACCGAGCTGCTCCAGTTGTCGCTGCGCCGAGGCCGACAAAGAGGGTGGGTAGGGCGGCAAGACCCTATCGGCCCCCTCGACTAGAACGACCCGTGCCCGGGAAGGCACCACCCGATCGAACTCCTTTCCCATGGCGTAGACCGCGATCTCAACCAGCGCCCCGGCGAGCTCTACCCCGGTCGGGCCGGCGCCAACCACGACAAAGGTCAACCAGTGATCTGCACTCTCAGGATCGGCCTCGGCCCTCTCGAAGGCGCCGAGAACCCTCGCTCGCATGGTCAGGGCGTCCTCGACGGTCTTCAGGCCAGGAGCCAAGGGCGCCCACTCCTCATGCCCGAAGTACGAGTGCCCGGCTCCGGTGGCCAGGATCAGGTAGTCGTACGACACCGGGTCGCTCCCCACCGTGACGGTCCGTGCATCCATGTCGACATCGGTCACCTCACCCAGCAACACGGCTACGACATTCTCCTGCCGCTTGAACACCGAGCGGATGGGATAGGCGATGTCCGAGGGATTGAGTGCGGCCATGGCCACCTGGTAGAGCAGCGGTTGGAAGAGATGGAAGTTGCGACGGTCGATGATCGTGACGTCTACCTCCGCCCCTCGCAGAGCCCGAGCGGCGTTGAGCCCGGCGAAGCCACCGCCGACGATGACGACGTGTGGCCTCACAGACCCATGGCGTCGGCGAGGGAGCGGAGAGCTCGCGCTCGATGTGACAGCCCGTTCTTTTCCTCTGCGCTCATCTCAGCGAGAGTGCGGCCCTCCACTTCGAAGATCGGGTCGTAGCCAAAGCCACGGTTGCCCCGCGGCCGATCGGCAATCACGCCTTCGACTGCCCCATCGGCGATGATCTCGGACCCGTCCGGAAAGACCAGGGCCACCACAGTGCGGAACCGTGCCGATCGGTTCGTCTCGACGGCCATCACTGAGACCATCTTGGCAACGTTGTCTTCGTAGCGAGCCCCATCGCCGGCGAACCGTGCAGTGAGCACACCAGGCGCCCCGCCCAATGCCTCGACCTCGAGCCCGGTGTCGTCGGCCAGGGCAGGCAGCCCCGTGGCCTCCATCGCCGCGCGAGCCTTGAGCAACGCGTTCTCCTCGAGTGTGACTCCTGTTTCCTCGACGTCCTCCCAGTCGACGCCGCGCACGATCTCGCCAACCAGCCCGGTAATGCCCAACACCTCCTCGATCTCGGCGAGCTTGTCGGCGTTCTTGGAAGCGACGACGACGCGTGGTATCACCCGGACACCGCACGCCTCTGCAGGTCGTGGAGCTCTTCGATACCGATCGTCGCCAGGTCGAGCAAGTCGTCGAGGTCTTGCCGCGTGAAGGGGGCGCCCTCCGCCGTGCCCTGCACCTCCACTAGCAGGCCGCGACCGCTCATCACCACATTCATGTCGACCTCTGCGGCCACGTCCTTCTCGTAGTCGAGGTCGAGAACTTTCGCCCCCTCGACGATCCCAACCGACACCGCAGCCACCTCGTCGATGATCGGGTTGGTCGCCATGATCTCGCGGGCCACCGCGTCCTCGAGAGCCTGGTGGAGCGCGATCCACGCACCCGTGATGGCGGCGGTCCTGGTCCCGCCGTCGGCCTCGATGACGTCACAGTCGACCATGACCATCGCCTCGTTCATGGCCTGGAGGTTCACCGCAGCCCGCAGAGCCCGACCAATCAACCTGGAAATCTCCTTGGCCCGGCCCCCAGAGACGTGATCACGTCGAATCCTCTCGTTGGAAGAGCCCGGCAACATGGCGTATTCGGCAGTGATCCAGCCACGCTTGGAGCCTCGCATCCAGCGCGGTACCTCGTCCTCCACCGAGGCGGTGCACAAGACGCGAGTGCGACCCATCGAGATCAGTACCGAACCGGGTGTAGACCCGGTGAACCCGAGCTCGACGCTCACTTGGCGCAGCTCGTCGTGGGGGCGGTCGACCATGAGTCCCAACGCTAACGCCGAGGCTCAGACGTCGAAACTCGTGCCCGGCACGGCGAGACGCACCGGGCGACCGAACGCGGCCTCGGCTTCGGCAACCGAACGGGTCGGATCGAGGTATGGCGGGATATGAGTGAGGACGAGCTGGTCGGCAGCCACTCGACGGGCGATCGCGCCGGCCTCCGACGCAGTGAGATGCTGCGAATACACCTTGTGTGACGGTTCGCCCTGGTACGAGGCTTCGGAGAGCAACACGTTCACGCCCGCGGCGTGCTCATCCCAACGGCCGGCAGGGCCGGTGTCAGCCGTGTAGAAGAGACTGCGGTTGTTGGCCTCCCATCTCGATCCCACGGTGGGCACCGAATGGTCGGTTTCGACGAATGACACCCGCAACGCCCCGTACTGAACCTCGTCCCCGTTCCAAACCGGAGTGAACGCGAAGCACTCCGGCTCCTTCTCGAGAAAGCTCACAATGCGGTCCCAAACGGCTTGCGGTGCCAGCAACGGCACATTCTCCCGTGGCTCCGGCCGATAGGTCCAGGCGTGATAGGCAGCGAACACGTCGGCGCAATGATCGGGATGCTGATGGGAGAGGACAACCGCGTCGATGAGGTCCGGATCGACGGGCAGAGACATGAAGGTCCCCGGGCCGGCGTCACACCAGACGCGTACATCCCCCTGCTCGACAACGTAGCCCGCCGCCGGTTTACCCGCCACCGGGAAAGTTCCCGAAGATCCGACGACATGGACTCTCATGGCGCCAACCTGACCTTGCCCCAGCGTCCGCGGTCGTGCTCATAACGGACGCGGTCGTGAAAGCGGTTCGGCCGACCCTGCCAGAACTCGACCGACGTCGGCAGCAAACACCAACCGCCCCAGCGATCGGGCCTCGGCACCGGCCCGTCTCCGAATTGGGAGGCGAGCTGGGCAAATCGAGCATCGAGCTCGGCGCGACCCACACGCTCACTTTGTCGTGATGCATGCGCCGCGATCTGGGCGCCCAGTGGCCTGGTGGCGAAGTACACATCGGCTCTCTCGTCGTCCACCTCGGTGACGACTCCTTCGAACCTGACCTGCCGATGCAGCTCCGTCCAGACGAAGGTGGCAGCAGCCCTGGGATCGGAGCGGAGGGCCTGGCTCTTCCTGCTCTCCATGCCCGTGTAGAAGACGAGCCCGTCGACGCCGAGGTCCTTCATCAGGACGGCCCTAGCCGAAGGTGTCCCATCGGGGTCGACCGTCGCGAGGACAAAGGCGTTCGGCTCATTTACACCGGCCTGGAGGACCCCCGAAAACCACACCTCGAACTGGTCGATCGGGTGATCTGCCATCTCCTCTTCAACCAGCCCCTCCGTCTCGTACTCCCTACGCAGTCGGGCGGCCTCGTCTCCTATCACAGGGCGACGATACCCTCGCAGCGATGCCTCCAGACCCCGACGCGACACACTCGACGATGCTGGGACGCGCCCTCCGCCGTAGGTGTCCTCGCTGTGGGGAGCCGGCCTTCGCAGGCTGGTTCCTCATGATCGAGGACTGCTCCCGATGTGGCATCAGGTTCGAACGAGAGCCGGGCTATTGGGTCGGGGCGGTGATCATCAACACTGCGGTCGTCTTCGTGACGTTCGTGTTGGTCTTCGGCGGCATGGTACTGCTCACCTGGCCCGACATTCCCTGGGCGACCGTTCTCGTCGTGACCGCGGTGGCCAATGTCGTGATTCCAGCCGTCTTCTACCCCATCTCCAAGACGATCTGGTTGGCCCTGGAGATGTCCTGGCATCCGTTGGAGCCGAATGAAATCGAAGCGGCCGACGCCAGGGTCGTCTAGAGCCGCTTGGCAACCTCCTCCAACATCACCTCGGTTGCCCCACCTCCGATGGAGTGGATCCGGACGTCACGGTAGAGACGTTCCACGACCGTCTCGGCGATGTAACCCATGCCACCGTGGAATTGGACACAGTCGTAGAGAACCGTGTTGACCAGCTCGCCGACCAGTGCCTTGACCTCGGAGACCTCACGAACCGTGTCTTCCCCCTGATCGGTCAGCCAAGCCGCTCGATAGAGGAGCTCCCTGGCGGCGTCGACCTCGGCCTGGCGCATCGCCAGCCGTTGTCTTATGGCCTGCTTGCTCCAGAGCGGAGTATCGAAGGCGCGACGCTCCTTGACATAGGCGACGGTGATGTCCAGGGCGGTCTGGGCCTCGCCGATCGCCTGACCCATGATGGAGAGCCGTTCGTTCTGGAAGTTCCCCATGATGTAATAGAAGCCCCGGTTCTCCTCACCTATCAGGTGGTCATCCGGCACCCACACGTCGTCGAGAAGCAACTCGGCAGTGTTGGAGGAGTGCCAACCCATCTTGTCGAGGTCTCGGCTGGCGGCGAATCCCTCTGCCCCCTGCTCCACCGCGAAGATCGAGATGCCCCGAGATCCTTTCACATCGGGATTGGTCTTGGCGGCGATGAACACCAAGTCGGCGATCGCGCCGTTTGTGATGAACATCTTGGTCCCGTTGAGTCGCCATCCCTCGCCATCGCGCCGGGCCCTAGTCCGGAGTGCGGCGACATCGGATCCCGCATCCGGCTCTGTCACCCCGATTGCCGTGATCAGCTCTCCGGAGGCGAACCCGGGCAGCCACCGATCCCGCTGTGCCGCCGTGCCGAAGTTGGTGACATAGGGGCTGGCCAGGTCGGTGTGCACCAGAACGGTGATCGCGAAGCCTCCCGAGGTGCTGCGCCCCAGCTCTTCTGCAAAGACCACCGAAGCCACGTGGCCCATCCCGATGCCTCCATATGGCTCCGGGATCCGAAGCCCGAAGAAGCCAAGCCCGCCCATCTCATCGAGAACCGACCGTGGGATCGCCCCAGTCGTCTCCCATTTCTCGACCTGAGGCACGATCTCGTGTCGGACGTATTCACGCGCCTGATCACGGATCGCGACCAGATCGTCATCGATGTATATGGACTTCATTGCTGTCCCCGGGCTGCGAGGAGTGCCTTGCCGGCGTTGCTCCGATACTCGAGATTGTGGTCGGCGCAGAATTTCCTGGCCACCCGGGCCACCGCACCGATATCCACACCGTGGGCGATTCCCAGCCCGTCTAGGAGCCAGAGGAGGTCTTCCGTCGCCAAGTTCCCCGCCGCGCCCGGGGCGTAAGGGCATCCGCCGAGGCCGCCCGCGGACGCGTCCATCTTGTCGACGCCCCTTTCCAACGCCGCCACCGTGTTGGCTACAGCCTGGCCGTATGTGTCGTGAAAGTGGACCCCAAGCCGCTCGACCGGGACCACCTCCATAACATCGTCGAGGAGACGCCGAACCTGGGCTGGAGTGGCCATCCCAATTGTCTCTCCGAGGAAGACCTCGTGGACTCCCCACTCGATCAGGGTCTCGGCGAGATGAGCCACCCAATCGGGGTCCTGTTCCCCTTCGTAAGGACAGTGAGTCGCGGTCGAAATGTAGGCCCGAATCGTCAGGTCGGTCGGGCCTTCGAGGACGATGCGCCGGATGCGGTGCATCGACTCGTCTACGCTCGCGTTCAGGTTGCGTTCGCTGAATTCCTCAGAGGCGGAGGTGAGGACGCCGATGTCGGTGATGCCAGCAGCCACCGCGTTCTCCAAACCCTGCATGTTGGGGACGAGACCGATCAGACGCACGTGAGGCGTCTTCACCGCGGCGACCACCTCGGCGGCATCGGCCATCTGGGGGACCCATTTCGGGCTGACAAATGAGACCGCGTCAAAGCTGGTGAGCCCGGTGCCGGCCAAATCGTCGATGAGCCTGGCCTTGGCTTCGGTCGGGACGAAAACACCTAGGGACTGCAGGCCATCACGAGAAGACGACTCGGTGATCGTGACTCGTTCGGGATACCCGGACACTGAGCTGGCACGGTAACCGGGGTCACCTCGGTGCGCGTCCTTCTCCGTCTATGCGCTCCGCTCCAGGAAGTGTTCGAGCACTTCGGTGAACCGTGCCCGCGCCTTCTCGATCGTCACTTTGCGACCCATGGCCTCCCAGGCTGGAACCCATTCCGCGATGTCGGGCATGGGACGACACAGCCCCACCGCCTCCCAGTGGATGAGATTGGTCAGGGTGCTCCCCGTCTCCTCCCGGTAGCTCTTGATGAAATGGTCGGCGACTCGGTCCATCCCCAGATACCGGATGTCGAGAGAGCAATACGCGACATCCATTTCTCGTTCGCTCGTGGCCGGCGACTCCCAGTCGACGACAGCGGTCAGATTGCCGTCCATCCACAGGGTGTTGCCCGGCCAGAAGTCGGTGTGGCTGAAGACCACGTCGACCTCGACGTGCCGACTGCCCAGGAGAACCCTTCGCCGCAGCAGGTCCTCACCCAACGGGTGCTCGAGGACCATCTCGGGGTTCTCGTCGACTTGACGAATATCTTCACCGGCTCCTGGTGGGAAGAGATCGGCATCGTCACCCTCGAGTCGGATGTCGTGGATCCGGGCGAGGATGGCGGCGAGTTTCTCCGCCCAATCGAACGGATCGGCCGGTGTCAGATCGGGCTTGCCCTCGACGAAGGAGATCAGGAGTGCCGGCTCTTCGAACACCCCTTCGGAGTCCCGCCAGATGGGCGCCGGCGCGGGGAGGTTGGCCCGCTGCATCAACTCGAGAGCCCGGGTCTCGCGACTGGCCGCGTCTGCTCCGCGGGCATGCGACCGGGGACCGTAGCGTCGCAGCACCAGCCGGTTGCCGCCGTCGATGAGTACATCCATGGTGCAACCCAAGCCGCTCCCGATTCGATGACCGTGCACCAGAGAGGAGACGCCGATCGCGTCTCGAACGCGCGCCAATTGCTCTTCAGTGGGGAGAGGGGCGTATTGCATCAGTTGTGGAGGTGCGGGGAGTCGAACCCCGGTCCGCTAAGCCGTCAGCGCTGGCATCTCCGAGCGCAGTCGTCAGCGAGCTTCGAAAACAGGAACTCTGACGACGAGTTTCCCTGCCTCTATCCGGAGTTGTGCTTAGCCGCCCGATCCCGGAACCCCCGGCGGAGCATCCCGCATTGCGACGCCCCTGCCTGACCGGGCGGGAACCGACCAGGGGGACGGGCTACTTAATTAGGCAGCCAGTGCGAAGTTGTCTTCGGCACTTATTGGTTTTTCCGGTTTGTTGACGGGGCCCCGGAGACCCCGGCTCGCTTCCAACGCCTCAACACTCAACGTCGAAACCGTTTCACCCCCGTTGCGTGGGTGTCCTCCCATTGTAGATGAACCTGGAAACCTCCGGTAGTTGGACCCATATCCGGGCCTAACTGCCTCGAGATCCTCGCGCCCCCTTTCTCGCGGTAGTTGGACCCATATATGGGTCCAACTACCGGAGGTTACGGGCGCCGCGCACGGCGCGCTCGATCTCGCGGGCGTGCTCGCGATCGCGGAGGGCTTGGCGTTTGTCGACCGTTGTCTTGCCTCGGGCGAGGGCCATCTCGACCTTCGCCTTGCCGTCCTTGAAGTAGACCTGGAGGGGGACGAGGGTGAGCCCTTTCTCGGCCAGCCCACCGGCAATACGGTCGATCTCGCGCCGGTGCAACAGCAGCTTGCGGTCGCGTTCGGGATCGTGTCCACCGTCACGGGCGAAGTCATAAGGAGCGATATGGGCCCCGACCAGGAAGGCCTCACCGTGGCGGATGTCCCCGTAGGAGTCCTTGAGCTCCATCTTCCCGTCACGAAGCGACTTCACCTCGGAGCCCAGAAGAGCGAGACCCGCCTCATAGGTGTCGAGGACGGTGTAGTTGCGACGGGCCCGCCGGTTGGTGGCGATCACCTTGACCCGCCCGGACTTCTCCGGGGAAGCCATCAGAACCCGGTGGGAACGTCGGGCCCGGTGCCGTCGGCGTCCCGCAGGTACTTGCTCAGCCCGAGCATGGAGCCGAGCACCCCGGCGACCGCGCCAAAGATGAGGAAGAGCAGGCCCCAACGGAAGAAGAACTCCTGGCTTACATCGAGGCGGAACAGGGCGAAGGTCTGACCCGCCTGGGCCAGGTTGGTGGTGCCGAGCCAGACCGCAAACACCGCCAGCGCCGCTCCCACCAGGCCTTCGATCATGCCCTCCAGCAGGAAGGGGACACGAATGAACCAGTTGGACGCGCCAACCAGCTTCATGATCGAGACTTCGTCACGTCGGGCGTAGATCGCCAGACGGATCGTGTTGGCGATCAGGACGACCGCGGCCACGCCCAACACGATGGCCATCCCCAGCCCGAGCACATTGAGGACACTGGACAGGCTCTGTAGCTGCTCGATCGACTCGGCGGCAGTGGCCACCTGACGAACCGAGCCGGTTTGCTGTTCCAGGCGGAAGCGGACCGAGCTGTGCAGCTCGATGTTGGTCAGCTCGATGCGAACCGACGCCGGGAGAATGGTCGGATCGATGTCCAGGAGCTCCTCCTGGCCGGAGAACAGCTCCTGGTACTCCTCCCACGCCTGGGTCTTGTCCCAATAGAAGGCAAACTGAACCTCTTCCCAACCCTGCACTTCGGCCAGAAGCGCATCGTGCGCCCCGATCGGCACGCCGCTCTCCCCCTCGTCATTCAGGAACGCAATGACATGGACCCCTTCCTGCCAAGCGAGGGTGTTGAGGCGGAGGATCTCGTTTACGACCAGCGCTCCCAGCGCCAGGGCCAGCGAGATGAACACGGCGAGGATCGCGCCGGCGACGATGAGGATGTTCCTCCGGAGAGAGATCATCGCCTCCTTGAGGAGGAACAGGACGCGACTCATGCTTGAACAGCCTCATATCCACCGGTCTCGTCGTCACGGACGACCTTGCCGCTCTCGAGAGCCACCACGCGGCGTTTCATCGCATCGACGATGGCGTGGTCGTGGGTCGCCATGACGATCGTCGTGCCCGTCCGGTTGATTCGGTCGAGGAGCTTCATGATCCCCACCGAGGTCTTGGGGTCGAGGTTCCCGGTGGGCTCGTCGCAGAGCATGATGGGAGGGCGGTTGACGAACGACCTGGCCACGGAGACTCTCTGCTGCTCGCCACCGGAGAGCTGTTTGGGATAGCGATCGGCCTTGTCGGCCAGACCCACGAGGTCCAGGACCTGGTCGACCTGGGGCCCGATGACCGACTGGGGTCGACCCAGCACCTCAAGGGCAAATGCCACATTCTCGCCAACCGTCTTGTTGGGAAGGAGCTTGTAGTCCTGGAATACGGTTCCGACTGCGCGGCGGAGATACGGGATCTTCCACCGGGGCAGGGTGGTGATGTCTTTGCCGGCCACCCAGATCTTGCCGCGTGTAACCGGCTCATCCCGCAGCATCAGTCGGATCAGGGTGGACTTGCCCGAGCCAGACGCACCGACGAGGAACACGAACTCACCCTTCTGGATATCGAGTGAGACGTCATTGGCGGCAACTGTCCCGCCCTCGTAGACCTTGGTGACGTTGTCGAGTCTGATCATGGGGATCGGAGAGAAAGTCCCCTGGCTCGTGGTGTGCGAGCCGGGGGTGTGGGAACGGTACCGGAGTTTCCCCTTTTAGCTGGAATTGTCGCCGACCTCGTACTCGGAGCGGCGCCAGCGGAGATAGGCCTCCACGAAACCGCTGAGGTCGCCATCGAGGACACCCTGGACGTTGCCCACCTCGTGGTCGGTGCGGAGGTCCTTGACCATCTGATAGGGCTGCAGGACGTAACTACGCACCTGACGGCCCCAGGCCGCCT
>Ga0268386_10000233_pt1 | contig 32979 bp, 38 predicted proteins | sample RVTome_15_FD_200260 | JGI IMG/M metagenome (GOLD analysis project Ga0268386, IMG submission 200260) | Soil microbial communities from uranium-contaminated site in the Upper Colorado River Basin, Wyoming, United States - RVT150D86... ... | reverse complement strand
GTGCAGGTGCTGGGCTACGCCGTCCTCCGGACCGTGGTCGCAGCCATACGGCTCTATTTCTTCACGATCCTGATCTATGCACTGCTCAGCTGGGTCAGCCCGGGCCAATGGAGCCCGCTCACGAGCGTCCTCGCCAGCCTGAATGAGCCGCTATTGCGCCCCGTGCGGCGTGTCATCCCGCCCGTGGGCGGCCTGGACCTGTCGCCGCTGTTCGTTCTCATCGGGCTGCAAGCGCTGCTGATCGTGGTGCACCTGCCCGGCTATCTGGCGTGATGGCGGCCTGCCGTCGCGAGTCGTCGGGCGCCCTCGTCTGCCGGCTGCGAGTGCAGGCGCGCGCATCGGCGAGCGAATTTGCGGGCCTGTTCGGCGACCGGCTGAAGGTGCGGATCAAGGCCCCGCCGGTGGACGGCGCCGCGAACGACGCGCTGCTCGGATTCCTGGCCGAGGCCTTCGCCGTGCCCCGCTCCGGCGTCGAGTTGCTGAGCGGGGCCGGGACGCGCGACAAGACCGTGAGGATCGTCTCACCCCGGAAAATACCTGATGAAATCGCTTCGCACGTTGCTTGAGATGCTTGCGCTTGCGCTATAGTTAGCGCGTTTGCCGGGGGCGGCAAACCAGGGAGCCCCGCCGATGGTCCGCATTCCCTCCATCAGGACCTGCATATTTGCCGGAATCGCAGCGGTCGTTGCCGCGTGCGGGCCGAACGACGCGCCACGGCAGGGGGACCAGCCGCAGGCGCGGGAAATCACGCGGGAGAACTTCCGCGAGTTCGGCGATTACGTGGTGCATTTCAACGCGCAGGCCACTACGATGCTGCCGCCGGAAGTCGCCCGGGCCTATGGAATCCAGCGCAGCAGCAACCGCGCCATGCTCAGCGTTGCCGTCATTCGCAAGGTACCGGAATCCACAGGCCAGCCCGTGACGGCCACCGTCAACGTCCAGGCCAGCAACCTGACCGGGCAGCTCAAGGATATGAGGGTGCGCGAGATTCGCGAGGGCGACGCCATTTATTACATCGGCGAGGTCCCGGTCTCGAACGAGGAGACGCTGATCTTCGACATCGGCGTGCAGCCGGAGGCGGCGGATGCGCCGTTCCAGCTGCGCTTCCGTCAACAGTTCTACACCAACTGAGCTCAATGCCAATGATTTCTGAGCCGGTCGCCGCAACCAATCCGGGTACAGCGGCGGCCGGCGCCTCGGCAGGAATCCTGCCCATTCGCAACTGCAGCCAACGACAGGAGAACTAGATGGCCAGCAAGAAAAAGGCTAGCGCCGGAGCCGCCAGGGCCAAGCCTCCGACGAAGAGCGAAGTCGTCTCCCAGATCGCCGACAGGACCGGCCTGACACGGAAGGATGTCGGAGCGGTTTTCGAGAACCTGAACGTCGTCATCAAGAAATCGCTGCGAGGCCCCGGCGAGTTCACCGTTCCGGGCCTCATGAAGGTCCGGGTGGTGAGAAAGCCCGCAACGAAGGCGCGCAAGGGCGTGAATCCCTTCACGGGCGAGGAAATCATGATCAAGGCGAAGCCGGCCAGGAAGGCGGTGAAGGTTACCGCCCTCAAGAACCTGAAGGACATGGTCTGACGGCGCGGGCCCGGCGCCGGTCGCCGGGCCCCGTCACTCCCGCCGGGTCCTCGCGCGCTCGAGAACCGCTGCCCTGATCGTCGAGTACTCCGCCCTGCGAAGGTGCAGCAGGTCGGCCAGCCTCGCCAGCAGGTGCTGCTCGAACTTGTCGAAACGGCCGTCCGCTGCGGCCACTTCTGCAACCATCTGCACGACTCGCCGGCGCTCCTCGTTGCTCAGGGTTTCGTTGAGCACGCTCGTGAAATCGAAGAGCGACACGGAGCCTTCCACGAGCTGGTCGGCCTCCCCGAGCAGCCGCTCCGCGGCGCCCTGTTCGATCCGGAAGTGACGCGCCAGGAGCTCCGTAGCCGCGTCCCTTTCGCCGCTGCTCTCCGTGCGGTCCGCTCGTGCCATCTCCAGGAGCAGCGCGGCCGTCGCGAGCCGGAGGTCCGGCCGGGTTTCCTCCCCCGTCCTGTCGTCGGCCAGGCCGCTTGCCAGCAGGCGCTTCAGGCGCTCGATCATGATGCTCCGCCTCGCGACTTGCCGAGGAATCTGCCGACGACGTCCCGCAGATCGCCCAGGCGTCCGTGGAAGAAATGGCTCGTCTCGGGCAACAGGACGAGCTCCGGCGCCGGGGTCAGCGCGCCGGCCCATTCTCGTACCTCGCGGAAATCCGTGAGCTCGTCCGCCTCTCCCTGCACGACCAGCCACCGGGCGGCGGGTGGCGCGCTGTCGCCCAGCGGAAACCGGCGCACGGGGGGCGCTACGGTCACGAGGAGGTCGCCGTGCGCCGCCGGGGCTGCCCGCAGCGCGACATAGGACCCGAACGAAAAGCCCATCAGCCAGAGCGGCAGCCCGGGCCACTGCTGCCGGCCCCATTCGACGACCGCCAGCGCATCGTCGGTCTCGCCGCGCCCCTCGTCCCAGGCGCCGCCACTGGCGCCGACGCCGCGAAAGTTGAAGCGCACGGCGACGGCGCCGAGGCTTACGGCGGCACGCGCCAGCGTGTGGACGACCTTGTTCGTCATGGTGCCGTGGTACAGGGGATGCGGATGACAGACCACGGCCAGCGCGTGACGTTCCCCACCGGGATCTTCAACCAGCGCCTGCAGCGGCCCGGCAGGGCCCGGTATGACGACGGGCTGCGGCCCCGGCGGACGCGAGCCTGCCGCGCCGGCATGGAAATTCCCTGCGGTCACGGCACTAAGCTAGCGGCGGCGTCGCGGTGCCGCAACCGACGCCACGGTGAAGCGGCGGCGGCAACTCCGTAGAATGCGGGCTTCGCCGCCCACTCGCGCCAGGGGAACTCGTTCATGAACAGCATCATCGATCTGGAGGATCGTTACTGTGCCCGCAATTACCGGCCGCTCCCGGTCGTCCTGGTGCGAGGCCAGGGTCCGTTCGTGTGGGATGACCAGGGCCGCCGCTATGTGGACATGATGAGCGCCTACTCCGCGGTGAGCCACGGCCATGCGCACCCGCGGATCGTGGCGGCGCTTACCAAACAGGCGCAGGCCCTGAGCATCGTTTCGCGGGCCTTCCACACCGATCGCCTGGCCGCCTTCCTGCAGCGTGCCTGCGAGCTCACCGGGCAGGACTCGGCGCTGCCGATGAACACGGGTGCCGAGGCCGTGGAAACGGCCATGAAGGCCGCCCGGAAGTGGGCGTACACGGTCAAGGGTGTGCCGGCCGATGCCGCGGAGATCATCGGCTGCGACGGCAATTTCCATGGCCGCACGATTGCGATCTGCGGACTGTCGTCCGAGGCGCAGTACCGGGAGGGTTTCGGTCCGTTTCCGCCGGGGCTGCTGACCATTCCCTATGGCGATGCGGCTGCGCTCGAGGCTGCGATCACGCCCAATACCGCGGCGTTCCTGGTCGAGCCTGTCCAGGGCGAGGGCGGCATCCGGATTCCGCCGGACGGCTGGCTCAGGCATTGCGCGGACATCTGCCGGAAGCACGGCGTGCTGCTGATCGCGGACGAGATCCAGACCGGTCTCGGACGCACGGGCCGCCTCCTCGCGTGCGAGCACGACGGCGTCAAACCCGACGGGCTGGTGCTCGGCAAGGCACTCGGCGGCGGTGTGCTTCCGGTCTCGATGTTCCTTGCCCGCCGCGACGTCATGGACGTCTTCGGACCGGGCGACCACGGCTCCACTTTCGGCGGCAACCCGCTGGCAGCGGCGGTCGGCCTGGAGGCCCTCAATGTGATGGTCGATGAGGATCTCGTAGCGCAAAGCGCGGAGAAAGGAGCCTGGCTGCTGGCGGAACTGCGGCGTATCAGGAGCCCCCTGATCCGGGAAGTCCGCGGCCGCGGCCTGTTCCTGGGCATCGACATCGAGCCGGGACGCGGCCGGGCGCGAGAGGTCTGCGAGCGGCTCATGGCCCGCGGCCTGCTGAGCAAGGAGACCCACGAGACGGTCGTACGGCTGGCGCCGCCTCTCGGCATCGGGACGGAGTTGCTGCAGTGGGCAGTCGTACAGGTTCGCGAGGTGCTGGCGGAGATGGAGCAACTCGCCGAGGCATCCTGAAGGAGTTGAGCGCCATGCAACTGAGCATCGACGGCATCCGGGACGGTGGCGCCATACCCGAGCGCTTTGCATTCGGCGTTCCGGATCGCTCCCGGCACATCGGGTTCGGCGAGAACGTGAACCCGGGCTTGCGATGGAGCAGCGTTCCGGAAGGCACGAAGTCGCTCGTGCTCGTGTGCGTCGATACCGATGCACCGACCAGCGCGGAAGACGTCAACAAGGAAGGGCGCAGCGTTCCCGCCAGCCTGCCCCGGGGGCCGTTCTACCACTGGCTCGTCGTCGATCTTCCGCCCGGGAGCGGAGGAATTGCCGAGGGCGAGTGCAGTCGCGGCGTGAAGCCGCGGGGCAAGCAGTCGCCGGAAGGGCCAGCCGGCTCACGTCAGGGCCGTAACGACTACACGACGTGGTTCGAGGGCGATGCCGATATGAGCGGCATCTATCTGGGCTACGACGGGCCGTGTCCGCCGTGGAACGACTCCATTCCGCATCACTACCACTTCATCCTGTACGCCACCGACCTCGAGCGCTGCCCGGTCGAGGGCGCCTTCACGGGACAGGAAGTGGAATCCGCCATCGCCGCCCATGTTTTGGCCCGGGCGGAAGTCACGGGAACCTATTCGCTGAACCCGTCCGTTTCTTCCTGAGGCGCTGGCACGGAGAACGGCACGACCTCGTCGATGGCACGCCCGTCGGGTGGGGGCACGTAGCGCCGCGCACGCACGATTTCGAGCGCCTGCTCCTCGTACAGCCCTTCCGGAACGGCGTTCACGACCTGTGCCTCGCGCACGCGCCCATCGGGCCCGACGCTGACCTCGACCTGCACGAAGCCGGACACCTGACGGCGCGGCAGCTCGAATGCCGGTGGCGGCTCATGGGGCGGAGGCGGCAATTGCCGCGGCTCGCCGACGAGCTCGGCGACGTCAATGCTGTCCGAGAGGGCATCGACGGGGTGCGCAAGGATGGGGTTGTCCTCCGGCAGGTCGACCAGGCCGAAGCCCCAAAGCACGGCGACCATCAGCACGAACACCACGACTGCGGCGATCGCTGCAGAACCCAGAAACCGCAGCGGCTTGCTCGGAGCCCGCATGCTCACGGCCGCCGGTGGACGACGCCTTCCTTCATCACGAAGCGCACCGCCTGAAGTCTGGAAATGTCCTCGACCGGATCCCCCTCGACCGCGATCAGGTCCGCCAGCTTGCCGGCCTCGATGGTGCCTAGCCGGTCTGCGACGCCGAGGAACTCCGCCGCCACACTGGTGGCGCTGCGAATGGCCGTCATTGCCGGCATGCCGGCCTCGACCATGTAAACGAATTCGCGGGCATTCTCGCCATGCGGCGACACGCCGGTGTCGGTGCCGAAGGCGATCTTGACGCCGGCCCGCCACGCCTTCGCGAAAGTCGCCTGGATCTGGGGCCCGATGGCGGCCGCTTTCGGTCGGACGATTTCCGGGAAGTAGCCGTCCACTTCCGATTTTTCGGCCACGAAGCGCCCCGCAAGTATCGTCGGAACGTACCAGGTGCCCTGCTCCTGCATGAGCCTGATCGTCTCGTCGTCCATGTACGTGCCGTGCTCGATCGACCAGACTCCGGCGCGTACGGCGCGCTTCATGCCCTCGGCGCCATGGGCATGGGCAGCCACATGGAAGCCGTAGTCGCGGGCCGTCGTGACGATTGCCTCGAGCTCATCCTCTGCGAACTGCGGGTTCTGACCGCTGGTCGCGAGGCTCAGCACACCACCGGTCGCGGTGATCTTGATGAGGTCCGACCCCTCCTTGTACCGCTGCCGCACGGCGGCGCGCGCCTCGCCGGTGCCGTTGACGACACCGTCGGCGGGCCCCGGGTCGCCGGCGATCGCCGCCGCCCAGCCGTTGGTGGGATCTGCGTGGCCCCCGGTCGTCGCGATGCTCTTGCCCGCGGCGAAGATCCGCGGCCCGGGAATGTCGCCGCGGACGATCGCGTCGCGCAGCGCAATCGTCACCCGGTAGGCGTCGCCGAGGTCTCGCACGGTGGTGAAGCCGGCGTCGAGGGTACGCCTGGCGTACACGACCGCCTTCAACGCGACGTCGGCCTCATCCAGCGTGAACTCCTCGAGGTACGCCTGCGGGCTCATCTCGCCGGACAGGTGGACGTGCAGGTCCATCAGACCCGGCAGGACGGTATGGTGCGAGAGATCGATCAGCTCGTCGTCGGGGCCGGGCGAGCGGAAGCCGCTCGCGACCTCCGTGATCCTGCCGTCCTCGACCACGAGCGTGCTCTGGCCGGCGGCCCGCTCGGCACGGCCGTCCACCAGGCGACCCGCATGGATCACGGTGGCGGCGTGCGCCGTCTGCAGCCAGGCGGCGGCGATGAAGACCGCGGCCGCCATCCTAGCCGCGCCGCGGATCGGCCTCATTCGATGCCCAGCAGCTCGACGTCGAACACCAGCGTGGCGTTCGGCGGGATGACGCCGCCGGCGCCCCGCGCGCCGTAGCCGAGCTCCGCCGGAATGACGAGGCGCCGCTGGCCGCCGACCTTCATGCCCACGACCCCCTGGTCCCAGCCACGGATCACGCGACCCGCGCCCAGCGGAAAGCGGAACGGCTCCCCCCGATCGACCGAGCTGTCGAATTTCTTGCCCTTCCCATCCTCGGCCTCGGCGTCGTAGAGCCACCCGGTGTAGTGGACGACTGCCGTCTTGCCGGCCTCGGCCAGCGTGCCGGTACCCTCGTTCAAATCAATCATCTTCAGCTCCTCCGGTGGCGGGCCGGCTGGCTCCGCGGCAGCGAGCGCCGGCAGCAGGACGGCCGCAAGGATGGCAACGATGCGTTTCATGGGCTGGCGCTCCGCAGGCAAAGGGGGCACCTTAATGAGCGCGTGCGCGCCGCGCAAGCAGCAGGTCAGCCCTGCGATTCTTCATCCGACGGACGGAAGTCGAGCGCCGCCGAGTTGATGCAGTAGCGCAGGCCGGAAGGCTGAGGGCCGTCAGGAAAGACGTGCCCGAGGTGCGCGTCACAGCGCGCGCACCGCGCCTCGTCCCGTACCATGCCGTGACTCGTATCGCGGCGCGTGACGACGCGCTCGCCGGCGAGCGGCAGCCAGAAGCTGGGCCAGCCGGAGCCCGACTCGTATTTCGTATCGGAGCTGAACAACGCGGTGCCGCAGGCCGCGCAGCGGTAGACGCCATCCGCCTTGTTGTACAGCAGGGCGCCCGAGAACGGGGCTTCGGTGCCGCGTTCACGGGTGATGCGATAGGTCTCAGGATCGAGCCGTTCCCGCCATTCGGCGTCGCTCAACGTCACCTTCTCCACGAGCATCTCCGCCTGCGGTAGAAGCGGAAAGCTTACACCGCAACCGGTTCGTCTCGCGACGGAGCCTACTCGCCCGCGGGACCCTCGGACCGCCTGGCTAGTTGCGCGAGGTAGGGGTCGCCGTCGTCGGGCGGCCCTTCGACGCGCGGTCCGGGGCGTGCGGGCGCCGGCCGGTTGCGGCGCCCCTCGTGCGCGAGGCCCGCGAGATACGGATCGTGGTCGCCCTGCCAGGACCGCTCGTCGTCCAGGCTCTCGTCCGGCGGGCCGGCACCGGGTTCCCAGGTTTCGGACATCGCAACGATTCTCCAGGAGAGGGATGAAATCGACGCTAGCAGGCAGACGCGACGGCGGACGTGCCGGGGTTCACATTCCGCTGCGGCGCCTGCCGCGCGAAGCCGGAAGCCGGTAGTGCGTCTCGTTAATGCCGCCGGAGTTCGCCGGCCGGCGCACGTCGTACGCTTCGGGTTCTGCGACGCGGCACCGACGGCGCGGCAAGCCCTGACGACGCTCACTGCGTGGTTCTAAAGCCAGCGGACGTCGTTCACTTCGGCGCGAAAGCACTCCTCGTGGTCGTCCGTCCCCAGACCCCATACTGCGGTGACGCGTACCGGCACGACCGTGTCGCCGAACCGCTCCTCCGCTTCGATCACGAGTCCGAACGGGCATACGGAAACCCGACCATCGTCAGCGATCCGGCGCCGGACCAGCGAAACTTCCCTGAGCCGCCCGTCCTCTGCGACATCCACCGACAGGGGCGTCGCGCTGCCCGCGGGCGTCACGACCGCCTTGTCCGCGTCGCCCGTGGCCCAACGCGCGCCACGTTGCGGCGTCAGCGCGCCGGGCAGCCACACCAGATCGGTAAGGAGACGCCCGGCGGACGAACGGGCGAGGGACTCGTCGTGCTCGTTGACCACCGGCAACCAGCCCGCGGCCGCGTACTCCGCGCCCGCATCGTCGCCCACCAGCCATTCCGCGCCTTCTACCCACAAGCGACGCAATGCCGCCAGACGTCCCTGCCAGAGGAAGCCGCGCTCGGCGCTGATGCGCTCGCGCCCCTCGAACGGCACCCAGTCGCCCTTGCTTCCCACGCGAAGCCGCCCCACGACGTGCAGATCGGCGGTCCGCGCCAGCAGCGCGTCCGGCGCCAGCGCGTGACGCAGGTAGCGGGCGGCGGGTGGCGGGATATCGTCGAGCGTACCGGGATCGAAGCGCTCTCCGGTTGCGTTGACCTGCAGAAGCACGTCCCTCAGGCTCCGGATGCGTCGCCTCCGCCGTTGCCGCTCCCGCGCGAGCCAGAGCGCCGGAGCCGCCAGGCCAGCGACAAAAATCCAGCCAAGCAGTCCCATGTGCCGCCCCCGTCCCTGGCGTGGATTATATCGGCCGGCTGCGGCGCTGCACTTCAGGAGTATCGGGGCTCGAGGCCGGCTGCGAATCGTCCGGTGGACGGCGCTTGCCGGCCTTGTCACGCTTGACTTCCGCGGCCGCTGCCCGGGCGCGGGCGATCCACGCCCAGGCGTCCAGCGTGCGGCCGGAGAAGCTCTGCGTCACCTGTAGCTCGTCAGGCAAATCCTCGCTCACTTCTTCGCTCTCCCCGCCATGGAACGTGCGGTCCGTCTCGCCCGGATCGCACTCCGGCCCTTCGTCCGGGCGTTTTTCTGTCATCACGATTCCTGGTCCCAGGCCGCCTTGACTCGCGCGGCCCAGGCCTTGTAGCCACGCAGCGTGTAAATCGACTCTTCCTCACCGAGCCGCGGCGCGATACCGGATGGACGCGGAATGACTGGCCGGCGCTCCGCCGCAGGCAGCAGCGTCGGAAGTCGATTTCGCCGGGAAGTCCTTTTCCTCTCCGGTCCCGCCATTTCATTGAATCCTGTCGAAACGAACGGGAGGCAGCATAGGGATCGGGCCTGTTGCGTCACCGTGACCGGATTCACAGGCATGCCGTGGATGGGCAAATGCATTGCGTTTGTGTGAAGAGGGTCACGGGGTGACCCGGATTTCAGGCGACGAGGCGGTAGCAGGGCCGGTAGTCGAAGCCGGGAAGGCGCATGCGCTGTTGCGCGACGAAGGACTCCAGCAGGCCGTCCATGAGGTCCATGATCTCGCGGTCGCCACGCAGCATGAACGGGCCGTGGCGTTCGATGCGCCGGATACCCTCGTCTTTCACGTTGCCCGCCACGATGCCGGAGAAAGCCCGGCGCAGGTCGGCGGCGAGGCGATGCGCCGGCTGGCCGCGCCGGAGGTCGAGTGCCGACATCGCCTCGTGCGTGGGATCGAACGGAAGCTGGAACTCCCGCTCCACGTTCAATCGCCAATTGAAGAACCAGGCATCGCCGTGCTTGCGACGATATTCCTTTACGCGCGCGAGGCCGGCGCCCATGGAGCGCGCCACGCCGGGAGGGTCGTCGAGAATGACCTGGTAGCGCTGCGCCGCGGCCGGTCCGATCGTGCCGCAAAGGAACCGGTCCAGCTGCTCGAACCAGGCGGCCGACGTGGCCGGCCCCGTCAGTACGAGCGGAAACGGGAGGTCGTCGTTGGCGGGGTTGAGCAGGATGCCGAGGACGTAGAAGAGCTCTTCCGCCGTCCCTACGCCGCCGGGGAAGACCACTACGCCGTGGCCCGCCCGCACGAACGCCTCCAGCCGCTTCTCGATGTCGGGCAGGATGACTAGCTCGTTCACCAGGGGGTTAGGAGCCTCGGCGGCAATGATGCCGGGCTCAGTGATCCCGACATAACGGCCGTTGCGGATGCGCTGCTTGCTGTGCGCGACGGCGGCGCCCTTCATCGGTCCCTTCATCGCGCCGGGACCGCATCCCGTGCAGACGTTGAGGCCCCGGAGGCCGATCTCGTAGCCGACCTCCTTCGAGTAGTCGTATTCCTCGCGCCCGATGGAGTGCCCGCCCCAGCAGACCACCAGGTCCGGCGACACGCGAGGTCGAAGCAGGCCGGCATTGCGCAGGATCTGGAAGACGGCGTCGGTCGCCGCGTCGGGCCCGGCGAGCCCGTTGCGGCCCTCGATCTCGTTGCTGACGTAAACGACGTCGCGCAGCACGGCGAACAGGTGCTCGCGAATGCCGCGGATGAGCTCGCCATCGACGAACGCCGTCGCCGGCGCATTCGTCAGCCGCAACCGCACCCCCCGCTCCTCCTGCACGACCTCGATCCTGAAGTCACTGAAGGTTTCGAAGACGGAGCGCGCGTCATCGAGCGGGCTGCCCGTGTTGAGAACGGCCAGCGCGCAGCGCCGTAGCCGCTCGTGCTGCCCCCCCTGACCCGCATCCCGCAGTTTCGCAACTTCGAGGCGGGACAGCATGTCCATGCTGCCGGCCGGCGAGACGGTCACCGTCTGGCGGTACTTCTCCTGCACGAACCGGCCGCGGTCGGGAACTGCGTCGGCGCCGACGTCGCGCTTTGCCACCGGGTCCGTCATCAGGGCAGGATCGTAATTGGCGTGTCGTCCTGTACCGACAGCCAGATATCGATCATCGCCGAGTTGCTCACGGCAATGCACCCGTCGGTCCAGTCGTTGCGCAGATAGTCCACCGAGTTGTGTTTCAGGTCGTTGGGCAGGCCATGAATCATGATCATTCCGCCGGGATCGACGCCTCGCGAGCGCGCCCGACTCAGGTCGTCGCTGTTCGGATAGGAGACGTGAATCGCCAGATAGAACGCACTGTACGCATTGCGCCAGTCGAGCCGGTATGTCCCCTCGGGGGTGCGGAAATCGCCTTCCTTTTCCTTGGGGCCGTGAGGATTGCGCCCCAGGGCCACGTCGTAGCTGCCAATGACCTCTTCACCACGCATGAGGTAGAGCTTCCGCTCCGCCTTCCTCACGACGACCTGGTCGGCGACCGGGAAGTCCGCCCGTGCGTACGTCGAGCCGATGCAGGACGCGACCAGCAGCGCGAAGAAGGAAATCCTCGCCGCGCGCCTGGACGCGTGCCGTTGCCACGTTTCCGCCATTCCGTCTCCCAGCAGGCCATCCGGCCCCGGTCGGGCCATTCTAGCAATGCCCGCCCGCGACGCTGTGTGAACCGGTCGCCAGTTCGCTGCACCACATCAGCGTCGCACCGACCACGGCGGCCGGCATAGACAGGAAGTTGAGCACGGGCACCACCGTCAGCAGCAGCACGCCCGCGCCGAAGCCGAGCGCCAGCGCCCGGCGCGAGCGCATCCGGACGCGCTGCTCGACGAAGCGAAGCCCCTCGTTGCCCATCGGATAATCACCGTACTCGAGGGCAAGCATCCACGCGCTCACCGCCAGCCAGACCAGCGGCGCGAGGACATTGGCGCCCGGCACCAGGAACAGCAGCAGGGCGGGCACTGCCAGCAGGATGAAATGCGCCAGCTTGCGCAGCTCGCCCAGCGGCGCGGCGATCGCTTCCCGCCAGAGCGGCAGGCTGGCGGCCGGCGCCCTGCCCGCCAGCACGGCAACCCGCTCCGCGAGCAGGCCGTTGAACGGCGACCCCACCAGGTTCGCCAGCAGTGCGAAGCCGAACCAGGCGACTGCCAGAAATGCCGCGGCCGCGAGCGGCCAGAGTACCCAGGTCAGCCACGCAAGCCACGCCGGCAGCAGCGACTCCACCCATCCGGCCAGCCCGTCGAGGCTTGCGAACAGCCACCAGCCCGCGCCGGCAAAGAGCAGCACATTGGCGGCCAGCGGCAAGGCCACGAAGCGCCGGATCCCCGGCCGGCGAAGCCAGCGCAGGCCCTCGAGGGCGTAGCCGAAGCCCCGCGCAAAGTCGGCAATCATCGCGCCGCCGGTGCGTCGCCGCAGGTTATTGCGCGCAGCAGTGCGGTGCCCGGAGTTCCCGGCAGCCGCATCAGAGGCCGAGCACCCGAGGTCCCTGGCGGAACACGACGTCGACCGGGATCTCCGCCGCATTCAGCCGCTCGAGATCGGTCTGCAGGTCGGGGCCGACGTTGCCCAGGTCTTGCAGGAGCGCCCCGGCGCCCTCGTAGTCGCCGCTCCCCTGCAGCGTCAGGATCTCCGCGGAGAGCGCATCGATTGCGGCGCGCATGCGCTGTTCATCGACCCGATAGCGACCGGTAGCCGGGTCCCGTGCAAACGCTTCGCGATCGCGAAAGTAATTGAAGCGGACCATGTTGGCGCGCCCGTGCGCATGCGTCGCGCCCCAGCGCACCGAGCGGAAGATGCCGGTCATGAACGTGACGTAATAGTCCATGAGCGCCGTGTCGGGAAGCTCGCCGCGGTCGTGCAGCCAGGTGATCATGAACAGCCCCAGCACGTCCGCCTTGCCCTCCTCCATGCTGGACGCATGCTCTTTCAGTGCCTCGCGCACCGTGCCGCGTCCATTGACGGTGTTCATCACGCCGAGGCCGTGCGCGACTTCGTGGAACATGGTGTTGCCGAAGAATGCATCGAATTTCACGTGCTCGCGCTGGTCCTCGGCCACGAGAACGTCGGCGATCGGCAGCATGATCTTGTCGAACTTGGCGCGCATGGCATTCTTGAGCTGCAGCCTCCGTGTCCCTTTCTTCTGCTGGACGCGCTCGTCGTTCGGCAGATTGATGGCCAGGGTCTTGGTGCCCGCATTGCAGTCGCCGGCGTAATAGATCACATCGTAGGCGTTCAGGTCCGAGTCCGTGCCGGGCATCTCGGACTTGAAGAAGTCCGACACCGGCAGACTGCGCTGCAGCTCCGGCAGGAACCGGGTGAAGTGCGCCAGCCGCTCGCTCCATTCGACGTCCTTCACGAGGACGTATGCCTCGTACGCGGCGCGATAGCCGAACAGCTTGTCCTCGTACGTTTCGATGGGTCCGATGATGATGTCGAGGTCGTTGTCCTTCATGTCCATCCAGGCGAGGTCGCTCGGAAAGTAGTCGTCCGTGATGAGCGCCCGCGCCCGCAGCGTCAGGTAGCGCCGGAACGCCTCGTTCTTCGTGAGCTCGGCGGCGCGGGCGAGCAGGCGGGCCGCCTGCCCCAGTTCCCCGCGAAAGGCCACGTGGTACGGCAGCGCGTGCAGCTCACCGGTCGGTCCGCGGCGAACCAGCGAGTACTGGCTGGTCTTGCCAGGAAACTCTGCCGCCGCAAACTCCTCCCGGGTCATGTCCTCGGGATAGAAGCGTGCGCCGGGCGGCCGGGGACCGACGCCGTCCACGAACGGTCGATCCTCGTCGAGCCGGTCCCACGGGCCATAGTTGATCTCGGCGAAGCGGAGCACAACCGGGTCGTCGATGGACGTAAGCAGCTCCTCGCGGTCGCCCCAGGCCTGCTGCCAGAACAGGCCATTCATGATGTCTGCGGCCTCGATCAGGAGACGGAGGATCTCTCGCTGGTCCGGCTGGAGGTACTCGAGGTCGGCGGAAAGCTCGACGGTGGCGTAGCTTTCGAGGCGATCGGCAACGGTGGCAGTGGCCGGGGCAGGCGGCACCTGCGGAGGCGGCGCCTCGGGTGGCCGGGGCGCGGCGCACGCGACCAGCAGCCCGACAAGGGCGGACGCGCAAACGGGGCGAATCGTGCTCACTCGACCTCTCTCCGGTCCGAACGGGAAACGCGGCAGTATAAGGTAAGGCCTAGCCCTCGTCCCCGGCTGCGCCCTCCGATTCGACCGGCCTGACGAGGTTGCCCGCCGGCCCGTAGTACCAGGTGAGGTCCCCCAGCAGGTCCAGCTCGTCCGAACCCAGGCTCTCCGCCGGCAGGGCAAAGAGCACGCGCTCACCGTCCAGGTAAAGGAGGTAGTGCGCCCCCGGCCGGAGCGCGAGCTCGCAGTCGATCCAGTAGCCGTCGACGGTGAGGCGCCGGGGCACCACGTCCTTCCAGCCCTCGAGAACCTCGAAGACGTAGCTCGTCCGCCGTTGCCCGCCGAGATCGAGTTCCACGGGCGATGAGTAGCGCGCGGTCACCACGCTGGCGGAATCCCGGACCAGCACGCGGGCGGCGCCGAGGTCGTACGGGTAGCCCTCGAGAATGGGGGGTCGCGGTGGCGACGGGTTACAGGCGAGCACTGGCACCGACGCCAGCAGCGCCAGCCCGATCGCGGCCGCCCTCAACGGTTGCGCTCCGACCACACGGCCGTACGGCCATTGAAATTGAGTACCCGCCTGGACGTCAGCACGTAGCCGGCGTAATCCGCCGTCTCCAGGATCTCGAGCTGTTCTCCGGCACGCCGATCGACCGTCTGCCAGGAGGCGGTGAAGACGCTGTACGCAAGAAAGCGGCGATTCGTCGCCAGCACCAATACGGCGTTCGAGGAGCGGATTTCGTCAATCTTCTCGCGACCCGAGAGCGTCAGCTCGTCGGTGCGGCTGAAGCGGATGTTGGCAACGATGATGCGATCGCCCTCGCGATGCCAGAACAGCAGCTTGGCGGGCGGCTCGTCGGAGCCCAGCTGTGCCCCGACGGGAGCGGCCATGGCAAAAGCGAGCAGCAGGAATGCGGCCAGTCGGTGGGTGGGCATGTCGCCATGGTAACCGACGGGGCGCGGTCTCGCAGTCGGCCCTATGCGGCGTTGAATGCCTCCCGGCCGGTCCTCAGCCGCACTTGGAGTCGCCGCAGTTCAGGCAGGTCATGCAGCCGTCCATCATGACGACCGCCGTCACGTTGCACTTGACGCACAGCTGCGCCCCTTCGGGAAAGCTGCTCTCCGCGAAGGCATCCTGCTGCGCGGCGCGCGCCTCGTATTCCGCGCGCTTGCTTTCGACGAGCTTCCGCTGGTGTTCGTCCAGCCCGGGAGCGGACATCAATCCGATGCTGACGAGATGCTTTTCCACGACCTCGCCGAGCTCGGCGATCAGCGACGACATGAATTTCCCGCCGGGCTTCCAGTAGCCGCCGCGCGGATCGAAGACGGCCTTCAGCTCCTCGACCAGGAACGTCACGTCGCCGCCCTTGCGGAACACGGCCGACATGATGCGGGTGAGCGCGACGATCCACTGGTAGTGATCCAGGTTCTTCGAGTTGATGAAGATCTCGAAGGGTCGGCGACTTTCGTGTGGCGTGCCCGGATTCAGGACGATGTCGTTGATCGTCACGTACATTGCATGCTCGGCGATCGGCGGCTTGATCTTGTAGGTGGCGCCGACGAGCATCTCCGGACGCTCGAGCTTCTCGTGCATCCGGATGACCTTCGACTCCGGGGCATCCTCGCGGCGCAGAACCGGCGGGGCTGGCTTCTCCTCGGGCTTCGCAACCCGGTAGCCGGTGATCTTCTTCTCTATGCGATGTGCGGGCATGGTCTGGATCCTGTTGTCCGTGGGGACGGCGCCTCAAAACTTGCCGTAGTAGCCTTCCTTCAGCGCGTCGAAGAGATTCGCCGCCGTATGCAGCTCGCCGTCATACTCGACCTCCTCGTCGCCTTTCAGTTCCACGGTGCTGCCGTCGTCGAGCTCGAAGACGTAGGTCGTGTTCTTGAGGTCCTTTTCCTTGACGAGGACACCCTGGAAAGCCTCGGGATTGAAGCGGAAGGTGGTGCAGCCCTTCAGGCCCTGCTCGTGGGCGTACAGATAGATGTCCTTGAAGTCCTCGTACGGGTAATCCGTCGGCACGTTCGCCGTCTTGGATATCGAGGAATCGATCCACATCTGCGCCGCAGCCTGGATGTCGACGTGCTGCCGGGGCGTAATGTCCTCCGCGGTCACGAAATAGTCCGGCAGTTTTTCGGCCTCTTTTTCGGAGCCGGGCAGGGCCTTCGGATTCACCAGTGACCGGTAAGCCAGCAGCTCGAACGAGAACACATCCACCTTCTCCTTGCTCTTCTTCCCCTCGCGCAGCACGTTGCGGAAGTAGTGATGCGCGAACGACGGCTCGATGCCATTGGACGCGTTGTTCGCGAGCGACAGCGAAATCGTGCCGGTTGGCGCGATCGAGCTGTGGTGTGTGAAGCGCGCTCCCGCCTCGGCCAGTTCGTCGACCAGCTCGGGATTGGCGTCCGCGACCCGCTGCATGTAGCGGCTGTAGCGGGCGTGCAGGATGCGCCCCTTCACCACGGCACCCGGCCGCCAGCCGTCGCGCTGCATCTCCGGCCGTTTCGCGAGCATCGCCTCCGTCACGGTGAAGTCTTCGTCCATGATCGGCGCGGGACCCTTCTCGCGCGCCAGCTCCAACGCCGTTTCCCAGCCCGCCAGCGCCAGCTCGCGGGAGACATCCTGCGTGAAAGCCACGGACGGCTTCGAGCCGTACTTCATGCCCAGCATCGTGATGGTCGACCCCAGCCCGAGGAAGCCCATGCCGTGGCGGCGCTTGCGGTAGATCTCGTCGCGCTGCGGCCCCAGCGGCAGGCCGTTGATTTCCACGACGTTGTCGAGCATCCGCGTGAACACCTTCACGACTTCGCGGAAGCGCTCCCAGTCGAAGCGCGCCTCCGGCATGAACGGAGCCACTACGAAACGGGTCAGGTTGATCGAGCCGAGCAGGCAGGAGCCATACGGTGGCAGTGGTTGCTCGCCGCAGGGATTCGTGGCGCGGATGATCTCGCACCACCAGTTGTTGTTCATTTCATTGACGCGATCGATCAGCACGAAGCCCGGTTCGGCGAAGTCGTAGGTGGACGTCATGATGACGTCCCACATGCGCCGCGCCGGCACGGTCTTGTAGACCCTGCAGGCGACCTCGCCCTTTTCATTGCGCACATACTCGCCGTCGGCAGGCCATTCGCGCCAGGCGACGCTGCTCGCGTCGGTCAGGTCGACGCCGCTGTCCTTCAGTTCCTTGTGGCTCAGCGGAAACGCGAGCCGCCAGGGGCCGTCTTCGCGGACCGCCCGCATGAACTCGTCCGTGATCAGCAGCGACAGGTTGAACTGCCTGAGGCGGCCGTCCTCTCGCTTGGCACGGACGAATTCCATCGCGTCCGGGTGCCCCACGTCGAAAGTGCCCATCTGTGCGCCCCGGCGACCGCCGGCAGACGAGACCGTAAAGCACATCTTGTCGTAGATATCCATGAACGACAGCGGGCCGGACGTGTAGGCGCCGGCGCCCGACACGTAGGCGCCCCGGGGGCGCAGCGTCGAGAACTCATAGCCAATGCCGCAACCGGCCTTCAGCGTCAGGCCCGCCTCGTGCACCTTCTCCAGGATGTCGTCCATCGAATCGCGGATGGCTCCGGACACCGTGCAGTTGATCGTGGACGTGGCCGGCTTGTGGGCCAGCGCCCCGGCGTTGGACACGATCCGGCCGGCGGGAATGGCGCCGTTGCGCAGCGCCCAGACGAAACGCTCGTACCACTCGTCGCGCCGATCCGCGTGCTCGACGTCGGCCAGAGCGCGGGCGACGCGCTGGTAGGTTTCATCCATCGTCTGATCGAGGACCGAGCCGTCCTTGGAGACCAGGCGGTATTTCTTCTCCCAGATGTCGACGGAAGCCGGCTGGAAGGGAATGTCGTTGACGGTCTTCACCGGAAGCACTCGTTCCCGAAGCGCGGAGTTCATTGTGACTCGTCCCCCGAAAGGCGCATTGGCTGTTGTTGGCTGTCCTTCCCTGCTTGCCTGCCGCGGTTCGGCCGGAGAAGCCGAGGCGAGAGCCGGGCCGGGCAAATCCGGAACACAACATCTTGTGTTACCGGATGGTTAAGGTACGGCCCGACCGGCAGGCTGTCAAGGCTTTTGTCTGCCGGATTAGGGATACAATAATTCGTTAGATTTCAAAGAAATATTGCTAACACATAGAGAATTTCTATGGCATGACCGCCGCCTGCGCAGGAAAAGGATTGCGGCGCACTGCAACACAATATCTTGTGCCCCGCGTAACCGCGGCGGTCCCGCCCGTCGAGGCCGGCCGGGCCTTGAAATGCCGGCCGGTGCACCCATTTAGGTCGCACGTATCCGCATCGTCATCCAACCAACACGGAGACTTGCCATGAGCCTCATTCGCTACGAACCCTGGAGCCTGATCCGCTCCCTGCACGATGATCTCGATCGCCTGTTCGAGCAGCGGGTCGACCGGGATGAAACCAGCGCCAGCGTTGCCAGCTGGACACCGCCCGTGGACATCCGCGAGGAGGACGAGCGCTTTGTCCTGCACGTCGACGTTCCGGGGGTAAAGCCCGAGGACATCGAAATCACCATGGAAAACGGCGTGCTCACGATCGGCGGAAACCGGGAATCGGTGTCGCGGTCCGAGAAGGACGGCTACCGGCGCGTCGAGCGGGTTGCGGGCAGGTTCTTCCGCCGCTTCACTCTGCCTGACACGGCAGACGCCGAAGCCATCCGGGCATCCAGCCACAACGGCGTGCTCGAGCTTATCATTCCGAAGCAGGCACGCATGATGCCCCGTCGGATCGACGTCAAGGTCAACTGATCCGGCCGGTCTGCGACCTTGAGCCCGTCCAGGGCATCTGCAGGACTGGCGGGCGGCCGCGCGCCGCCCGCCGCCGTTTTGTCCGCCGGCAGGCGGATCCCGTTGCCCTCCGCCCACCGGCATGGAGAGACTATTCGATGAGCGCACAACCTATTGCCGCATTCACCGCGTTCCTTGCGCTGCTGCTGGCCGCGCCCGTGCAGGCACAGCTGCCGCAGGAGGTGGACGGCGAATCGCTTCCGTCGCTCGCGCCCATGGTCAAGCGCGTGGCTCCGGCGGTCGTCAACATCGCCACGCGCGGCAGCGTGGAAGTGCCCTACTCCAATCCCTTCCTCGATGATCCTTTCTTCCGGCGCTTTTTCGACCTGCCGGAAGAAATGCCCCAGCAGCGTCGCCGCCCCACGCAAAGCGCCGGCTCGGGCGTCATCGTGGACGCGGAGAAAGGCCACGTGCTGACGAATGCCCACGTGCTGCAGGGTGCCGAGGAAATCGAAGTCACGCTGCAGGACAACCGCACCTTCACCGCGGATGTGGTCGGCACGGATCCCGCTTCGGACGTGGCGCTGCTGAAAATCGAGCCCGACGACCTGACGGATATGCCGATCGCAGATTCGAGCGCGGCGGAGGTAGGTGATTTCGTCGTCGCTATCGGCAACCCGTTCGGCCTCGGGCACACGGTCACGTCCGGAATCGTGAGCGCGCTCGGCCGCCAGGGGATCAACCCCGATGGTTACGAGGACTTCATCCAGACCGATGCGTCGATCAATCCGGGAAATTCCGGCGGCGCGCTGGTCAACCTGCGCGGCCAGCTGATCGGCATCAATTCGGCGATCCTGAGCCGGTCGGGCGGCAACATCGGCATCGGCTTCGCCATCCCGTCCAACATGGCTCGTTCCATCATGGACCAGCTCCTGGAATTCGGCGAAGTGCGACGCGGCCTGCTCGGCGTCAACATCTTTACGATCACGCCCGACATCGCAGAAGCCTACGGCGTGAAGGAGCAGAAGGGCGCCCTGGTGTCGCAGGTCCTGCCGGATTCCGCCGCGGAGAAGGCCGGCATCCAGGCGGGCGACGTCATCGTCAGCGTCGACGGGAAGCCCGTGGCGTCCGGCAACGAGCTGCGCAACGCCGTCGGCCTGAAGCGCAGTGGCGAGAAGGTCACGGTCGAGCTGCTGCGCGACGGCAAAAAGCAGCGCGTGACGGCGAATCTCGGCGAGCAAGCGGCTGCGGCGCAGGTCGCCGCCGCGGACATCCATGACGGCCTGCGCGGCGCCGAGCTCGAGTCCCTCGATGAATCTTCCCCGCGGTTCCAGGGGCAGCCCGGCGTGCTGGTGGCGAATGTCGCGCCCGGCAGCCCCGCCGCCCAGAGCGGCTTGCGGCCCGGAGACATCATCGTGGCGGTGAACCGCCAGCGCGTGAGCAGCACGAGGGAACTGCAGCAGGCGGCAGAGGGTTCGCCCTCGATCCTTCTCAACGTCCGACGGGGGTCGGGCACGCTGCTGCTGCCCATACGCTGAGCCGGGATACGTCTACCGGAAGCCCCCTCTCCCGGGAGGGGGCTTTTTGCCTCAGCGGCCGCGCAGCATGTCGATGGCGACGGCCACGAGCAGCAAGGCGAACAACTGCCGCAGGCGGGCGACGGGGAGCCGGTGCGCCAGCCTCGCCCCCCAAGGTGCGGTGAGCATGCTCGCCAGCGCGATGCCGGCGATTCCCGGCCAGTATAGGTACCCGGTCGAGCCCACCGGCAGCGACGCGCCCCAGCCCGTCAGCGCATAGCCCACGGCGCCGGACAACGCGACGGGCAGGGTGCAGGCGGCGGCCGTGCCCACTGCGGTCCGCAGCGGCACCGAATGCCACGCCAGGTAAGGCACCGTCATGACGCCGCCGCCGATCCCCGCCAGGGCGGACACGATTCCGATCAAGGCGCCCGAGGCGGCATAGGCGGGAAGGCGCGGCAGCGTGCTGTGCGCGCCCGGATCGACGCGCGGCCCGAAGCCGATGTGGATCGCCATCAGCACGGCGAAGATAGCAAAGACGACCTCGAGCGTGCGCGTCTGCAGTGCATCCGCCAGCCAGGCTCCGACGAGAGCGCCGGCGACGATGCCCGGAGCCAGGCCGCGGACGGCCGGCCACAGCACGGACTCCAGCAGGTGATGTGCCCGGATGGAGGACATCGCCGTAAACACGATCACGGCCAGGGAACTGCCGATCGCCACGTGCATGCGCGCCTCCGGCTCGACCGCGACGAGCCCGGCTGCAAATGCGGCATTGAGCGCCGGCACGATCACCAGTCCCCCGCCGATGCCGAAAAGTCCCGCAAGCACGCCGGAGATTGCGCCAACCGCCGGAAACAGCAGCAGGGCGGTCATCATGGACAATCGGGGGTTCCTGTTGAGCGCAACGAAGCGGCGAGCATAATGGTTGCAACTTCGGCCCGCGAGGCCGGTCGCCCCGGGACCCGAGCTTCATGTCGCGACTACTCCTCATCCTGCTTGCCATGCTGCCGTCGCTCGTGCAGGCAGGCGACCTCGTCGAGCAGCGCAAGTTCTATCGGCTCGCTCTGGCACACGCCGAGGCTGGCGACTGGCCGGCGGCAAGTCCGTACCTGAAGGCGCTCGAGGACTACCCGCTGTTGCCGGACCTTCGCGCTGCCTGGCTGGCGGCGCGGCTCGGGCGCGCGGAAGACGCCGCCGTGAGCGAACTCCTGGCCGAGTACCCGTCGCTCGCCTTCAGCGGACCGCTGCGCTATGACTGGGCGCTCTCCCTCGCGCGCCGGGGCGAATGGTCGCGTTACCTTGAGCTCTACGACGCGAGCTACCGGAACAGCGCGCTGACGGCCCTGCATTGTCACGCGCTGACTGCCCGCATCCGGCTCGCGCGCACGGACGGGCTGGAGGAGGGGGCGCTGCGCTACTGGATGTCGCCCGTCAGTCAGCCCAGGGAATGCGATCCGGCCTTCGAGTGGCTCGCAAAGCGCAACGCACTGACGGCGGAGCGGCGCCTGCGGCGCATGGCCCTTGCGCTCGATGCCGGCCAGATGCAGCTGGCTCGCTGGCTGGCCAGAGATGCGGGGCCCGGCGCCATGTCCGAAGTGGCCCGCTGGGAGCGCATGCAGAAGAATCCGGCGAGGCAGCTGAGCCAGCGTGACGGGTGGCGGGACGAAGACACCGACCGCGTGCTGCTGCTGTCCGGATTCCGGCGGCTGGCTTCGTCAGAGCCCGAGCGGGCCGCTGCCCTCTGGCCGCAGTTCCGCGACCGGTTCGCCTTTCCCGCCGGCGAGCGGGCCGCGCTGGACCGCCGCATCGCGATGATTCATGCGTGGCGGCTGCTGCCCGGGGCCAGGGACCTGCTGGCGGCGCTGCCCGAGGATGCGCATGACAGCGACTCACGGGCATGGACGGTGCGAACCTTGCTGCGGGCCGCCGAATGGCCCGCTGCACTGGCCGCCCTGGAGCAATTGTCCGAGGCGGAGCAGGAGGAACCGGTCTGGCGGTACTGGCGCGCGCGCCTGCTCGAGCAGGTGGGGCATGCTGACGAGGCACGGCCGCTGTATGCCGGGCTCGCGAACGAGCGCGGGTATTACAGCTTCCTCTCGGCGGACCGCCTCGATGCCGATTACAACTGGCGCCACCAGGGAACCGCGGCGCGCGAGGAAGCGATTGCCGCGATCGAGGCGCGACCCGAAGTCATTCGCGCCAGAGAGTTGTTCTACACGGGCCAGGAAAGCCTCGGACGGATCGAGTGGCAGGCCGCAATTGCGCAGTTCTCGGTAGAGGAGCGGGCGCAGGCGGGACTGCTTGCTGCCCGCTGGGGCTGGCACTCGCGGGCCATCGCCGCCGTCTCGGTCCCCGGGCTCGACGACGACCTGGAGCTGCGCTTCCCGCTGGCCTGGCGGCCGGTCTTCGAAGACCGCAGCCGCGCAGTCGGCATCCGGAGTGCCTGGGTTTACGGCGTTGCCCGTAGCGAAAGCCTGTTCATGCCGGACGTCACGTCCAGCGCCGGAGCAGTAGGGGTGATGCAGCTGATGCCGGCGGTCGGTCAGGAAACGGCGCATCGCGCCGGCATTCCCTACCGGGGCGTCGGCACGCTGACCGATCCCGAGTCCAACGTAAACCTCGGCACGCGCTACCTGTCGAGCATGCTGAGGCGCTTCGGCAATCACGAGGTTCTCGCGACGGCGGCATACAACGCGGGCCCGCGGCGGGTAGCCAGCTGGCTGCCGGAGGTGGGTACGCTGCCCGCGGATGTATGGGTGGACACGGTGCCGTTTTCCGAGACGCGCGCGTACGTCCAGCGGGTGCTCGCCAGCGATGCCGTCTTCCAGTGGCGCCTGTCGGGAGAAACGCGGCGCCTGACCGAGGCCATGCGGCCCGTGTCGAATAGCCGCGACTTCTAAGGGCCGTGGCGCGCGATTACAACGCCACGTTGCTGGATCCCGCCAAGGAGACGGGACGGCCCCTCGCGCGTGCGCGCCGCGCAGTCTGCCTCCTCGGAGGCACCGGATTCGTAGGACATCACCTGGCCGCACGCCTCGCCCGCGACGGCCACGAGCTCACCGTCGTCACGCGCTACCGCGAGGCGCACCGCGACCTGCTCGTACTTCCCGCTCTCACGCTGGTGCAGGCGGACGTCACCGATCCACTGACGCTGCGGCAGCTGTTCGCGGGCTGCAGCGCAGTCATCAACCTGGTAGGAATCGTCAACGAGCGGGGACGCGACGGCAGCGGCTTTGCCAGGCTGCATACGCGACTCGCCGGCGACGTGGTAGCCGCCTGCAGGGATGCCGGCGTGCGCCGCCTGCTGCACATGAGCGCGCTGAATGCCGATCCGGCCGGTCCGAGCCATTACCTGCGCAGCAAGGGGCTGGCGGAACAGGCCGTGCGCGACGGGGCCGGGGCAGCCGTGTCATGGACCCTGTTCCGGCCGTCGCTCGTGTTCGGCCCGGGGGATTTCCTGTTCAACCGTTTTGCGGGTCTGTTGCGCCTGCTCCCGGTGCTGCCGCTGGCCAGGCCGGAGGCGCGCTTCGCCCCCGTGTACGTCGGCGACGTGGTGGAGGCATTCGCCCACTGCCTGGACGATCCGTCCACCGCTGGGCGCAGCTACGAGCTGTGCGGACCGCGCACTTGGTCGTTGCGGGCAATGGCCGAGGCGGCGGCGGACCAGCTTCGGCTGAGGCGCCGGATCGTCGGCCTTCCGGACCCTCTGGCGCACCTGCAGGCCCGCATCATGGACTTCGTGCCGGGCAAGCCGTTTTCGACCGACAACTACAGGACCCTCGCAGTGGACGGCGTATGCGTCGGCAAGGCTCCGGGCCTGGACGCGCTGGGCATCGCGCCCAGGTCGGTCGAGGGCGTGATTGGCAGCTACCTGGCGCCAGCCCATGGGTCGGAGCCCACCGAGGCAAGCAGTTCGCCGAGCTTCGCCTCCCGTTCCGGCAGCGGCAGCTCGGCGAGCGCCTCGGTGCGGCGGTAGAACGCCTCGAGGTCGCCACCGGAGCGCTGCAGCAGCGCCCGAAAGGCAGGCACGAGCTGCCGATAGGTTGCGGAGAGTACCAGCCGTGCATTGTTGAGCGGCCCCTGGAACCAGACGTCGTATTCGGTCCACCCCCCCCACTCGGCGCGGAGGGCCTCGTAGTCGGACCTGAGCGCTTCGAAAGCGGCGGCTTTCTGCGCGCGCATCACATCGGGCGGTTCACCGGACCGGTACACTTCCTGCAGCCGCGCGGTGGTGCGCTCGAGAAGCCGCTCAAAGGCGAGCGTCCGGTCCCGCACGCGCAGCCAGGCGGCGAGCTCGCTCTCCATGCCCTGAGACTCGAGCCAGCGGCGGACGCCCTCCTCCTCGACGGCCGAGGCAAACGCCTCGTTGAACGCCGAATCGTCCTTCAGGTACAGGCGCTGGTGAGCCAGTTCGTGAAACAGGATGCCCGCCAGCCGCGCGTCGTCCCAGACGAGCATCGTCGACAGAACCGGGTCCTCGAAGCGGCCGAGCGTCGAATAGGCAGCCGCGCCGCCCACCCAGGTGTCGTAGCCGTCCTCGGCCAGCCCGGCCGCGTACTCGCGCGCTTCCTCCAGCGAGAAGTAGCCGCGATACACGACGCAGCCGGCCACCGGAAAGCACCACTGCTTTGGCTCCAGGGAGAACTCCGGTGCCGCAAAGACGTTCCACACGACCGCGGGCCGGTCGAGCGAAACGTACGTCCTGTAGCTGCCGTTGTCCGGCAGCGCAAGCTCCGTTACGGCGAACGAACGAGCGACCCGTACCGCCTTCAACCGGTCCTTGAGCGCGGGGGGCGTATCGTCCGCCGCGACGAGCTCGTCGATCGGCTGTCTGGCGCGCATCAGGTCCATGTGACCGGAAACGGCCTGCGCGTAATAGCCAAGGGACGCGCAGCCGGCCATGCACAGGCACAGGGCAGCAATGTGGAAGGCCCGCAACACCGGCCCTACCTTAGCAACTGCGCCGCCCCGCTGTCTGGATCCCGGCCGGCGGCGGGTGCATCGCGGCGCACGGTGACGGCCTGACGCAGGGCGTGCGCGTCCGACCGCCGGGGCGGGTAAGGTACGTCCGGAGCAGACACGGGAACGGCATTCATGAAGACCTACCTGGTAGGCGGCGCGGTGCGGGACGAGCTGCTCGGGCTGCCAGTCGGCGATCGCGACTGGGTCGTCGTGGGTGCCACGCCGGCGGACTTGGAGACGCTGGGCTATCGCAGCGTCGGCCGCGATTTTCCGGTCTTCATCCATCCGCAATCGGGAGAGGAGTACGCGCTCGCCAGAACGGAACGCAAGACGGGCCCCGGTTATCGGGGCTTCCAGGTCCACGTCGCGCCCGACGTGACCCTCGACGAGGACCTGGCGCGAAGGGACCTCACCATCAATGCGCTCGCAAAGGATCCGGACGATGGCCGGATCGTCGATCCCTGGGGTGGCCAGCGGGATCTCGAGGACCGGATCCTCAGGCACGTTTCGCCCGCGTTTGCCGAGGATCCGGTGCGGATACTCCGCGCTGCGCGCTTCGCCGCCCGCTTCCATTCCCTCGGCTTCGCGATCGCCCCCGAAACACTCGGGCTGATGCGCGCGATGGTGGCTGCGGGGGAATGCGAAGCGCTCGTTCCGGAGCGCGTGTGGGGCGAAACGGACCGGGCCCTGGCCACCGGGCGACCGGATGTATTCGTCGGCGTGCTGCGCGAATGTGGCGCACTGTCGCGCATCTACCCGGAGCTCGACGCCCTGTTCGGCATCCCGCAGCCCATCCGTTGGCATCCGGAAGTGGATACGGGGCGACATCTGCTGCTGGCCTTGCACCAGGCGGCGTGCCTGAGTCCGGACCCGGAAGTCCGGTTCGCGGTGATGGTCCACGATCTCGGCAAGGGCACGACGCCGCACCATCTCTGGCCGGCGCACCACGGCCACGAGGAGCGCAGCGTGGCCCTGCTCCTCAACCTGTGCGAGCGGCTGCGCGTGCCCGGCGCATACCGCGAGCTGGGCGTGATCGTCGCGCGCTACCACGGCTGGTGCCATCGTGCCCTGGAGCTGAAGCCGTCGACCGTGCTGAAGCTGCTGGAGGGCGTCGATGCCTTCCGTCGCCCGGAGCGGTTCGAGCAATTCCTGCTGGCCTGCGAAGCCGATCTGCGGGGCCGCGACGGCAGGGAACAGGAGCCGTATCCGCAGGCCGACCGGCTCCGGCGCGCGCGAACGGCGGCGGCGGCCGTCGATCCCCGGCCCCTGCTGGACGAAGGCGCGAGTGGCGAGTCGCTCGGGGAGCGGATCCGGGAGCTGCGGGTGCGCGCCATCGCCGCTGCCGCGCCGGCGGCCGCCCATCAGACGTAGATCACATACAGCAGCGCGGCAAGCAGCAGCCGGTAGATCGCGAACGGCGCCATGCCGACCCTGCCCAGCCAGGCCAGGAACAGCCGGATCGTTGCGTAGGCCACGACGCCCGATACGACCGCACCCACCGCAAGAGCGACCCACTCGGCCGGCTGTGGGTCGCGGACGAGCGCGAGCAGCTCCCAGACTGCGGCCGCCAGGATCAACGGCATCGACAGGAGGAACGAGAACCGGGCGGAGGCCTCGCGCGTCAGCCCGAGGAGCAGGCCCGCCGTCATCGTGATTCCAGACCGCGACGTGCCAGGGACGAGCGCCAGCGCCTGGGCGAGCCCGATCAGCAGGGCATCCCTCCAGGAGATGGAGCGCACATCCCGGTAGCGCTCGCCCCGCGCGTCGGCGATCCACAGCACGATGCCGAACCCGGCAGTTGCGGCGGCTATGACGAACGGCGAGCGGAGCAGCGTCGCAACCTCGCCGGCAAGCGCAGCCCCCGCAATGACGGCGGGCACCGTACCCCAGATAACGCACCAGGCAAGGTCGGAGTCGGCGCTGCGCGGGCCCGACCCCAGCGAGGCCAGCCAGGCCCGGGTCATGGTCACGACGTCGTGGCGGAAGTAGTACACGACGGCCGCCAACGTGCCAAAGTGAACGGCCACATCGAAGGCCAGGCCCTGGTCCTGCCAGCCGAAAAGCACCGGCGCCAGGATGAGGTGGCCGGAGCTGGAGATCGGCAGGAACTCCGTTACTCCCTGCAGGATGGCCAGCCACAGAGCATGCATCAGGTCCATCAGAGCCTGCCGGCCAGATCGACGAGCGAAAAGCCGGACAGGGCCGGGGACACGCCGCGGCTCAGCCCCATGACCCGGAACCGCTCGCCCATCTCCCCCGGCAGCACGAGCTGCTTAGCCTGTTGCGCAAGGCGGATGCGCTCCCGGTCATCGGCGGCACCGGCCAGCAACTGGTCGAGACCGTTCGCCGCCAGAAACGCGGATTGAGGGGTGAATCCCTCGAGCACCAGTCCGGCCCCCGTTCCGGCCCTGGCGACTGCCGTGAAATCCACCCACGCGCTGATGTCCTGCAGGCCCGGAAACAGGAAGGGGTCCGGATGCGCGCGGTGTCGGTAATGGCACAGCAGCGTGCCGCGATTGCGGGTCACCGCGTAGTACTCGCTGGCCGGCATTCCGTAATCGACGATCAGCAGCAGCCCCGTCGCCAGAGACGCTGCAAGCGCTTCCACCCACGGGCCAAGCAGCAGGCACACCTCGGATTCGTAATCTTCCGGAAGCCGGTAGCCGAGCTGCGCCTGCAACGCCTGCACGGCGGCCTCGAGGCGATCGGCGGCTCCGGCTTCTCGCCAGGCAAAGCCGTCGCCGTCCCAGCCAACACCGATCCGGACGACGCGTCCACGGCGAATGCGAAATCGCTCCACGGGCAGTGCGTCCGCCACTTCGTTCGCCAGTATCACGCCGCGGAATTCGGATGGCGGCGCCTCGAGCCAGCGCACCGCGGCACCCAGCCGCGCCTCCTGGCGCGACCGCAGCTCCGGGCTCGGCTCCAGGACGTGCCAGCCGGCTCGGACGCCGAGGCGTCCCAGCTCCTCGATGGCCGCCGCAGCGAGCGCGCCCGTCCCGGCTCCGAGCTCCAGGACCTCACTGCCGCCGATCAGGGCCAGAACCTCGGCTACCTGGCGGGCGACACAACGTCCGAACAGGGGCGAGACTTCGGGAGCCGTGATGAAATCGCCGGCCGGGCCGAACTTGCGGGCGCCGCCGCTGTAGTATCCGAGGCCCGGCGCATACAGGACCAGCTCCATGTAGCGGGCAAAGTCGATCACGCCGCCGGCCCGATCGATTTCGTCTCGCACGAGCACCGTCAGCGCCGCACTGGCCTCAAGTGCATCGTCCGGCGGTAGCGGCCAGGAGGCAGTCGGCCTGGTGTCGGATCCTGGCATCGCTTTACGTGACTCGATCGGCCTCAGGACAATCGGACGCCCAATGGCCGGAAGGCGGGAATCCTAATGGCTCATCAGCAGAGCGACCAGTCCCTCGAGGGACGGGTCGCGTTCGTTACCGGCGGCGCGCGCCGGATCGGCGCGGCAATGTCGCGGGCATTCCATGCCGCAGGTGCAAGCGTCATCATTCATTATCGCCGCTCGCGTGCCGACGCCGAGGCGCTCAAGGCGGAACTCGACGGCGCCTCGCCCGGCCGGGTGGCGCTCGTACCAGGGGACCTCCGCGATACCGGCTCGCTGCCGGCCCTCGTCGAGCGCGCCCTCGGGGCGTGGGGCGGCCTGGATTTGCTGATCAACAATGCATCGACCTTCTATCCCACGCCGCTGGGCAAGGTGACGGAAGAGCAGTGGGATGATCTCGTCGGAACGAACCTGAAGGCGCCGCTGTTCCTTACCCAGGCCGCCGCTCCCTCACTCAGGGAGCGGCGCGGCGCGGTCATCAATATCGTGGATGTATACGCGCGGCGGCCGCTGGCGCATCACGCGGTGTATTGCGCGGCGAAGGCAGGCCTGGCGATGCTGACCTGGGCACTGGCGCGCGACCTGGGGCCGGAGATTCGCGTCAACGGCATCGCGCCGGGCGCAATCCTATGGCCGAAACCGGACATTGAGGCCGCTGAGAAGGCGGCCATTCTTGCGGAGATTCCCCTGGGGCGGGCAGGCAATCCGGCCGAAGTCGCTGCCTGCGCCCTGTATCTCGCCCGCGACTCGGGTTACGTCAACGGCCAGATCATTGCCGTGGATGGCGGCCGTTGCGTCGGCACCTGAATTGCCTGGACTTTCGGGCGCCGCTCAGTCCGCGTCCCGGCCGGCGAGGTCGACCTCCACGCGCTCGAGCGAATGGGCGCCGCCGTCGAATTGCGCCCAAAGGTCCGCAAAGCGGGCGCCCGTCACGGGGTGGCGGTGATCGGGAGCCAGATCCGACAGAGGTTTCAGCACGAAGGCGTAGCGCAAGATCTCGTCCCGGGGAAGCGTCACGCCGCCCACGTCGTCCTGCAGGTCTCCGTACAGCAGCAGGTCGAGATCAAGGGTCCGCGGCGCGAATTTGGCCTCGGAGCGTCCGCGACCGTTTGCGGTCTCGATGGCCGTCAGGCAGCTCGCAACCGACTCGACGGACTCGTCGGTGTCGAAGCCAATTACCATGTTGAGAAAGTCTTCGCCGTGGAACCCGACCGACGGGTTGCGGTACAGCGGCGAAACCCGCAATACGCCGTACCGCTCCGCCAGCGCGACGAGCGCGGCGCGCAGGTGGCGGTCCGGCTCGATGTTGCTGCCGACTCCAATGAATACCTCAGGCACGGTAGTCGTCCGCGGTGCGCTCGATGCGCACGCCGACGTCGCGCGCACCGCGCACCGCCCCGGGCTTGCTGAGGGCCACCTTGACGTGCGCGACGTCGAACTCGCGCACGACGATCTCCGCCACCCGCTCCGCCAGCGTCTCGATCAACTGGAACGTCGAACCGCCCGCGAACTCCGCCAGTCGCTTGGCAACGGCCTTGTAGTTCAGCGTGTGCTCGATGGAGTCGCGCGCGGCAGCGGCCCGGACGTCGACCGACATCTCCACGCTGATGCTGACCGTCTGGCGAACCTGGCGCTCCCAATCGTAGATGCCGATGATCGTGGCCACTCGCAGGTCGCTCAGGACTATCGTGTCCATACCCATTCCGGAGTCCTTCACTGGCCGGTCACGTGCAGATTCGCCGCCCGCGCTGGCGGCTCGAGATCCTCGAGCGCCCAGCGAGCGCGCGCGTCGATGCTCGCCGGGCTGGAGTCGCCGCCGGCCAGCCTCAGCATGCCGGCATAAGCGATCATCGCGCCATTATCGGTGCAGAACTCGAGCCGTGGATAGAACACGCAGTACCCACGCTCCCGGGCCGAGGCGTCGAGACGTTCCCGCAGGCGTCGGTTCGCGCCGACGCCTCCTGCCACGACGAGGCGTCCGGAGCCCGCCTGCTCCAGCGCCCGCACGCACCGCGCCACCAGGACATCGACCACCGCCTCCTGGAACTCCAGTGCGACGTCCGCCGTCGTTTGCGCGTCGAGCTGCAAGCCGCGGATGCCGGTGATGACGGCCGTCTTGAGTCCGCTGAAGCTGAAGTCCAGTCCCGGCCTGTCCAGCAGCGGCCTGGGAAGCTTCAGGCGCCCGGGGCGCCCCAGGGCCGCATGCTTCGCCAGCGCCGGACCGCCCGGGTAGCCCAGCCCCAGCACCTTGGCCGTCTTGTCGAAGGCTTCCCCGGCCGCGTCGTCCAGCGTTTCCCCCAGCAGCCGGTATCGTCCCAGCCCGCCCACGTCCACCAGCATCGTATGGCCGCCGGACACCAGCAGGGCGATGAACGGGAACCCGGGAGCCGGGTCCTCCAGCATGGGGGCCAGCAGGTGTGCCTCCATGTGATGCACGCCGATGGCCGGTTTACCCCAGGCCCATGCCAGGCTGCGGCCGACGCAGGCACCGACCAGCAGGGCCCCGACCAGCCCCGGGCCGGCTGTGTAGGCGATGCCATCGACATCCTCCGGCCCGACGCCGGCCTCGCCCATCACCTGCCGCACCAGTGGCAGGACCTTGCGGACGTGATCGCGCGACGCAAGCTCCGGGACGACGCCGCCAAACCGGGCGTGCAGCGCGACCTGGCTGTACAGGGCGTGCCCCAGCAGGCCGCGGTGGCTGTCGAGCACCGCGACCCCGGTCTCGTCACAGGACGTTTCGATGCCCAGAACTCTCAAGGATCCCCCGTGCCTGCTGGCTTTCAGAAGTTCTCGCCGGTAGAATGCCCGGTCTTTACCCGGATTGCCGTCGGCCTGCCGGGAGGCTAGCGAGGATGACCGTTAATGCCTGGTGTACGCGTACGCGAGAACGAATACTTTGACGCGGCCCTGCGTCGCTTCAAGCGCGCCTGCGAAAAAGCGGGCGTCCTGACCGAGCTTCGCCGCCGGGAGTTTTACGAGAAGCCCACCCAGGAACGCAAGCGCAAGAAGGCCGCCGCCGTAAAGCGCCATCTGAAGCGCATCCAGCGCGAGCAGACCCGCCGCAAGCGGATGTACTGATCGTCCAGCCGTACTGATCATCCCGTCCTTGTCCGCCAAGGCGCGCCTCCAGCACGATATGAAGCAGGCCCTTCGCTCCGGCGACCGGGCCCGCCTCGGCGCCATCCGCATGGCATTGGCTGCCATTCAGCAACGCGAAGTCGACGAGCGCGCACAGCTCGATGAAGCGGCTGTCGTGGCGGTCATCGAGAAGCTGATCAAGCAGCGCCGCGAGTCCATCGAAATGTATCGCTCCGGAAACCGGCACGACCTGGCGGACAAGGAAGCTGCCGAAATCGACGTCCTGCAGGCCTATCTGCCGGAGCCGCTGGGCGCCCGGGAAATCACTGCACTCATCGACGAGGCCTTCGTCGCGACGGGCGCCGCAAGTCTCAAGGACATGAGCAAGATCATGTCCTTTATCAAATCACGTGCCGCAGGGCGAGCCGACATGGCCGCTGTCAGCGCGCAGGTGCGAGCTCGCCTCACCGGGTGACACCAATCGCCTTCGGCGCACATCCGCGCCGGAACATGCGGCGGCACGCTTGCAGTTTGTGTGCACTGGTCTATGTATACCGGGTGCGTAACTGCACCCCGTCGACAGTGCTCCCAACGGGATCAGCGCCCGCCGTCGCACTCCGGCGATGGGGCACCGGCACCGGGTCCTTCGGATGAGCCGGATTCCGTCGGGCTTCATCGACGAACTGATGGCTCGCACCGACATCGTCGAGGTCGTCAACAGCCGGGTGCCACTCAAGCGGGCCGGAAGCGAATTCAAGGCCTGCTGTCCCTTTCACGGCGAGAAGACGCCATCGTTCACCGTGAGCCCGACGAAGCAGTTCTTCCATTGCTTCGGCTGCGGGGCGCACGGCACCGCGCTGGGGTTTCTCATGGATTACGAGCACATGAGTTTTCCCGAGGCGGTGGAGGAACTCGCGACTCTGGCAGGGCTCGAGGTGCCGAGGGAGGCAGCCCCGGGGGCGGATTCGGGGCCCGATCTCCATGGGACGCTGGAGGCCGCGGCCACCTACTACCGGGAGCAACTGGCGCACAGCCCGCCGGCACGCGACTACCTGAGCCGCCGCGGCGTGTCGGCCGAGTCCATCGCCCGCTTCGGCATCGGTTATGCACCCGACGAATGGGACGCCCTGACGCGGCGGCTGGGCAGGGACGAGGAGGCGCGCCGCCGGCTCGCCGCTGCGGGCCTGGTCGTCGAGCGCGACAGCGGCGGGTGCTACGACCGGTTCCGCGGGCGGGTGATGTTCCCAATCCGTGACGCACGTGGGCGCGTGACCGCCTTCGGAGGCCGGATCATCGGCGACGGCGAGCCAAAGTACCTGAACTCGCCGGAAACGCCCCTGTTTCACAAGGGACAGGAGCTTTATGGTCTCTACGAGGCGCGGCAGGCTCTCCGGGAGATTCCCCGCCTCATGGTGGTCGAAGGGTATATGGATGCAGTAGGGCTGCATCAGGCGGGCCTGCCGT
>Ga0268386_10000232_pt1 | contig 33211 bp, 29 predicted proteins | sample RVTome_15_FD_200260 | JGI IMG/M metagenome (GOLD analysis project Ga0268386, IMG submission 200260) | Soil microbial communities from uranium-contaminated site in the Upper Colorado River Basin, Wyoming, United States - RVT150D86... ... | reverse complement strand
TGGCGTTCACCTCATCAGGTCCGATCGCGTCAGCGACGAAAAGCGATTTACGGTTGATGAGGTACAATTCGGCATTTTGTCAAAAAATTTTTAGTCAGGTACTTACGTGAGCGCAACCGCGCCCTCCGGGGGAGACGGTTCACAGGAGCATCCCTTTGACTCTCTTGCAGCCGTGGAGGCAGCCTCGGCGCCCGGGAACTTCATTAAAATCCTTCGTTCGCCTGCGGATGCCCCGCCGCTTGAGGGCGGGATCGCACTCAAAGATGGCCAACATCTGATCGGGAGTGGGGCGCCCGTGACGGGGGTGTCCGAAGATGAGCCTCGGGCCAAGATCACAAACGGCGATCCGAATCGCCACGGCGGGGATGCGATTGTTCTCGCAGATTACAATGTGGTTACCAATCTCCACATTAGCAAGGCCCAGCGCGCCGGGACCGCCGCTGCAGGCGTGAAAAATCCATGGATCTACGGCAATCTCATTACCGGGCACAACCAGGGTGGCTTCGAGGGAGCAGTCCTGTCCGGCTTCACCCTTGGGGAAACCGTGGTGCCTGAATTCCCCGTGGGTTACGGCGCCATCCAGATCACGGCAACGGGCAATCAGAACATGGGAGTTGTATACATCTCTCAGAACGTGATTCGAGATGCGGCGGGCAACGGGGTGCTCCTCAATCTGGCAGAGGACGCCCGAGCAGAACTCGTTCTCAGGCGCAACATCTTCGAAGATCTGACGTTGGGCGCGGGGACTCTCCGCCCGTTTCGGGTGGTCGAGGCGGTGCTGATCGAATCCGAGGGTAACGCCCACATCACCACACGGATATCCTACACCTCCATTGATAGGATTGGCAGTGGTACATCCAACTCCGACGGCATCGCCTTCGCGCTGGAGGGGAGTTCGATCCAGCACGCGACGATCCGGGGACTCACCTACCGCAACACGACGGGAGTCGGCGGCATATCCGCGACGGGGACCGAGCTCTACATCGCCCAACCCTCAGTGGGCACTCAGTTCGACCTTCGTATCAAGGACGCCGACTACCGGCAGATGGTGTCGGATGGTCTCCAGCTTAGCGTGCTCGGTAGCGAGGCGTGGGTGTCCGTCCGCATCGCCGACAGTGTTATCACGGAGTCGAAGGGCTCGGGGCAAATTGGTGGGAACGCGGGGAACTGCCTAGCCGTCAGCAACTTCGGTGCCGACAATACGATCGCGCTTGAAGTAAAGCGCAGCGACTTGATCGGGTGTTCTGCGATGGGCGTGCTCGTGCAGAACTTCGGTACGCTAACCGACCTCGAGATCAATGTGGCTCGTAGCACGCTGTCCTGGAACGCTCTTGCAAACTTCTGGACCCAGATGATCGGCCCGATCGGGAACTTGGCGATTCGGATGGAGCAGAACGATGTGGAGAACGATGTGGCGGCGAATCCCGACGGTGCGGGTATCGTCCTCCTGGATCCAGGCTCCAACGCTATGGCGAGCGCTATTGATCTCGGCGGCGGGTCGCTGGGCGGCTTCGGCCTGAATCGCATCGTCGGCAATGCAACTGACGTCAGAGTAGAGAATCTCGTGGTGGTCGCCGAGGAAAACTGGTGGGGCGACCCGACAGGTCCTCAGAATCTTGAGTTGCTCGGTACCGCGTCAGTCGACTTCGATCCGTTCTTGACCGTGGACCCTAGGCCGTAGCCTGGAGATGGCATGCTATATAAGCTTCCCCGGAGAAAACAAGAATCCAACTTTAATGCAAAGCTGTGAGTGATCGGCTCTGACCAGAGAGGAGGTACAGGTATGCGACACGTCCTAGCAAAAATTTTCTTATGGAGCATGGCATGCACTTTGGTGGTGTTCACGCTTGCCAATCCCGTCCTAGCGCGGACTTTGAATGTGAATTGCAACGACCGTGACGAAACCATCACCAAGGCTCTCACCAAGGCTGGTCCAGGTGACACGATTCGCGTTGAAGGCACCTGCAAGGAAGTGGTGGTCATCACCACCGACCGGCTGACGCTTGAGGGGCGCGACAACGCCATACTCGACGGTGAGGGTGTGGATTTAGGCAGTGAGGCAGGTCTCTTGACGATTGAGAGCGCTCGAGGGTTTGTGATCACCGGGACACTCACCGTCCAAAAAAGTGCGGCGGTCGGTATTATCGTGCGCAACAATGCCAATGCCTCTTTTCGCGGTAGCATCGTGAGTCGTGATAACGGGAATCACGGCATCCTAGTCATTAACTCGGCTCATGTGGGCTTTGACGCAGGAAGCGTGGAGGTCATCGACAATGGTGGAGACGGCGTACCGGTAGTCAACGGCGCGAGCGCCTTTATTCCTCCTCCCCCTGCCGGGGCTGTGCTCACCAGCAACGGGAATCAACGCGGTATCCATATCATTAACGGGGCGAGTTTTGAGGCGCTGGGTGGCGCGATCAACGCCGCCGAGAATCAGCTTAACGGCATCACAGTGGCGTTAGGCTCCGATCTCTTCATAGCAGCTGGCACTCAAGTCTCCTTGCAGGGCAATCCCCAGGGATTGAATATCGAGTCGAATTCGCAAGCGCTTATCAGTAGCCCAACAACCATTACGGGTAACACTGCGGTTGGTGTCTCAGTGCAAGCTGGTTTCATCAACCTGAGTGGGGCGACCATCACAGACAATGGCTCCATGGATGCCGGCCCGGACATTGACCTGGGCTTTGGCACCCGTGCACATTTGACCGGCAATACCATTGGCATACTCAATTGTGACGAGACGGTGCTGCTCAGCTCAACCTCAGATGTTGCATGCCCGGCTCCGTAGGACCGACATGACTCGGGACGTCTGCGGGGGCTCTGGGCAGGTATGGTGCCGCTAAGCAGTGTCCCTTGGCTACCCGATTCTTTCTTTGCCGAATTCGGGGGCCAGGGGAATCAAAGCGGTGGCCACAAAACTCGGGATGGTCGCCAGCAGTATGGATAGGACATTCGGTGCGACCACGCAAGGCTGGTCATTGCCCACGATTGTGAGCAGGCGCATCATATGGCATCTGGTGTTATCCCACGCGCTTTTGCTTGCTCGAAGAAGTCCCACTTAGAGGGCCATACGAGCTGATGTCCAGGCCGTTAAAACACCGGAACGTAATTTTCTACCTCGCCATCCGCCAATAGCCCGGGGTCTAACAATCGCCTTTCCATGATAATCAGGTCGCGAGAGTGACCACAGGCGTCGCGCACGTGATCCGGTAGTGTGGCAACCGGTATAAAGCCCAATACCTGAGCGGTATGCTTGGCCGCCTCCTCTGTGCCTGAGACGACGTCGCAACGCCCTGGTTGTAGACGCGATACGCGTGCGCTTGGTTTCTCTGTTCTGCTCCTCGCATCCGACAAGCTGTCAGCTAAACGGACAGTCTGTTTGACGGGCTGGTGCTGTCGTCCGGGTCAAACACGGCGTGATCACTGGAATGCCGTCTTAAGCGTTTTTGGCATAGGTTTTGCTGTGCATAAGAAATGGAACGCTGCAGGACTGCCCCGAGCTGTGCCTGACGTCTGTCTGGAACCGGATACTTTAGGCTGGCGGGGGTCCGGCGGCGCCTGGTGAGTTTCGACTCGCCTGCCGAGCCAGGAGAACGTGAGTGTGCCTATGCCAGGTAAGTTCGCTAGGTAAAACGAAAGAGGGACAGGCAAGCATGGAACTGCATATCGAAAGCCGCAATATTGAAATGGCTCCTGAATGGCAACATGAGATTGAAGACCGCATGACGAAACTTCAATCTGTCTATGATCATTTGATTCATGGGCGCGTCACGCTGACGAAGAATCTGCACCACAACAAAGCGCAGCACGTCGCAGAAGCTCTGGTTGTCGTCTCTTTACCGGGGCGCCATACGATCACAGCTCGGAAAGAAGAAAAAACATTTGAGGAAGCCATCCGGGCCGCGTTTGCCGCGATGCAGATCGAATTGAGAAAATACCGTGACAGACGGGCCTCGAAAGATATTAGGAGTCCGGTGATACCGTTACGCGGGGTGATTTCTAAGTTGTTCCCGGAACAGGGATACGGATTTATTTTACAGGCCGGTGGCGGTGAAGTGTACTTTCACCGCAATGCGGTACACGATTTCAAGTTCGAAGACCTCGAAGATGGAACCGAAGTGGCGTTTAATGTCGAGGAAGGTGAAAAAGGGCCGCAGGCAACAACTGTGAATCCCGTGTCACTGATGGCATCATAGGGGAGGAAGACAATATGGCACATCTCATTCCCGATCACTGGCGCCGTTCCCTGGTGCATTTACGCGATGACATTCACGATGCCGTGGACCGCTGGTAGCGCCAGCATCATGCCACAGATGAGGAGAGTGACGCCTTACCCATGCGCCGAATACCCCCTGATCTGGTGGAGGATGACCCATTTTTCCGGTTCCCCTCGTCCTTTGCACTTCAGCACCCGGTTATGGATATTGAGGAAACCGATGCTGAGATCATCGTGACGGCCGAACTGCTTGGATTGGACAAAGACGATTTCACAGCTGAGATCAGCGGCAATCGATTACATCTTCGCGGGGAGAAAAAACGGTCCTTGGAAAAGAAGGAACATGGGTACTATTATGCGGAGCGCAGCTACGGGGCTTTTGCTCGGACCGTCCCATTGCCCTGCGATATCGATTCAAGTGGAACCTAAATGGGCGAATGAGGCGATGGTGAGGCCGCAACACGCGATCACCCAAAAGGGGAGGGCGCGCGCCGTCCTGGAAGCCGAAACGACCGGGGTCGTCGATGTGATGGCCCGAGTGGAAAACATGACCACAGCGGCTGCGATTACCGTTTCAACACCTAGCCATATCGGTGACACGCGTATGGAGTGCGGACATGACTATTCGGTACGGGAATCCCTTGCAGATCATTCTCGAGGTGGCCCACTCTCAGAACATCGACCTCATTGTGATGGGAACCCATGGCCGCATCGGTTTTAAGCGTGTATTGTTGGGGAGCGTAGCCGAAAACGTGGTGCGGCTGGGGCTGTGTCCAGTCATGGTCACCCACCGACGCGAAGCCGCATCCGTGTGATCGGGGTCAGGAGATCGCGGATCAATCTGGGCGTCCAGGTACGGCGTTTGCGACGGCACACCTATAGAGCCCGCCATCCCCACGTCTCGGTCGATGACGGCAGTTTGACTTGAGGAGCACCAGAATGATGGTTTTCGCAACCGGCGCGGCGACGCTTGACCGTCAGATAAGGCATTGCGCCACTGCTGGCCGATCTGGCAGCCACGCGCCACAATCCGCTGGCTATCCCTACAGCGCGCTGCTGGTGATCGCCTTGCTGTTCGGTGCCATGAACGCGTTGCCAGTAATGGCCAAAGAGGAGATGAATATACCCCTCTGGCATACCGTAGATGCACAAGGGCAACTCCGTCTCAATACCTATGTCTTCTGGTCCAAGACCTGTCCCCACTGCGAGAAGGCCATGCGGTTCTTGCACGGCCTCGATTCGACCTATCCGTGGCTGCAGCTTCATACCTTTGAATTGAGCGAACAGTCCGCCCACATCGAACTGTATCATAAAATGGCCGCGCCCTTGGGGGAAAAAGCCGCCTATGTGCCCGCCTTCTTTTTCTGCCAACAGATGCTCGTTGGCTATGCGTCGGATGACACCACAGGGCAACTGCTGCGGGATAGACTCCTGGACTGCTACCAGCAGCTTCAAGAGCCCCAGCCCGCAGCTGAACGTCGTGAGGAACAGCCGGCCGAGACACCACCTCTTGCCATCCCCCTACTCGGGGAGATTGATCCATCGGCGCTGTCCTTGCCCGTCGTCACCTTCGTGGTGGCTGGGCTCGATGCCTTTAACCCGTGTGCCTTTTTCGTCCTGCTGTTTCTGCTCAGCCTGCTCATCCATGCCCGCAATCGGCGGCGCATGCTGGTGATTGGCGGCGTCTTCGTCGTGTGTTCCGGCGCCCTATACTTTCTTTTCATGGCGGCGTGGCTCAACCTCTTTCTCATCATCGGTCAGCTGCGCCTGATCACCCTGGCTGCCGGCGCAATTGCCCTGGTCATGGCGTTGATCAATATCAAGGACTATTTTTGGCCCAAACGCGGTCTTTCTCTCGTGCTGCCGGAGGAGGTTAAACCGACCCTGTACAAACGCATGCGGGGCCTGGTATACACCACCCATCTCCCGTCTATGCTGCTGGGAACCGTCACGCTGGCGATCATGGCCAATACCTATGAACTGCTGTGCACGGCCGGTTTTCCCATGGTCTATACCCGCATCCTCACACTGGAAGACCTGTCAGTTGCGACGTATTATGGCTATCTCGTTCTCTATAATCTCATTTATGTAATGCCGCTGGGTCTGATTGTGTTGGTGTTGACGATCACGCTGGGCTCACACAAACTCCAAGAACGAGAAGGGCAGCGCCTGAAACTCGTCTCCGGGCTCATGATGTTGAATCTAAGCCTGGTTCTGTTAGTGATGCCGGAGCGGCTCGCCAACGTGCTCGTCGCCGTGGGGGTTTTCATCCTCGCGATTCTGACGGCGGGTCTCATCATTCTCGTCGATCATCGACGTACGCATCGGCAGGTGGTCACGGACGTCAAGCCGTGGTTTCGTGTAAGGACACACGAACCCAACTCTGACTGATGAATACACAAAGGAAGCCTCACATGCACGTTTGCCTGAACCGATGGATGGTGGTCAATCAAGGTCGGCAGTTCCATCAGCTTCATTTGTTCGAGCAGAAGCGGAATGTCGTCAACCCACTCAGTGATAACGTTCTGGATTTCATTCATGACCAGAGCTTGGCGCAATCTTCGATTTAACTCCAAATTTGGTCGAACGGTAAGTGGTGATGTGGCAATAACCGCCTGCGGAGTCTGCTAGGGCTGACAAACGTTCTCAGCAACACAAGGCGAAGATGGTCCTCGACACCGAGAGTCAAATTACTGCGATTCATGATTACGCCCAAGCGGTGTGGCGGTATTTGCTCTTTCCCAACTCGGTATTAGATACATCTTATCGCACAGTTATGTTCTGCTCGGGTACGAAAGCCTGAGCATGGCCACGTATGCCGTCTGTCACATCACCCTTGAGGGTGCACAATCAGGATCATACCGGAAATCACTTGTGAAACTGTGGACTTCCAAGAAAGGTTGTTTATGAAACACTTGGTGTTGCTCCGTCATGGTGAGAGCACATGGAACAAGGAAAATCGCTTTACCGGTTGGACCGACGTGGACCTCACCGACAAAGGCGTCCAAGAGGCGACCCGAGCGGGCCGCCTTCTGCGGCAGGCAGGCTTCCGATTTGACGCGGCCTACACCTCTGTCCTCAAGCGGGCGATCAAGACCCTCTGGATCGTGCTGGAGGAAATGGACCTCATGTGGCTCCCAGTCTATCGCAGTTGGCGCCTTAACGAGCGCCACTACGGGGCCTTGCAAGGGTTGAATAAGGCCGAAACAGTCGCACGTCACGGCCTGCAACAGACCCAGCAGTGGCGTCGCAGTTACGATGTGCGCCCACCTGCGCTCACGCCTGGCGACGCCCGTTTTCCGGGAAGAGATCCGCGTTACGCCGAGCTTCGGCCACATGATCTCCCCCTAACCGAATGCCTCAGCGATACCGTGAATCGCTTCTTGCCCTATTGGCACGGCACGATTGTGCCAGTACTCCATGCTGGAAAGCTCCCCCTCCTGGTGGCGCATGGTAACAGCTTGCGAGCGCTCATCAAATATCTTGATGGGCTTCCTGACGCCGAGATCCCTGCGCTGAACATCCCGACGGGCATTCCCCTCGTCTACGAGTTCGACGATGCTCTCGTCCCGATGCAGAGTTTCTATCTGGACGATGCAGAGGTCGTCGAGCAAGCCACATAGGCTGTCGTTAGGGAGTTGCAGGGGACTTTAGGTAGCGAGAGGGTCTGTCTGGGCGAGACCTGATGGTGACATGACCTACCGTTCGCCAGTCATGATCATCATCGATATAGCAGTGAAGGATGCGCGTGAGATGCCTCTCGTTCAATACGATCACGTCGTTGAGACATTTCCTGTAAATGCTGCCGATGAGCCGCTCCATATACGTCGACCGCCACGGACGGCGCCACTTGGCAGAATCCGGTCTTACGTCTATCTGTTTCGGGTCTTCGCCGACTCATTGAGGCGAGTGATAGAAAGCCTAGGCTGACAGATTGTCCTCCTGAATGACAGGGGGTCCCCACAGCATATCGACGGTCCGCTCAGAGGTGCGGTCTGTTTGGCCCCGTCAGGTTGATGTCTGTCCCTCAATCATACCCCCTTGGCACGGATCTTGCCGTTCTCATAGGTACATAAGTATTTCATGATGGCTCTTCTCTAACGAATCTGGGGACATCAGGTCATTAATACCCCAAGGAATGGCTGACATTTTCATATTTCTCTACCCGGTTTTATCGTGTCGTGGGAGGACCTGTGCGCATGTTCAAATCCATTCGGCCCCTGATGTGATGCAGACCTTGGGTCTTGATCTGGCTTCGGGGCATCGAAAACGCCAGCGCCGATGGCTGCTCTTGACGCTCCTGTTGCTGGCGTTGGCAGCGGCCGCGATAGTCTGGTCGCTGACTCGCGTCAATGGCTCTCCAGCCTACAAAATGCAGGCCGTTCAACGTGGCGACCTGACCGTCACGGTGACCGCCACCGGCAATCTGGAGCCAACGAATCAGGTGGAGGTAGGAAGTGAGCTATCCGGTATCATCCGAACCGTTGACGTCGACTATAACGACCGGGTGAAAGTCGGTCAGGTACTGGCACAACTGGACACTGATCAACTCCAGGCGAAAGTGTTACAATCCAAAGCAGGGCTCGAGTCGGTGCGGGCCAAGGTCGTAGAGGCACAAGCGACGGTGGCGGAAACGCGGCTGGAGTTTATCCGCGCCCGCGAGCTCACCCGCAAAGAGGTCATGTCCCAGCACGAACTCGACGCTTCGGAGGCCGCGTTCAAGCGTGCCCAGGCCGAAGAGGCCAACGCCAAGGCGGCGGTGGCCGAAGCCCAGGCAACGCTCGACGCCAACCAGACTGCGCTGGCCAAAGCCGTCATTCACTCCCCCATCCATGGCATTGTTTTGAAGCGTGGGGTCGAGCCTGGCCAAACCGTGGCCGCTTCGTTTCAAACTCCGGTCCTGTTTACCTTGGCAGAAGACTTGACCCAGATGGAGCTCCACGTTGACGTGGACGAGGCCGATGTGGGGCAGGTGCGAGAGGGGCAGGCGGCCACATTTACCGTCGATGCCTATCCGGATCGACTCTTTCCAGCGCGCATCACTCAGGTGCGCTACGGCTCCCATGAGGTCGATGGCGTGATCACCTATGAAACTGTGCTCAACGTGGACAACTCGGATTTGGCTTTGCGGCCGGGGATGACCGCCACGGCGGAGACCACGGTCAAGCATGTTCAGGACGCGATCTTGGTCCCTAACGCTGCCCTGCGGTTTACCCCGCCGGTTCAACCTGAGGGGAAGTCATCGGACGGCGGGCTCTTGAGCGCCCTTCTGCCCCGCCCGCCCCATTCTCGATCCCAATCCCGCGAGGCGGCAACAGCCGATCAAACACAGTCACGCGTATGGGTTTTGCGCGACAGCCAAGCGGTTTCCATTCCTGTCACGGCAGGTGCCACAGATGGCGTCATGACCGAGGTGATTGACGGACCTATTGAGCCCGGGATGGCCCTGCTGGTGGATACCGTCAGTGGGGGGCGGTAACCGTGGCCGCGATCGATGGTAGAGATCCGACGCTAATCGAACTCAAAGGCGTCATCAAGGTCTATGGCGCGGGCCAGGCGGCCATGCACGCGCTGCGGGGCATCGACCTGAAGATCGAGCGGGGCGACTTTGTGGCGGTGATGGGACCCAGCGGCCCCGGCAAGTCCACCTGTATGAACATCCTTGGGTGTTTGGATATGCCAACCCGCGGGAGTTATCGGTTCGCAGGGGTCGAGGTCGGGGCGCTGTCGCGCAATCAGCGCGCGTTGCTGCGACCCATTATCTCGGGTTTGTCTTCCAGGGGTACAACCTGCTCAACCGCACCTCGGCGTTGGAAAACGTGGAACTGTCGATGATTTACCGCGGTGTTACGGCTCGGACTCTTTCGGGACGGCTTGGTCGAAACTAATACCCCAAACGGGGAGGCCGCTTGATGCTCGGGAATGCGCTCTTGCTAGCGCTGCGGGAGATCCGCCGCAATGTCATGCGCTCGTTTTTGACGATCTTGGGGATTGTCATCGGGGTCACGGCGGTGATCACGATGGTCACGGTCGGCGGCGGCGCCACGGTGCAAGTCACCCATGAAATCGCCTCTCTGGGCAGCAACCTCGTGGTGGTCATCCCCGGCCAGAGGATGGGGCCGGGGCTCGCTTCCGCTGCGCCAGCGTTTAAGCTGCCAGACGCCCAGGCGATTGCCCGCGAGGTGAGCTCGGTCGCCGCGGTCGCGCCGTCTTCGTCGCAACCGGTCACCGCTGTATTCGGCCATGAACACTGGTCCACGACGGTCACGGGCATCGATGCCCAGTACCTCAAGGTGCGAAATTGGTCGATCGCAAGCGGACGGCCCTTTACGTCTGGCGAACTGCGGGCCGGAAAGGCGGTCTGCCTTCTGGGCGCAACCGTGCGCCAGGAACTCTTTGGCGGACAAGTGCCATTGGGGAGCAAGATCCGCTTGGGGAAGGTCTCTTGCCACGTGATTGGCCTTTTGGAAGCCAAGGGACAATCCACCATGGGCCGGGATCAGGATGATCTTGTGTTGCTGCCGCTGCGCACCCTGCAGCGGCGCCTGGCCGGCAGTCAGGATGTCGGTCTGCTCCAGGTGTCGGTTCGGGACGGCGCATCCACCGAAAAAGCGCAGCGGGATATCGCGCGATTGATGCGCAAGCGCCGCCACATCTCACCGTCCGAGGATGATGATTTCTCGGTTCGCGACATGAAAGAAATCGCCGCGATGCTGAGTGGGACCACCCGGGTGCTGACGGCGTTGCTCGGCGCAGTGGCCGCCGTCAGTCTTCTGGTGGGCGGCATCGGGATCATGAATATTATGCTCGTGTCGGTTACGGAACGAACGCGGGAGATCGGGATTCGGCTTGCTATCGGCGCCCTGGAGCGGGAAGTGCTGACGCAGTTTCTCGTAGAAGCCGTGGTGCTATCGTCGTTTGGCGGTTTGTTCGGCATTGCGCTGGCCCTCGCTGCCTCCATCGGGTTGGCCCACGTATTGCAGGTCCCGTTCGTCTTCAACCCCGGCATTGTGAGCATTGCCTTTCTCTTTTCGGCGGCGATCGGCGTGCTCTTTGGCTATTTCCCGGCCCGCCAGGCGGCGCGTTTGGACCCAATCGATGCCCTGCGCCACGAGTAAGCCGAGAACGGGTGACTGCGATGAGGATGAATGGAGTTGAAAAGACAGTATTCGAACCGCAGCAGTGAACAACAGGATACCGAGTTGCCTGGACCGCAGCTGCTGCGGCGTGGTTGTCGGTGAGGGGGAGGAGAATATAGATGGACATCGCGATGTCAGGGATAGGGGATGCGCTTGGCCCCGAGCAAATTCTACTGCTGCGCCAGCCGCGGGTCGGCCTTGAGGCGGTGGTCGTGGTGGATAACACGGCTTGCGGCCCTGCGATCGGCGGGGTTCGCATGGCGCCCGATGTGTCGGTCGAGGAGGTTTACCGACTGGCGCGGGCCATGACGTTTAAGAATGCTGCCGCAGGTCTGCCACACGGGGGCGGCAAGGCTGGCATCATGGCCGATCCAGGATGCGGACCTGAGCGGAAGGAGGAGCTTGTCCGTACCTTTGCCCGCATGATTCGTGAGTTTTCGGCCTATATCCCGGGGCCGGATATGGGAACCAACGAGAGGTGTATGGCCTGGGTGAAGGATGAAATCAACCGGGCCGTGGGCCTGCCGCGCGTAGTGGGCGGCATTCCCCTTGATGACATTGGCGCTACCGGATTCGGAGTGGCGATCGCCGCCGAGACCGCGGCTTCCCAAGCTGGCATTGCCCTCGACGACGCACGGGTGGCCGTCCAAGGGTTTGGGGCGGTGGGACAGCATGCAGCCCGGTTCCTGAGCGCTCGGGGCGCAAAACTGGTCGCGGCTTCCGACAGTAGCGGCGCCATCTACAACCCACAGGGTTATAGTTCAAGAGTCCTGTTTTCAGTGACCGTATTCACCGTCTAAAAACCGGGGTTTCCCGGCATATGTAGGGATACGGGTCACACCTGGGAGGTAGCTCTCGGGGAGAGCAGGACATGCACAGGCAGATTACGAATACCCACTGGGCAGCACTCGATGCTTATCCAGACATTTTCGAATCCGCCTGTGCCTTGCGTTGATCAACGAATACTCAGGGCTTGCCGTATCACCGGCTCTCTATAACGCTTTCGCCCAACGCAAGATTGCATGTCCCTGACCGACTTTGGCCTCATGGAGTGGAGGGGACTGATGACGCGTTTAGCGACAGACGAGTTTGTAGCCTTTATTGGCCTAGACTGGGCCGATGCCAAACATGATATTTGCCTGCAAGTCGCGGGCTCTGACAAACGAGAAGTGAAGGTCTTGGAACACAAGCCGGAAGTCATTGAGGCGTGGGCCACGGCTCTGCTTCAACGCTTTGGGGGTGGCCCGATCGCCATTGCTCTCGAACTCAACAAGGGGCCGATCGTTGAAGCTCTGCGCAAATATGACGGATTTGTGCTCTTTCATATTAACCCGATGATGTTGGCGAAATATCGCGAAGCCTTTACCCCGAGCCAGGCCAAGGATGATCCCAGCGATGCTGAGCTTCAGCTGGAACTGTTACTTTGGCATCGCGATAAGCTCACGCCGCTTGCGCCCCAGAGTCCGGAGATGCGAGCCTTGGCGCAGTTGGTTGAACACCGCCGTCGGTTAGTGGCGGACCGCGTCCGGATCACGAATCGATTGACCAGTACCTTGAAGACCTATTTTCCTCAGGTGCTGCCATGGTGTCCGACTAAAGATTCGATGCTGTTTTGTGACTTTCTGGGTCAATGGCCCACGCTCAAAGCCGTCCAGCTGGCCCGGCGCAGCACCCTTGAGCGCTTCTTTCGTCACCATCACGTTCACGGTGAGCAACGCATCAACGAGCGACTTGACGCCATCAAAAGCGCCGTGCCTCTGACCACTGACGAGGGGGTCATCGCGTCCAATGCCCTCATGGTTCAAGCGCTGATGGCTCAGTTACGCGTGATCTTAGAGGCGATTGAGCGCTTCGATCAGGCCATTGCCGAGCGGGCTCAAAGTCATCCCGATTATGCCCTCTTCGAGGCCTTGCCCGGAGCCGGGCCGGCGTTAGCGCCGCGTCTTCTGGTGGCGTTTGGGGAGCAGCGCGAGCGCTATGGCTCCGCCCAGGAAATGCAGAAATACGCTGGCATCGCGCCGGTGCTGGAGCGCAGCGGCAAACAATCCTGGGTGCATTGGCGTCGTCAATGTCCCAAGTTTTTACGCCAAACGTTTGTGGAGTGGGCGTCCGTGTCGATCCGATTTTCCTTCTGGGCGCGAGCCTATTACGAGCACCAACGCGATAAAGGGGCCACGCATCAGGCGGCGGTTCGGTCCCTGGCGTTCAAATGGATTCGCATCGTGTTTCGGTGTTGGCAAAGCGGAACACCCTACGATGAGTCGGTCTATCTGGCCGCATTACAACGTCGGGGATCGTCATTGATTTCCAATTTGGCGCAATCGTCTAAAAAGGGAGAAAAAGAGGCAAAAAAACCTTGACGGACCAACTCAGGGCATGTCTGGAGGTTCATGCCCTCATCACGCACAAGCAGGCCGGCGTCTCCGTCGGCGCCTTCACTGGCGGTCAATCGATCGACCGTGATGCGGTGGTGGGCGTGGATTGTGACATCTGGATTCCCGCCGCGCGTCCCGACGTGTTAACGCAAGACAACGTGGACCAATTAAAGGCAAGGCTCGTTCTCCAGGGCGCTAACATTCCGGCCACGGTAGAAGCCGAGCAATGGATGCACGATCATGGGATCTTGAACATACCGGACTTTATCGCCAATGCGGGGGGCGTGATCTGTGCCGCGGTGGAGTATCACGGTGGCTCCCAGGCACAAGCCATGACGGCGATTGAAGAGAAGATAGGAAACAATACGGCGGAGATGCTCGACCGCATGAAAACCGAACATCTACTGCCGCGTGCAGCTGCCGAACAGATGGCGCGTCAGCGTGTTGAGGAGGCAATGACCTACCGTCGGCACTAACGCGTTGACAACAGTTGGCCGCCTCCCCACCCGTTCTGCTGTGTGTACTACGCTGGCTGCGGCAGCCGTCGCAGGTGTACGCGCGTTTCGGTCTTATCTGGAGCCACAATCATTAGCGAGCTGAGCTCCCGTTCGTCGTTATATCGGACATGGACCTGTATCTACCTATAAACCAATTTGGTATCGACATTTGACTGGAAGACGGCTTGCAAAGCTTCCCCGATCAGGTCGACCGGGATAAACGTCAACGCGTCTCGAATATCTTCTGGGAGATCATCGAGGTCATGCTCGTTCTGCTTGGGTATGATCACCGAGCTCAGCCCGGCCCGGTGGGCCGCGAGGACTTTCATCTTGACCCCGACGACCGGCAGGGCGCGTCCGCGTAACGTAATTTCACCGGTCATCCCGACCTCATGGCGAGCTGGGTGTCCACTCAGAATGCTGGCCATGGCGACCACCATGGCCACGCCGGCCGACGGGCCATCTTTTGGGATGGCGCCGGCCGGCACGTGCGGGTGGATATCGGTCCGCTCGAAGATGTCCGGATCGATGCCCAACTCCGCCGCATTGGACCGCACGTAGCTATGTGCCAGCTGCGCACTTTCGCGCATCACCTCACCGAGATGACCGGTCAGTGTTAAGCTGCCTTTCCCTTTCATGCGCGTGGCCCCAATAAACAGAATGTCGCCACCGACGGCGGTGACCGCGAGGCCGGTGGCAATGCCCGGAATCTCGTGCGGTTCGGCGACCTCAGAGATAAATCGCTCCTGTTTCAGATAGGCTTGCACCCGGTCCGGCGTGACGGTGACCTGCTCGATCTCGTGCGCGGCGATCTGCACCGCCAGTTTTCGACACACGGCTCCGATTTGGCGCTCCAGGTTACGTACGCCAGCTTCGCGAGTGTAGTCCCGAATGATCTTGTGGAGGGCCTCGTCGGTGAACGCAATCTCGCTCACGTCAAGCCCATTGGCTTGGCGCTGACGAGGGACGAGATAGGTTTGGGCAATCTGTACTTTTTCATATTCGGTATACCCGTCGAGCTGGAGCATTTCCATGCGGTCCCGCAACGGCTCCGGGATGGTTTCCAGCTGATTGGCGGTGGTAATGAAGATGACGTCACGAAGGTCAAAAGCCACGTCGAGGTAGTGATCCCGGAAGGCGTGGTTCTGCGCCGGATCGAGCACTTCGAGCAGCGCGCTGCTCGGGTCGCCACGCCAGTCGTGGCCCACCTTGTCAACTTCGTCGAGCATGAAGACTGGATTACGGGTTCCCGTTCGTTTGAGGGCCTGCATGATGCGGCCCGGCATGGCACCGATATAGGTTCGCCGATGGCCTCGAATTTCGGCTTCGTCGCGCATCCCCCCCAGACTCATCCGGGTAAACTGCCGTCCGAGAGCCCGCGCGATACTCTGCCCGAGACTGGTTTTGCCCACTCCGGGAGGTCCGGCAAAACACAAAATAGCCCCTTGGGCGTCGCGGCCCGGAGCGGTAGGGGGTGTCTCCTGGGAACGGTTGCGCTCCGCACGCAGCTGTCGGACCGCGAGATATTCGATAATGCGGTCTTTGACCTCCTGGAGATCGTAGTGATCCTCATCGAGCACGGTGCGGGCGTGGGTGATGTCGGGTGTGACCGGCCGCCCGCGTCAAGCTGACGGGTGAACAAAACCCTCTCAACGGCAAGGGATTACCGCACTCAAGGCTGGCAAAATCGGCTCCCGAATGTCAAAGTGGGGTTTCAACCCTGAAATTCCCTCCCACAGACAGGAGCCGCGTCATGGAGAAGATGGAGCAAACGAGTGCCGATTGCAACCCGGAGCACCTGGATCACACCTTGAACGACCTCAAGAACTAGGTCAAAAAAGCCGCTGAGCAGGGTCTCGCCGCCCACGAGGTCGAAGCTGATATTTGGCGTCGGGTCTTGCGACTGGGGCATCAAGCCCTCGACCTCTTGTTTCACCTGGTCGGCTCCGGTGACGTGGGAGAGAGCACCACGTTGCCCGACGGCCATGAGGTGCGTCGGCTTGAAGGGCTGCATCCACGGACGTATCAATCAGTCTTTGGGTCCTTTGAGGTGGCGCGCACGGTCTATGGAAGCCGCGAGGGACAAAAACTTGAGTATGTCCCCTTCGACACCCAGTTGCAGCTGCCCGAGAGTGAGTTTTCCTATCTGCTCCAGGATTGGGCTCAAGGCTTGGCGGTTGAACAGGCGTATCGTCGCGTGCCCGAGACGCTGGGGCGCATCCTTGAGGTCAAGCCTCCGGTCGATAGTCTGGAGCGCATGAACCGGAAGATGGCCCAGAGCGTGCGGGGGTTTCGTGAATCGCGACCGGCTCCGGAGCCCGAGGCCGAAGGCGCCTTGTGTGGGGTGAGCGCTGACGGCAAGGGCATTCCCATTCGACGGTCCACCTCTGAGGTGCCGATTGAGGCCCATGACCGAGAGCAGAAGCCCAAAACCAACCGCAAGAAAATGGCCGTGGTCGGTACCGTGTACACGATTGATCCCTTTGTGCGCACGCCGGAGGAAGTGGCCGCCTCACTGTTTCGCGACCCGAATGACGCGACGCCGTGCGCCAAGCGGCCTGAGCCTCAACATAAGCGCCTGTGGGCGAGTCTGCCTCAGGACCAAGACGGCGACCTCATCTCGGCCACCGATGAGACCTTTGGGTGGCTGGCCCAGGAAGTCGCTCGGCGCCATCCCGACTCCCACAAGCCTATCCTCTTGCTCATGGATGGACAGAAATCGCTTTGGGAGGCAGGCCAGCGCGATTTACCTCCAGACGATATGATCGAAATTCTCGATCTGTTGCATGCCACCCCGCGGATATGGGAGGCGGCCAGTCTATTCTACGTTCGTGATTCGGAGCCCGCTTGGGAGTTTGTCTACGATCGGGTGCTGCGGCTGTTGCGAGGCGAGGTGCGCTCGGTGATTGCCGGGCTTCGACAGATGGGAACCAAACGCAAGCTCAGGGGCAAGAAGCGAGACAAATTGGCCCAACTCTGTGGCTACTTGCAAAACAATGCGCATCGGATGCGCTACGATGAGTATCTGGCGGCAGGCTATCCGATCGCCTCCGGGGTCATTGAAGGGGCGTGCCGTCATGTGGTCAAGGACCGTATGGAGCGCTCCGGGATGCGCTGGACTCTCGAGAGTGCTCAGGCGATGTGGGATGTGCGCAGCACCTATGTCAATGGGGATTGGGATACCTTCATGAAGTATCGCATCGAGAAGGAAACCCAACGTTTATATCCGCATCGAGAACTCGTCGAACCGATCGACATGCCAGAGGGAATCGAGATGCTAATAGCGGCCTGAGAGTTCTGAGGGCGACCGGTCACACCCGGTGATGTCCAGTTGGTCCGGGCTCAGGGTGTTCCAGGGTAAGCCCACCACCCAATCGAGGTAGGTCTTGATCACCGCATGCTCTGCCGCTTGAGGGGGCATGCCTTCCAGGCGTTGGAGCTCGCGGAGGGCTTCTGCCCGGGCTTCCTCCGGGAGCCCCGCCGCCTCGATTTTCTGGCGATACTCCTCCACGAGGGCCTGAGTTTCATCGCCTTCACCCAGTTCACGTTGGATCGCTTTGAGTTGCTGACGCAGGTAGTACTCGCGCTGCGCCTTGTCCATTTCTTCGCGGGCCTCGTTCTGGATCTTATGGCCCAACGCTAACACTTCCTTCTCGTGCGTCAGGTGGGCGATCAAGATGCGAAACTTGTCCTTGACGAGGTCGGCTTCAAGGAGCTGCTGGCCGTCCTGGAGTGCCAGCCGGGCATTAGCCGCCACCAGGTAGGCCAGATAGCGCGGGTCCTGCACTTGCGTCAAGAAATCCCGCACCTCTTTGGGCACCTGTGGCGTCAGTTCAAGCACGTCGTGGGTCAAATCTCGCAAGCTGCGTTGCAGCGCCTCTGTTTCCGTGTCGGATTCCACCACATCTGGTGCCGCCACAATGCGGGCTCGCAAGTAAGGAGTTGGGTCGAGCCACTGCTCAATGCGGAAGCGCTCGATGCCTTGTACCACGATCTGTAGGGTATTATCAGGGCCGCGGGAGACGTGCTGGATCGAGCCGATCGTGCCGGTCTCGAACACTTACCCCGGCATCGGTTCTTGTACCGTGCTGTCTTTCATGGCCACCAGCCCGAGGAGGCGATCGCCTTGCAAGGTTTCCTCGATCAGCTTGACGGAACGGGGAATGCCCACCCCGAGAGGTAACATGACAAAGGGATACATCAAGGTGTTGCGCAAGGGGAGAATGGGCAACTCTTGCGGGATGTGGTCAAGATGCGAGGTATGATCATCCGGTTGCATAAAGTGGGTGGTCATGATGCTTCAACTCCTTATCATGACGCGCAACGATGGTCTCGGAAACGCTGCGCCAGACGATTTAACATAGAGGAAACTTGGGACCCCAATGGTCCCGTGATTCGCCACCATCGCGCGTGCACCGTTGCGTCCGCTGCAGTGATAGTCATAGCTGGGCGTCCTACCTCCTGCTTTCATCGGATTTGCTGATCGAGCATGGATGGCTGCGCTCAGTATGCGGCGCGGGCAAGATCCGTCCGATTCGTCAAGTTCTCACGCCAGTGCAGAGGATTCTTTTCCCTACTCACACGGCAAAATGCATACCGGACAGGATCATCAGCCGATTTAGAGGATCATCCTGTCTCGTTTCGCGCTGTTCACCTGGTGCGCATCAGTTCCTTCGGTGGTGGCACGTTGAGGTCGACACACCAGCTTCTGAGAATCCGATGTCGGGTTTTCTGGAACCGGTTTGCTCATGAGCCTGTTTCTCTGCGCATGGCACGATCTTTGCCCATTTATAGGCGTAGATGATGCCTGTGACGTTTCCCTTTCGTGTCCCGAGAGGCTCAAAGGGGGCTGTCACACGGTAGCCACAGGGATCGACTCCCACAAGAATGGTCCGCCATGAGAAGGAGACAAAGATGGCACTGGTCAGATGGGAACCGTCTGGAGGGTTGTCCTCCCTCCGGCGAGAGCTGGATCGGCTCTTTGAAGATTTCGAGGGCTTTTTCGAGGGCGGGATCACACCGCGCCGGGAGCGCGCCTTTGAGCCGTCCGTCGAGGTGTCCGACACCCAAGACGCGCTCATTGTGAAGGCGCAAGTTCCCGGTGTCAGCAAGGATGATCTGCATGTGGATATCTCCGACCATACATTGACCTTGAAAGGGGAGATAAAAGCAGACACCGAAGAGAAGGAGAAACACTACTATCGGCGCGAATGGCGCTATGGGGCGTTCTCCCGCACCATCCCGTTGCCCATGGAGGTGCAAGCCGATCAGGCGAAAGCGCAGATGAAGGATGGCGTCATCGAGATCACCATTCCGAAGAGTGAGCGCGCCAAAGTGAAAGAAATTCCCGTCCAGGTGTCCTAAGCTCTGCGGGGCGGTTGTCCGCCCCAGACAACGGCCCCGCCATGGACACCGATGGCCTGTTTGATCCGTGACCCTGGGAGCGGACAGATTGTCCCGAACGATTTGTCCCCTTGCCTGACACCTTGTCCGTCAGGACAAGGTGTCAAGACGGGACAGGTATTCCGCTGGGCCTCAGCGGAAACGTCTTGCCAGTTTTTCGGTCTCGATCGTGGCATCGGCCACTTGGCCTCTCTTCCCCTGATCGAGGCCACCGCTTGGGGTCAATGGTGATCCTCCTCGATTGCCCCCTTCTTGAGCGGCCGTGTCCAGAGGGAATTGGCTCACTGATATGTCGATCCTCCCACCCCTGATGCTTGCTCCATCATGCTGCAATATATCTGGATCTTATATCTGCGGAGCACACGCGTTTCCTCACCCAGTCGAGGCCAAGGATCAACGGCATGCCAAGCCAGGTGAGTGCATAGATGCGCCAGTCCACGGCACCCGTGCCGAGAAACTTCTGCAGCGGCGGGAAATACAGAATGGCCCAGGACATGACGATCTCAGCGGCAATACCCAACAAGATCAGTTTATTACGCAATAATGTGGCGCCCAACCCGGAGTATCGAAGAGAGCGGCGACCGACGACGTTACCGATCTGTAGGAGGATGACCGCTACCAATGTCGTACCCGTCGCCGAGTGATAGAGCGGGTCGCTTGTCGCCAGCGCCTGCCCCCATTGCCATCCCCCTTGGACGAGCACGAGAAAAAACATGAACATAGACCAGGCGGCCTGGATCATGCCCAGGAACAGGTAAGCAGTCACCATTAAGGGTAAGGAGAGCAACCGCTCGCTAGGATCACGCGGTGGGCGATCCATTACATCGCGCTCAGGTGGTTCTTGACCCAGCCCAATGGCGGGAAGCATGTCTGTGCCCAGATCGATCGACAAGATTTGAATCACCGTCAAAGCCAGAGGTACGGGCAACGCAATAAAGAGCAGGAATGGGACAATTTCTGGAATATTGCTGGCCAGAACATACGTCGTAAACTTCTGAATATTGGCAAAAACACCACGACCTTCCTCGACACCCGCCACAATCGACGCGAAGTTGTCGTCCAAAAGCACGATGTCGGCAGCCTCGCGAGCGACATCCGTTCCGCCCACGCCCATGGCGATGCCAACGTCAGCCGCCTTGAGTGCCGGTGCATCGTTCACACCGTCGCCGGTCATGCCGACGACGTACCCGAGACGTTTGAGCGCCATGACGATTTTCATTTTCTGTTCGGGGGTGGTGCGGGCAAATACAGCCGTGCCGGTTCGCAGGCGTTCCATCAGCTGCTGCTCGCTAAGCGTTTCGAGTTCGGTGCCGATCAGCACACAGCTGTCAGCTGACGAGTCTGGTAAAAGGATACCGCATTGGCGCGCCACCGCTTCGGCGGTATTGGGATGATCGCCGGTAATTAACAAGACTTGAATGCCCGCTATATGGCATCTGGCCACTGCCGCTGGGACTTCCTCCCGGATCGGGTCGTCGAGCGCGAGAAAGCCGTCGAGCACCAGAGACCGTTCAAGCGACTCCTCTTTCGCCGAGGCGTCGGGTAAGGTGGTTAACTGACGGTGAGCAACCGCGATCACGCGATGGCCCCGTGTTGCCAGGGTACGGACGAAGACATCGCATGCGCCTAGGGTTTCGGCGGTTGAGGCAATGGTCTCCGTTGCCCTGGCTTTAATATGACCGATCAGCGGCCGAAGCGATTCCCACGCTCCCTTCACTGCAAACCGGATTTCCACGTCGTTGGCCAGCACACCGGCCTCGCGTCGCTTTTGCAAATCGAATGGAAAATGGCGACGCGTCCCTGCAATAATTGCCGACGGATCATCAAAAAGTGCTGCGTAGCGCTCGGCGATTGCGACGTCCATCGGATCGCCTGACCAACGCGTTTGGCTTGCGCCATCGACTGTCGTTGCCGCCAATGTCAACTCGCGCACTTCAGATGCAATCAAAGCCGCTTTGAGCAGGGACTGTAAGGCGGTGGGCTCGCTTAGCGGTTGTCCATCAAGCGGTTCCACGATTCCAGCGATAGCCAATTCATTCTGAGTCAAAGTCCCTGTTTTGTCGGTGCAAATGACGTGGACGGCGCCCAGTGATTCAACGGCGTCGAGTGCTTTGACCAACACCTGCTTCTTGGCCATCCGCAAGCTGGCCATCGAGAGCGCGAGCGTAAAGGTGGGCAGTAACCCCTCCGGCACGTTGGCGACGATAATGCCCAGCATGAAGACAACGTTAACCCACAGAGAGCGGCCGGTGGAGACGCCGTAGCCAAAGAACAACAGCCCTAGCATGACGGCAATTACCGTCAGAACGCGCACCATGCGGTTGGTTTCTTGCTGCAGCGGCGACGGCGGACGACGGACATCCCGAGACAGGGCAGCAATTTTGCCAAATGCGGTGTCGTGCCCCGTGGCAAACACGACGGCGACACCCGTGCCACGCAGCACCGAGCACCCGGCAAATGCGACATTCGGGCTGTCGATCAGTCGGCCCGACACGGCTCGAGTCGTCATCGCTTGCGAACGCGCTTCGCCGGTCAGGGGTGCGTTGTTGACGAGCAGCTCTTCAGATTCGATGAGTCGAGCGTCGGCCGGAATGCGGTCGCCTTCTGAGAGTAATACGAGATCGCCTGGCACGAGTTGGTCAGCCGGTAGTTGGCGTTCAACGCCGCTGCGCCGCACCCGCACCGTTTGTGGCAGAAACTTGCGCAGTTCCTCCATCGCACGTTCGGCTCGCATTTCCTGAGCAAAGGCAAATACTGCATTCAATATCGACACGCCCAATAAGGCCCAGCCGAGGACGGTCATACCTTGTCCAGGTTGGATCATCTCCGCCACGAAACAGACTGCAGCAGCAATGTCCAGCAGAATGCTGAAAAAGTTGATGAAGTGCTTCGCGAGCGTCTTGACCCACCGCAGCCGCGAAGGCGGCTGGAGCCGGTTGGGACCGAACTCACGCAAACGTGTTGCGCCCTCCTCGTCTGTCAGGCCCTCCAATCGACTCTGTAAGAGACTGCATACATCGGCGGCAGGAATTTCGTGGATTTGCTCGATTGTAGCCATCGCTGAGCACCTCGATCGATGTCAACCTTATAGGTCGATTGAATCAAGTGGATGAGGAGCAGGCCAGCGTTACACTGATGCGCCCGTGCGATGGCGCCATCCAGGACTCGAATGGCATGCTCTCTAAAATCAAGCGAAACCATAACCTTTTGACATATCTTAGACATTGGACGATCTTCCCTCGCTGTGGGAGCGACTGCCATAAAGTTATGCGAGCTCGCATCTTGCGCACATCTCTCTTGGTAGGGGGCGCTCGCAAGCTATCGATCATCTGACACGTGTTGACTCCAATTTTTATGCCAGCTATCGCATGCATCAAATAATGCGTTAGATACCGCATCGCTCGAATCAGGGGCGGTAGAAATGTGGGTGGTGTCCCTCAACAGCGTGTATGAAAGGACTACGAAGTGACGTTGGTCGCTTGCTGATCAAGACGGTCCCGAAAGTCCGGGGGCACGCGATAGCTCAGCAATTCCTCCATGGCCCACACATGGTCTGTCAGACCTGCCGCCATAGCTGGCGTGACCGGTTGCCATTTCTTGGGTGAGCCAGAGCCCCGGGTCGGGTGAGGTTGCGGTAAAAGACGTCTCAAACTCTTATGCGGCAACACGAAGTGATAATAGGCCAGGCTTAACCACAGATGTTTCTCTAACCAAGTCAGATCTTTGGAGAAGCTGAGCACCTTGCGCGAGAGACGCCCATTGCACTGGCGACACGTCAAGTTGTTCCGTTCGACGAAACTGGTATTGATGGTCTGACTGACTGGGGAAACGGCTAAGCGATGCTGCACCGCTTCCTCCGTGCCGAAGATGATCTTGGTGGTTACTTTCACCACGCGCCCCCCTTTCCGGCGCTTGACGACCTGGGCATAGTGCAAGTGAGAAGAGGGGAGGAGCTTGGGTTTGGGCTTGGGTCCGCTTGAGAGATCACCCTCCGGCAGTCCAAGCTCACGCGCCTTGAGGAGCCGCCGCATGATCTTGCCTGCCTTGTTTTTCGGTAAATGGTCCTGAAACGCGATGTCCTTGGGTGCCACGGCGGGTCCCAACTTGGTGCGGGCAAACCCCAGGAGCTCCAAGCGCAGGGCATCGCTCGGCTGCACCCCGGGTTTGAGCGCCACAAACGCCTTGACGACCTCTCCGATCAGCGGCTCCGGCTTACCAATTACCCCGACTTCCGCGACCGCTGGATGCGCCATCAGCGCACTCTCCACCTCAAAGGGGCCGACCATGTGGACTGAGGTTTTGATGATATCATCGGCGCGACCCACGAACCAAAAATAGCCATCGGCATCGCGCCGTGCCAAGTCACCCGTGATGTACCATCCATCCATGAAGCACTTGCGGTACCGATCTTCGTCGTGGAGATAGCCGCGAAACATCGATGGCCAGCCGGGCTTGAGGGCCAGCTCACCCTCGACGTCAGGCTCGTGTACGACCTCAACGGTGTGATGATCTCTGCGTCGGACGATAGCCGCGTCGATGCCGGGCAGCGGGCGGCCCATGGAACCCGGACGGATCGCCATGGCGGCATAATTGGCAATCATGATGCCACCGGTTTCGGTCTGCCACCAGTTATCATGAATCGGCAATCCCAGCGCCTCGTGTCCCCAGACGACGGCTTCGGAATTAAGGGGCTCGCCGACGCTATGGATGAGACGCAAGTGACGCAAGTCATAGAGCTGCCGAGGCACGATGTCCAAGCGCATGAGTCGGCGGATCGCCGTGGGTGCTGTGTACCACACGGTCACGCGTTGCGTCTCCAGGATATGGTACCAGCGCTCGGCGTCAAAATCAGCCTCGTCGATGATGTTCGTCACCCCATGCGTGAGCGGCGCAATGATGCCGTACGACGTCCCGGTCACCCAGCCCGGATCGGCTGTACACCAGAAAACATCGCCAGGGTGGAAGTCCAGCACATACTTCCCGGTCATGTAATGGGTGAGCACCGCCTGATGCACGTGGATCGCCCCCTTTGGCATGCCAGTTGTGCCACTGGTGAAATGCAACAGGGCCATGTCCTCCGGGTCTGTTGGCGGGATGCGAAACGTGTTGGAGGCCTCGCGCAGGCGCTTGGGAAGCGACCAGAGTCCCTCCCGGACGTCATCTTCAACGTCGATCAACAGCACATGCTGCAGACAGGGCACGTGCTCGTGCAGCGCCGCAATCTTCTGCGTATAGAGCCGCTGCGTGGTCACCAGGACCTTGGCATCGCCGCGCTGCAGGCGCTGCAAGATCGGCTCGGGGCCAAACGCGGCAAAGAGAGGGCAAAAAACACTGGCGTGTTTCAGGGTGCCGAGAGCGGCAATATACAGCTCGGGGATGCGTCCCGCTAGGACGAAAACGCGGTTTCCCCGCTGCACCCCCAACTGCTCTAGCACATGGGCAAAGCGGCTCGTCTGCTCCTGCAAGTCCCCGTAGGTGAAATCGCGCACCGTGCCGTCCCGGCCCAACCACCGCAGCGCCAAAGCATTACGCTGTGTCCCCCTGGCATGGCGGTCGACGGCTTCGTGGGCAATGTTGAGGCCCGCCCCACCTGGGAGACCGTCGAGCTCACTGCGTATGGCGTCCCAGGAAAATTGTGACGCGGTCGCATCATAGTCCTGCAGGTGTGGTGGCACACGCCAGGTTGCTGCAGGCTTCGAAATGGGTGTCCAGTCCATGGTCTTTCCTCAATGTATAGCGAATTCCACCGTTCCGCCACGTTCCATCAGTTGCAAAGCTGAGCATACTCAGCGGACCGGATCAAAACGCCATTGATCGTCAATAACCTCGACGCCTGGTGCATGCCGACTCCCGTTCCTGACTCGTAGCAGTCTGCGGCGTGATGTTCTGTCTGCAGAGCCTCGACGTACTCACCAAGAAGGCAAAACCTGTGCCAGCACCGTGATCCTATAGCTGCTGCACGTTTCTATCCGGCCGACAGGGCGAGTCCACTCTGAACTCTCTAACAATCTGTCATATAGACAGGACATCTTGTCAGGTCTGAAGACACCTAACATGCTTCATCTCAGAAGTCGATGGCCAAAGCGGCGTGAGCCAACGCGGCCTGTCCTTCCCTGCCGTGCAAGCTCACGACTGCGGCACTCATTTCCATTCTCAGCTGGCATAGGAATTGCTGAAGCGAGAGGTAGAATGATGGCGCCATCGCGGACGGTAGGACCGACGACCTGATAGCCTCGCTGCGTGAGCGCATCCAAGAGATGTTGAAAGTGTGCGGACTCCACCACTACGTACTCATGCATAGATTGCTGATGTCTCCCTTCTGTGCCCAAGCATCTTACTGCCGCACGATCCAGACTGAGCAAGGCGCGTGATACGCTACCTGGTTGGCCACACTGCCAAGCAGAAAACGCTCAAGGCCGCTTTTGCCCTGATGACCCATGACAATGAGATCGGCATTGAATGCCGTCGCCGCATCCAGGAGCTCCTGGCTTGTATCATTGCCTTCCCGAAGTTCCACCCTAACGTTCGGCGTGGCCTGCCGCAGCACCTGAGCCGCTTGTTCGAGGTCTGCTTGAGCCGCTTGTGTCTTCGCTTGCCAACTGGGGCTCGTCGTCTGGACGATATCCATACGATAGTAGGTGAGCAACTCCATCACCGTGGTGATCAGGATGTGCGTGTGGGCCTGCAGGGGTAGCGAAGCGATCGTCTCCACCGCCGCCGCTGCCGTGGGCGAGCCGTCAAACGCCAGGAGTAGGCGAAGGGCTGTATCTTCGGGGTCGCGACCCTGCGGCTGTTTGGCGATTAAGACCGAACAGGGCGCATAAGCCATCACTTTTTCGGATACACTCCCCAGTAAAAAGCGTTTCACGCCCCCCAAGCCGCGCGATCCCACCGCGATCAGATCTGCCGCTATTTCGCCTGCTACTTCCACGATTTCGTGTGCCGCATGACCCTCGCGGAGGAGGGTGTGGGGCGTCCATCCCACCGCGGTAAACCGCTCAGCCTCCTGCGTCAGCAAGTGCTGGGTGCTGTCTCGGAGCGTTTGTTGCCATTCTTGCCGCGCTTCGGGGTCTGCCTCATCCAGCTTGTCCACGACCGTTAAGAGGGTCAGTTCAGGAGTGGCCGGCATGGGAATGCGTCTCAGGAGAGACCCCGCCGCTTCGGAGAACGGGGAGCCGTCTATCGCGAGCAGAATATGCATCATTTAACGCCTCTCATGATGGCGGACTCTGTTTTTTCACTAGAGGAGTGGGGAGGACATCGGCAAGCGTGGGCTGCCCGATTTCTTCCACCTCATAACGTACGCGTACTGCGGGATGACGCAAGTTGAGCACATGGCGTAAATCCATCGGTGTGCCAAAGACGACGGTATCGCACGGTACGGCGTTGATGGTCGCCTCTAAATCGGCCATCTGCTGCTGGCTATAACCCATGGCAGGAAGGACGCGATGCAACGCCGGATAGGCACAGAGCGTCTCGGTGAGCGCCCCCCTGGCGTAGGGACAGGGATCCACCCGCTCGCGTGCGCCATAGCGTTGTGCCGCGATGCTGCCTGCCCCATAGGCCAGGCCACCATGCGTGAGAGTCGGCCCGTCTTCCACCACCAGCACCCGTTTGCCGGTAATCAGGCCCGGGTCGCTGACGCGAGGCGGTGAGGCGGCGTCGACGACGGCCGCGCGCGGATTCATTCGTTGCACCGTTTCTTTCACCTGTTGAATATGGGCTGGCTCAGCCGTATCTTCCTTGACCACAATGACCACATCGGCCATCAGCAAATTGGCGGTGCCGGGATAGTACTGGCTTTCGTGTCCCGGCCGGTGAGGATCGACCAAACAGAGATGCACATCCGGCTGAATAAAGGGGAGATCGTTGTTCCCCCCATCCCAGATGATGATATCGGCCTCCTGTTCGGCGGCGGCGAGAATCGCTGCATAGTCCACACCGGCATACACCACTGTCCCTTGTTCAATGTGCGGTTCGTATTCCTCACGCTCTTCGATGGTGCAGTGCTGCTGGGTCAAATCGTCGAAGGTGGCGAAGCGCTGCACATGTTGCACGGCCAGCTCACCGTAGGGCATGGGATGCCGGATGACGACCGGGCGCAGCCCCCGCTGGCGCACGATATCGACGACACGCCGCGTCACGGCACTTTTCCCACACCCGGTGCGCACCGCACAAACCGCGATGACCGGAAGACGGCTCGGCAACATGGTCTCGTGCGCCCCCAGCAGATGGAAATTCGCGCCTGCCGCCAGCACCATCTGCGCGATGATCATGACAGTTTGATTGGGCACGTCGCTATACGAGAATACCACATCATCGACGTGATGCGTTGCAATGAGCGTTCCCAGCTCGGCTTCGGGGTAAATGGGAATACCGTGTGGATACCCCGGCCCGGCGAGATTGGCCGGATACCTGCGTCCCGCGATATCCGGAATTTGGGCGGCGGTAAAGGCTACGACCTCGGCGGATGGATCATCCCGGTAGCAACACTGAAAATTATGAAAGTCTCGGCCGGCTGCACCCATGATGACGACCCGGCGACGTTGAGATATGACAGTCATCGCATGCTCCTCTTGAGGAGTTAATCTTGCCCTCGTGTCAAGCAACTTGTGTGCCATCCTGGAGAATGGCTCAACGCCTGGCCAGCAGTTGGTTCAACCGAGACATCTTGCCTTGCTGCCGCCCTTCCAATGTTACACTCTGTCTTCATACGTGACAATATGTCAGAACTTCCGGGTTGCCGGTAAGCGTGCTCTCTGCAGATTGCCGCAAACGGTGTTAGGGTGCCGGCATGCCGTGTTAGCCACTTGGCATGGGCCCATTCGCCCCACTCAGCTGAAGCCATGGCATGTATCTTGCTCCAGACGATGGCGTCCCCAGATGGCCGATGCTATGATAGGTCGGCAGCCGTCCATAGGCGTAGAGACATATGATCCCGTGATGACGCGGGACCTCCCCACGGCATGTTGGCGTCATGAATACCTCGTCGAGGAGAAAGAGCATGGCAGAAGAGCAACCACCCAGCGTACGGCCCTTTTTAGAGGTGCAACAGGAAGTGCGTCGCCTCTTCCAGGAACTCGTCCACCAACCTTGGGGGGGACAAGGGCTGAGCAGTTCGACCAGCTGGCAACCTCGTTGTGACATGGTGGAGACCGATGAGGCCATTCTCATCGATGTTGAATTGCCCGGCGTGAAACGCGAAGACGTGCGTCTGGAAGTCAAGGATGACATCCTCCACATTGCGGGGGAACGGCACGCTCTGGCGCAGCGTCAAGGACGCAATTATCACTATTTGGAACAGCACTATGGCGGATTTGAGCGCCAGTTGCGGCTTCCCCGTCAGGTCGACCGCGAGGCGATTCGGGCCGAGTTTGACAGCGGCATCCTGAGCATTACGCTGCCTAAGAAACAGGAGAACCCAGATGAGACTCCGGCAACCGCTCCGGCGAGAAAGGATGCATCATGACCCCTCAACTGTCCCCGGCGCCCGAGCTCTCCGCTGATCAAGTCCGCAAGGCCGTGGACCTCAGCCACCTGACCTTCACCACGACGGCCGATTTGGAGCCGCAAACTGCATTGGTGGGGCAAGAACGCGCGGTGCAGGCCCTGCAGATGGGAATCGCCATGCCCCAGTCGGGCTACAATATTTTCGTCAGTGATTTGACCGGAACGGGCGCCCGCACGCAGATCACCGCCTTACTGCAGGACCGAGCCACCGCCATGCCAACGCCGGGCGATTGGGTCTATGTCCACAATTTCCGACAGCCCGACCAGCCCAAGGCTTTGGCTCTGCAGCCGGGCCAAGGCAGGCGCCTGCAGCAGGATATGGAACGGCTGGTGACGCATCTGCGAGAAACGTTGCCCAAAGCATTCCAACAGGAAGTGTTTGAAAACGAGCAGCGCGAGCTAGGCGAAAAATATGAGCAGCAAGTGCGTCAGATTCAGCAGGAATTCAGCCGGTTTGTGCAAGAACAGGGTTTTAGGTTTCAAGTCGATTCCATGGGGAATACAGTGTTTATCCCCATGCGCAATGGCGAGCCCATGTCGCATGAGGATCTGCAACGCTTAACCGACGCCGAGCGCCAAGATCTCGATCGGCGGCAAAGCGAGGTGCTGCGCACGTTCCGTACCGTCATGCAGCAACAACGCCAGCTCATGCAGCAGATGGCGGAAGACATTCGCGCCATCGAGCGCAATTTCTGCGCCACCCTTATTGCGCCGCTCATCGAGGATTTAAATCAGAAGCATCCACAGGAAGCTGTGCGCCATTACCTGGAGACCGTGCAGGATCATATACTCACGCATCTGGAGGTGTTCAAGAGCGGCGGCGCATCGCCTCAAATGGCCGGGCTGGGTCCGCAACCCAATATCGATGGCTCCGAATCCTTCTTGGAGTATCAGGTTAATGTGGTGGTCGACAACAGCGACACCCAGGGCGCTCCGGTGCTCATCGAGGACACCCCGACCTACAAAAACCTCTTTGGCACGATCGAGCGCGTCGTTGATCCGCATGGGCGTGTGGTGACGAACTTTACGCGTATTAAAGCCGGGTCATTGTTCCGCGCCAGTGGCGGTTATCTGTTATTTAACCTTGAGGACGCGTTGACCGAACCGTTTGTCTGGAAAACCCTCAAGCGGACGCTGCAGAGCACGCAAATCAAGATCGAAGCCTACGATCCCTTCGCCTTTTTTACCCTCTCGGCGATGCAACCTGAGGCGGCACCGATGCGGACGAAAGTCGTCGTGATGGGGCCGCCTTGGCTCTATTATATGTTGTATTTCTACGATCCCGACTTTGCTCAACTCTTCAAGGTCAAAGCCGACTTCGGCGAAGAAATGGATGCGACTGAGGCGCATCAGGCGAGCTATGCGCACTATATTGCGCATGTGTGCCGCGAGGAACACCTGCGGCATTGTGACCGCAGTGGCGTCGAAGCCATCGCCGAGTTTGGCATGCGCCGGGTGGCGGATCAAGATAAGCTCACGAGCCAGTTCGGCGCCATTGCGGATCTCCTGCGGGAGGCCAGTTATGCCGCCACGCAGAACGGCGCCGATGTGATCAGCCGCGCTCATGTTGAAGAAGCGCTGCGGGCGCGCATCTTCCGGTCCAATCGGGTGGAGGAGAAGTTGCGAGAGTTGATCACAGAGGGAACGGTTCTGATTGACACGGAAGGGTATCGGGTCGGGCAGGTCAATGGCCTTGCCGTCTTGCAACTTGGGGATCACTCCTTCGGCCGCCCCTCGCGGCTCACCGCCACCGTGTCCATGGGCCGGAGCGGCATCGTCAATATTGAACGCGAAGCAAAGTTAAGCGGGAACACGCATGATAAAGGCGTGCTCATTCTCAGTGGCTATTTGCGCCAGATGTACGCGCAGGACAAACCCCTGACCCTATCGGCGAGTCTCTGCTTTGAGCAGTCCTACAGCGGTATTGATGGGGATAGCGCGTCGTCCACCGAGCTCTTCGTGTTGCTGTGCCGTCTGGCGAACTTGCCGGTGCGACAGGATCTGGCGGTGACCGGCTCCGTCAACCAGGCGGGCGATATCCAGGCGATTGGCGGCGTGAACGAGAAGATCGAGGGGTTCTATGATGTGTGTCGGCAGAACGGCTTGACCGGTGCCCATGGGGTCATCATTCCCCAGTCCAACGTGCGCAACCTGATGCTGCGGCCCGATGTGGTCGAGGCCATCCGGAGCGGACAATTTCACATTTATCCGATTGCGCACGTGGATCAGGGGTTGGAGCTTCTCACAGGCATACCGGCAGGGGATGCGGTGACGCTGGATACGGTGCATGGATTGGTCAACGCACGTTTGCAACAGCTCGCCCGTGACATGGTGGCGTTTGGCGAGACCAGTCCCAACGGGACCCAAAAGGACGAAGCGGCAACGGCCATCCATGCGTAGAAGATATGAAGAATCCGTTATAACCAGCGATTTTGGAGTGGATTATCTGGCGTGTGGCATTCACAACTTTGTGCAAGAACATGGCGGTGAAGAATTTGTGCCGTATGTGTGTCTGTCGGATATTGCGTTGAGTGATGCAATGGACTGGGGACTCATTCGCACAGAGACCCTTGCTGACGGATGCCAGCGGTGTGATTTCCGCTTCAAACAAGGGGGCCACAGATTTCCTCAAAAACGCCTGCGGTACAAGCGACCATCGACAAGATACAGCGGCTTGAGGCGGAGAGAAAGCGTAGGGGACGATGAAACAGATAGCGCTTTCACATCGGTATCTGACGCAACTCCACAAACGGAATCGCCTCTCGTCCGATGATACGATAATCGTCCTCAGAGCCGTCGACTTGGTAACCGACCTTGCGACAGATGAGTCGTGCCGCCTTGGGATAGCGCCGAGCATAGGTGACCATCGCTTTCCCTGAGTCCTCAGGTGTCAGAGGATGTGCCATCACCTCCATACAACGCCGTCCAACTTGGATGCTCACGGCTGGCGTTTTGAGTGGATTCCGGTACCAATCCGATTGCTTCCCAAAACCAGATGCGATGAAATAGGTGTCGGTATTCGCATTATAGTTGACGACTTCCAAGACGGTCTGACGAGGCAATCCACTTCTGCGCCCAACATGCTTGAGTAGCAAAAATCGTTTACCCAACAGCCAGCCACAACCCAGCCGATAACACCAAATCGGTAAGCGAAAGAGAAGTCGCTTGACGCCACATGGTGGCTCTGGATTACCGATTCTTTGAGGTATTGTCCACTTCCTCCTTCCGAAGACGCACTGGAAGACCAAAACCTTCTGGCAGAATAGGACGGTTTCCAGGGCGACACAATCCGGGTACCATACTCGGATTGTATCGCATAAGGGGCAGATGGGTCTGTGGCATCCGCTTGCCGTGAATATGGCAGGGCGATGAAAGGAGATACGATGCCAAGAAAAGATGGGACGGAAGAATCGCGGATGCGCAGGTTCCTCAGCTTCGATTGGGACGCCATTGCCGGGATAGTGGCGGCGGTCATGGCGCTCGTCATGCATTTTCTGCACCTCATCGAGGAAGAGGTCCTCTTGATGATTGCCGTCGTCCTTCTGGCTCTGCTCTTCATTCGGGACCTTCGGCGGGAACGAAGCAGCGAACGCATGGAACACAGCCTGACGCAGGCTGAAGCTGCCATCACGCAGATCCACACCTTCTTGCGTCCTCCCGACGCCCTCCTCATCGGACCCCAGCACCTTCGAGCGCAAAGCGAACGGTTTGCCAGACAGGCACAAGGCGATATGGTGTGGTTCCATGTCTGCCTGCTCATGTTCAAGCCTCAATCTCTTTTCGATACGCTGTTGCGCCCGGCGATTGACAACCCGATGGTGACGTCCATTCAATTCGTCTTGGATACGAGTCAACACGAACTTTGGGAAACAGAAGTCGTGCCGAAATTGAAGGCTTGCCAGGGGAAGGCGAAGGTCCAGGAGCCCTGCTGGAGGACGATTACGGAAAACGTGATAATCATCTAGAAAGCTCCCCAATCGAGCGCTACAGTGTAGTGAGGTAAATAATACTCATCAGCTGCAAGCCCGACGAGGAGACTAAGATGCCATTATATAGTGCGATTGACCTACA
>Ga0268386_10000231_pt1 | contig 33360 bp, 28 predicted proteins | sample RVTome_15_FD_200260 | JGI IMG/M metagenome (GOLD analysis project Ga0268386, IMG submission 200260) | Soil microbial communities from uranium-contaminated site in the Upper Colorado River Basin, Wyoming, United States - RVT150D86... ... | reverse complement strand
CGCTGCCGACGCTCGTGCGGGCCATAGGCAAGCTCGGCAATGCTGCGCAGGTCCCGCACGTCCTGCAGCACCTCGAGAGCGAATCGAAGGAAGTGCGGCTCGAGGCCATCACGGCGCTCACGCGGCTGGTCAACGAGCAGAGCGCCGACGGCGTGCGCTCGCGCCTCGAGGTGATCGGCGCAGTCGTGGCCGACCCGACCGTGAGCCATGCGGCGATGCGCGCGGTCGAAGACCTCGACAGCCGCTTCTCGAGCGGCGCGGTCGCGGTAGCCGCCGGTGCCGCGCGGATGGCCGAGCCCGCGCGCACCCTGCTGGTCGATCGACCCGACATCGAGGGGCTCCTGAAGCCGCAGCCCGAGTCGCAGCGGCTCGACATCTCGCAGTTGAAGCCGGGCGAGGTGCTCGAGGGCCGCTACAAGTACGTGCAGAAGATCGGCAAGGGGGCGTTCGGCACCGTGCTCCTGATGGAGGACACGGTCGTCGACGAGCGGCTGATTCTCAAGTTCCTGAACCCGAACGTTTCGCAGGACGAGGAGATGATGAAGCGGTTCGTGCACGAGCTGCGCTACTCGCGCAAGATCACGCACCGCAACGTCATCCGCATCTACGACTTCCTGTTCATCCGCGGCAACTACGCGATCTCGATGGAGTATTTTCCGTCGCACACGCTCGGCCACGAGGTCAACGAGAAGCCCTTGCCGCTCGCCAAGGCGGTGCGCTACGCGACCGATATCTGCACGGGCATGACGGTCGCGCACCAGCAGGGCATCATCCACCGCGACCTGAAGCCCGCCAACGTGCTGATCGACGAGACGGGGCTGGTCAAGATCGTCGACTTCGGCGTCGCCGCGGCGCAGCTCGAGGGCGACACTCAGCTCACCAAGACCGGCTATGTGATCGGCTCGCCGAAATACATGGCGCCGGAGCAGATCCTCGGCAAAAAGGTCGACGAACGCGCCGACATCTACAGCCTGGGCGTCATACTGTACGAGATGCTGACCGGTGAGCCACCCTACCACCGCGGGGACCACATGGCCGTCATGTACCAGCACGTACAGGGTAAGGCGAGGCCGCCGATCGAGATCAACGCAGGGATTCCGCCGGGCCTGTCGGAAATCGTCATGCGCGCCATGACCGTGGACAAGGCGAAGCGTTTCCAGAATATGGACGAGCTGCGCACCGCGCTCGAGCGCTATCTCTAGCCGGGGCAGCCATGGCACGCATCGATGCATTCCTCAAGCTCGGCGCCTCCCAGGGCTGCTCCGACGTGCACCTGGCGGTAGGCGTGCCGCCGATGCTGCGCATGAACGGCGAGCTGATGCCGATCAAGTTCCGCAGTCTGGGCGAAGCCGAACTCGAGGGCTTCGTGACCGAGATCCTGAGCCCGACGCAGCAGGCGAGCTTCCGCAAGGGCAACGACATCGACTTCTCGTATGTCTCGGACGACGGCGCGCGTTTCCGCGTCAACCTGTTCCGCAAGGACACCGGCGTCGGCGCGGTGTTCCGGACCATCCCCGCGGAGGTGCCGCACCTCGATTCGCTCAAGCTGCCGCCGGTCGTCAAGCGTTTCTGCGACTACCACCAGGGGCTGGTGCTGGTGACCGGCCCGACCGGGACGGGCAAGTCGACCACGCTCGCGGCGATGATCGATCACTTGAACCGGCACCGGAAGCTCAACATCGTCAGCCTCGAGGACCCGATCGAGTTCGTCCACCGCAGCAAGCTATCGCAGGTGATCCAGCGGGAGCTCCATTCCCACCTGCCCTCGTTCTCCGAAGGCGTACGGGCGGCGATGCGCGAGGATCCCGACGTCATCCTGGTGGGCGAACTCCGCGACGCGGACACCGTGCGCTGGGCGATGACGGCCGCCGAGACCGGGCACCTGGTGCTCGGCACGCTGCACACCACCAGCGCGGTGAAGACCGTGGACCGCGTGGTCGACGCTCTCCCGGCGGAGGAACGCGAGCAGACGAAGGGCTTTCTCTCCCAGAGCCTGATCGGCGTGGTGACCCAGGTGCTCGTCAAGACGCCTGACCTGCGGGGCCGCAGGGCGGTCTGCGAGGTCATGACGATGAACAAGGCGATCGGCAAGCTAATCATGACGGACCAGACGCACATGATCGCCTCTCAGCTGCAGACCGGGCGGGAGGCCGGAATGCAGCTCATGGACATGGCGCTGCTCGCCGCGGTGCAGGCACGTGAGGTCGATCCCGAAGACGCGTTCGTGTACGCGCTCGACAAGCGGCCGTTCACGCGCTACGTGCCCGACGGGACCGCGATACTCAAGGCCGACGTTACTCAGGGGACGTCATGAGCACCGATCCCTCCGAGACCGGCAGCCAGAGCCAGAGCCTGAGCGGCACGCACGAGAACGCGGCCTATGTGCCGAAGCGGATCGACGAATATCTCCGCGAGGTCCTGTCACGCAACGGCTCGGATCTTCACTTCGTTGCTGGCGACCCGCCGCGCATCCGTCTGTTCGGCGACCTGCATACGCTGCGCGAACAGAAGCTGAGCCAGGACCTCGTGCGCACGGCGATGTTCGAGATCATGCCCCGCACGGCGATGAACCGCTTCGAGCAGAAGGACGGCGCGGACTTCGCCTACAGCATCCCCGGCGTATCGCGCTTCCGGGTCAACGTGTTCCGGCATATTGGCGGCGTCGGCGCGGTGTTCCGCGCCATCCCGTCCAAGGCGTTGTCGCTCGACCAGCTCAACATGCCGGAGGCCGTGCGCAGCCTGTCCCGCGTGAACAGCGGTCTGATCCTGGTCACCGGCAAGACCGGCTCTGGCAAGTCGACCTCGCTCGCGGCGATGATCGACGACATCAACACGCGCATAAAGGGACACATCCTCACCATCGAGGACCCGATCGAGTTCGTGCACGCGCGAAAGAACTGCCTCATCAGCCAGCGCGAGGTGGGGGTTCATAGCCCGGGCTTCGCCGAGGCGCTGCATTCGGCCCTGCGCGAGGACCCGGACGTGGTGCTGGTCGGCGAGTTGCGCGACCACGAGACGATGAGCATCGCGGTCACCGCGGCGGAGATGGGCATCCTCGTGATGGGTACGCTGCACACGAATGGCGCGGCCCCGACTGTCGACCGCATCGTGAACGCCTTCCCGACGGACAAGCAGGGCCATGTGCGCACCATGTTGTCGACCTCGCTGCGCGGGGTGATCTCCCAGCAACTCATTCAGCGCGCCGACAAGCGCGGCCGGGTCGCGGCTCTGGAGATCCTGATCAACACCCCGGCGGTGTCCAACCTCATCCGCCAGGGCAAGCTCGACCAGCTCGAGAACACGATGCAGAGCGGCGGCCTGCAGGGGATGCGGACCATGGATTCCGCGATCCAGGAACTGCTCGACAAGGGCATGATCAGCGGCCGTTCGGCGTTCGAGAAGAGCATCAACAAGCCGCGCTTCGAGCATCTGAAGGAAATGGGCTGAGCCGCGGGGCGGCAGGCCCCATGGCATACTCCCGCGGTCTTGAAGGTGACCGCGCCCAGCCCCGATCCCGTGAACCGACGAACCATGCTCGTAACGAGCGCGCTGCCATACGCGAACGGCGCGCCGCACATCGGCCACGTGGTCGGATACATGCAGACCGATGTCTGGGTGCGCTTCCAGAAGCTGCGCGGTCACGACTGCCTGTACGTCTGCGCGAGCGACACACACGGCACGCCGACCATGCTCAAGGCGCGCCAGGAAGGCGTCACGCCGGAAGAGCTGATCGCGCGCGTCGGTGCCCAGCAGGTGCGGGATTTCGGCGACTTCGGCATTGCATTCGACAACTTCCACACTACGCACTCCACCGAGAGTCGCGAGCTGACCGAGGAGGTCTACCGCCGGCTGCTCGAGCGCGGCCACATCCGACGCGAGTCGATCCGCCAAGCCTACGACGAGCAGGCCGGCATGTTCCTGCCGGATCGCTACGTGCGCGGCACCTGTCCGCGCTGCAGCGCGAAGGACCAGTACGGCGACGCCTGCGAGGTCTGCGGCCACACCTACACGCCTGCGGATCTGATCGACCCGGTGTCGGTGGTGACGGGCACCAGGCCCGTGCAGCGGGATTCCGAGCATCTGTTCTTCCGGCTGACCGAGTTCGAGCCGCTGCTTCGCGACTGGACGGGTTCGGGGCGGCTGCAGCCCGCGGTCACGGCCAAGCTCGCCGAATGGTTCGCGGCGGGGCTTCGTGACTGGGATATCTCCCGCGACGCGCCCTATTTCGGCTTCGAGATCCCGGGCGAGCCCGGCAAGTACTTCTACGTCTGGCTCGATGCGCCGATCGGGTATCTCGCGAGCTTTCTGAACCTGTGCCGGCGGCGCGGAGATCTCGATTTCGATCGCTACTGGAAGCCGGACAGCGACACCGAGGTCTACCATTTTATCGGCAAGGACATCGTCTACTTCCACACGCTGTTCTGGCCGGCGGTGCTGCACGGGGCCGGCTACCGCATGCCGACGGCTGTCTATGCGCACGGGTTCCTCACGGTAAACGGACAGAAGATGTCCAAGTCGCGCGGCACACTGATCGCGGCGCGCACCTGGCTCGATCATCTGCCCGCCGAGTATCTGCGCTACTATTTCGCCTCGCGGCTCGGGCCGGGGATCGACGATCTCGACCTGAACCTCGAGGAGTTCACCGCCAAGGTCAACGCGGACATCGTCGGCAAGCTCGTGAACATCGCGAGCCGCTGCGCGGGCCTGTTGACGAGGGTGGCGGACAGTCGCCTGTCGACCCGCTTGCCGGACCCGGCGCTCTACGACGAGTTCACGGCCGCCGGCGAGCGGATTGCCGCCGCCTACGACGCGCGCGACACCGCGGCCGCAGTGCGCGAGATCATGCTGCTCACCGATCGCGCCAACCTCTACATCGACCGGCACAAGCCCTGGCTTGCCGCAAAGGACGCGTCGCGCAGGGACGAGGTGCAGGCGATCTGCACGCAGGGAATCAACCTGTTCCGAGTGCTGGTCCAGTACCTGAAGCCGATCATGCCGCGACTGGCGGCGTCGGCCGAGGATTTTCTCGCCGCGACGGCGGCGCGCTGGGACGACGTGGCGACCCCGCTGCTCGACCGGCGATTGCAGCCGTACGTCGCGCTTGCGACGCGTGTCGATCCGGCCGCGGTCAAGGCGCTGCTCGATGCCTCCGTCGAGAGCCTGAAGCCGACGCAGGCCGCAGCGCCCGAGCCGGTCGCGGAACAACCCCGCATTTCGATCGAGGACTTCGCGAAGCTCGACCTGCGCATCGCCCGGATCGACACCGCCGAGCTCGTCGACGGCGCCGACAAGCTGCTCAAGCTCACGGTCGACCTCGGCGGCGAACGGCGCACGGTCTTTGCCGGGATCCGCGCGGCCTACGATCCGGAGAAGCTCGTTGGCCGTCTCACCGTGCTGGTCGCAAACCTCGAGCCGCGCAAGATGCGCTTCGGTACCTCGGAGGGCATGGTCCTCGCCGCCGGGCCCGGTGGTGCCGACATCTTCCTCGTCGCGCCCGACGCCGGCGCGGCGCCAGGCATGAAGGTGAAGTAGGCCGGAGCGGATCGATGTCCGATCTGATGCTGCTCGCGCTCGGCGCCGGACTCGTCAACAACTTCGTCCTGTCGCACTTCCTGGGACTCTGCCCGTTCGTTGGCGTCAGCCGCCGGTTCGAGGCCGCCGCCGGGATGGCGATCGCGACGCTGTTCGTGCTGACCGTCGCATCGGGGCTGAGCTGGGCGGTGCATGCGTGGCTGCTCGCGCCGTTCGGACTGGAGTACCTGCGCACGCTAGCGTTCATCCTGCTCATCGCCTGCGTAGTGCAGCTCGCGGAGCTCGTGGTGCGCGCGCAGAGCCCGCTGCTCAACGAGCTGCTGGGTGTGTTCCTGCCGCTCATCACCACGAACTGCGCGGTCCTGGGCGTCGCCCTGCTCAACATGGAGGAGCATCACAGCCTGCTCGAGTCGCTGGTATTCGGTGCCTCCGCGGGTGCCGGCTTCGGGCTGGTGCTGATCACGTTCGCGGCGCTGCGTGAGCGGCTCGAGAGCGGCGAGTTGCCCGAGGCCTTCCGCGGCGCACCCATCGCCCTGGTCACCGCGGGACTCATGGCCCTGGCCTTTCTCGGTCTCGCGGGTCTCGCACCGGGATGAATCCGGAGCCGCTCGCGCTGGTCGGCGGTGCGATCGTTCTCGCACTCGTGCTGGGGAGCACGCTCGGCTGGGCGGCCACGCGCATGCCGCACTCCGTCGATGGTCTGGTCGAGCGGATCAATGCGCTGCTGCCGCAGACGCAATGCGGGCAGTGCCTGTACCCGGGATGCCGGCCGTATGCCGCGGCCATCGCGCGCGGCGAGGCCGACTTCGACCGCTGCCCGCCCGGCGGCGCCGCCACGGCGCAGGCAATCGCACGCCTGCTCGACCGGCCGACCCGGGCGCCCGATCCACGCTACGGCGCCACCAAGCCGCGCCAGGTCGCCTGGATCGACGAGCCCCGCTGCATCGGTTGCGCGCGCTGTCTTCCGGTCTGCCCGGTCGATGCGATCGTGGGCGCCCCTCGGCTCATGCACACGGTGATCGCCGCGCAATGCACCGGCTGCGAGCTCTGTATCGCGCCCTGCCCGGTCGATTGCATCGAGTTGCGAGCCGTCGCTGCCGCGCCGGCTGCGCGCGCCACGCCGTCACCGGCGGGACATTGAGAATGGCACCAAACCGCAAATTCGCTCTCGGGCTCGTGCTCGATGGGCGCAAGCAGTCGGCGATGCAGCAGCCCATCGCCGCGGCGCCGGCGCCCGCACAGGCCTTCGTGCTGCTCGACCAGGGCGACGGGCGCCGCGGCACACCCAGCGTGCGAGTGGGCGAGCGGGTACGGCTGGGTGCGGCGATTGCGCAGGCCGATGACGAATCGGGCGCCGCTCTGCACGCACCGGTGGCGGGTCGCGTTCGCTCGGTCGGCCGCCACGAGAGCTCACCCGACGCGGGCCCGGGCATTGTCATCGACAACGACGGCTCGGATGAGCGCGACCCGCAATGCGAACCCTGTCCGGAGGCCGACTCGCTGCCTCCGGAGGAATTTATCGAGCGGATCCGTCGCGGCGGAATCGTCGGGCTCGGCGGGGCCCTGTTTCCGACCGCGGCCAAGCTCGCCCACGGGCGCGCCGGCTCGATCACGCACCTCGTGGTGAATGGCGCGGAATGCGAGCCCTGGATCTGTTGCGACGACGCGCTGATGCGCGAGTCTGCCGGCGAGATCGTGCGCGGGGCGCAGCTGATGCTCCGCGCCTGCGGCGCGGCGAAATGCACGATCGCGATCGAGGACGACAAGCCCGAGGCCGGCGCGGCGCTCACCGCCGCGCTCGCCGCCGCGGGCGATACGCGGCTTTCGCTCGCCGTGCTGCCCGCGGTCTACCCGGCGGGCGCGGAACGCCAGCTGCTGACGGCGGTCACCGGTCTCGAAGTGCCGCAGCGCGCATGGCCGCCGGAGATCGGCCTTCTGTGTCAGAACGTCGGCACTGCGGCGGCCGTTGCGCGGCTCGTGCGGACCGGCGAGCCGCTCATCCGGCGCATCGTCACGGTGACGGGCAGCGGCGTTGCGCGCCCCGGCAATCTCGAGGCGCGCATCGGTACCCCGATCGCGGACCTGATCGATGCGGTGGGGGGATATGCCGGTGCGCCGCGGCGACTGTGGTCCGGTGGCAGCATGACCGGCCGCGCGCTGCCCGACGACGCGTGGCCGCTCACCAGCGCCATGAACTGCATCGTCGCCGCGACCGACGCCGATCTGCGCGCTCCCGTCCACGCCGAGCAGCCGTGCATCCGCTGCGGCGACTGCGCACGGGTGTGCCCGGCCGGCCTCCTGCCGCAGGAGCTGCACCGCGCGGTGCGCAGCCGCGACGACGTCCTGCTCGAGCGATTCGGGCTCGCGGACTGCATCGAGTGCGGCTGCTGCGACTACGTGTGCCCGAGTGCGATTCCGCTGGTCGAACGTTTCCGGCAGGAGCGCGTGGCATTGCGCGAGCGTGCCTCGGAAGCGGCGCGGGCCAGCCAGGCGCGGCTCCATTTCGAGCATCGCGAGCGCCGCGTTTCAGAGCTCGAGGCCAGCCGGCGTCGCGAGTTCGAGGACGCACGGCGCCGGGCGTGCGATGACTTTCCGAACGAGGGTTGAGTAAATGCGGTTCGAGACCGCGCCCGCGCCGCACGTCGTCGCCGGATTCACGGTGCCACGGGTCATGTTCCTGGTGCTGCTCGCGCTCATCCCCGTCGCGATTGCGCACGTCATCGTGCTGGGACCGGGGCTCGCGCTGCAGTTCGCGGTCGCCGCAACGGTTGCGCTCGGCTGCGAGGCAGCCGCGCTCGCACTTCGCCGACGCCCGGCCGGGCCGGCGCTGCGCGACGGGAGCGTCCTCGTCACCGCGGCGCTACTCGCGCTCTGCCTGCCGCCGCTCCTGCCCTGGTGGCTGACGGCGCTCGGCACGGCCGTGGCCGTGCTCCTCGGGAAGCACGTCTACGGCGGCCTCGGCTACAACCCGTTCAACCCGGCAATGGTCGGGTACGCCGTGCTGCTGATCTCCTTTCCCGTGGCGATGACCCGCTGGCCGCTCACCGGCGTCGAGCTCGACTGGCCGACGCTCGCCCAGCTCACGGTTCACTCTTTCTATAGCGGGGCACCGCCGCCGGACCTCTCGTGGGACACCTGGACCGGCGCGACGGCGCTCGATGCGCTGCGCACGGGTCTGCGCCAGCGATTGACGATGCAGGAGATCCGCGCGGGCGCGCCCTTCGGCGCCCTGGGGGCCGCCGGATTCGTCTCAATCAACCTCGCCGCGCTCGCGGGCGGGCTCTTCCTGTTGCGGCGCGGGATCGTGCGCTGGCAGATCCCGGCCGCGGTGCTCGCCGGGATCGCGCTTCCGGCCGCGCTCGGTCACGCACTCGACCCGGGCAGCCACCCGGGCGCGGTCTTTCACCTGTTCTCGGGCGCCACGATGCTGGGTGCATTCTTCATCGCCACGGACCCCGTGTCCGCTGCCAGCAGCGATCGGGGGCGCCTCATCTATGGAGCCGGCATCGGTATCCTCACCTGGATCATCCGCCGTTGGGGCAGCTACCCGGACGGAGTGGCCTTCGCGGTGCTGCTCATGAACCTGGCGGTGCCACTCATCGACCGCTACACGATTCCGCGGATCTATGGCCAGTCGCGAGACTGACGCGAATGGTACGCGTGTCCTGCGCGCGGCCCTGACCCTGGCCGCAGCGGTCGCAGCGGCCGTCGTGCTGCTCGCGCTGGTGCACGACGCGACGCGCGAACGGGTCGCGTCCAGTGAGCGAGCGCGCCGCGCGGCCGCCTTCGACCGCGTGCTCGGCGGCATCGACTACGACAACGACCTGCTCGCCGACCGTATCGAGGTCCGCGATCCGGAGCTGCTCGGCACCGACGCGAGCGTGCCCGTATACCGTGCGCGACTCGCGGGCCGCCCGGTGGCAGTCATCATCGAGTCCGTGGCCCCGGACGGTTATTCAGGGTCCATCCGTCTGCTCGTTGGCGTCGCACCGGACGGCCGGCTGCTCGGCGTCAGGGCGCTGCAGCATCGGGAAACACCGGGGCTGGGCGACGCGATCGAAGAACGTCGCTCGGACTGGATCCGCTCGTTCGACGGCCGATCGCTGGGAGATCCGCCGCCCGGGCGCTGGAAGGTGCGCAAGGACGGCGGCGACTTCGATCAGCTGACCGGGGCGACCGTGACGCCGCGCGCGGTGGTTGCGGCGGTCCGAAATACGCTGCTTTTTGTGGAGAGACAGGGGGCGGCGCTGTTCGAACCCATGCCGACGGCAAACGGCTGAGGATTCATTTGTCCGCTTCGCCTTCGACCCCAGGCCAGAGCCCACCTACAATTCCACGCATGGACGCGCGGTCGATCGTCGCCAACGGGCTCACCACGCAGAACCCCGGGTTGGTGCAGCTCCTGGGGCTCTGCCCCCTGCTCGCCGTCAGCACCACCGTGGCCTATGGGCTGGGCCTGGGTCTCGCAACCATAGCCGTACTCCTGATCAGCAACACGCTCGCGGCACTGATCGGCCGCTGGCTGCTGCCCGAGATCCGCATCGCGGTGTTCGTCGTCGTGATCGCCGCGGCGGTCACCGCGGTCGAGCTCACGCTCGCCGCATGGCTGCCCGCGATTCACGCGGGCCTCGGAATCTTCCTGCCGCTGATCGTCACCAACTGCCTGGTGCTCGCGCGCGCGGAATCCTTTGCCTCCCGCAATGCGCTGTGGCCTGCGATGCTCGATGCACTCGCGATGGGTGCTGGCTTCATGCTGGTGCTGCTCGCGCTCGGGGCGAGCCGCGAGCTCCTCGGTCACGGAAGCGTGGGCGCCGGGCTCGACGACGTGCTCGGAGCCGCGTGGTCCGCGACGCGGATCGACGTTTTCCCGGAACGTCATGGCCTGCTGCTCGTGCTGCTGCCGCCCGGGGCATTCATCCTGCTCGGGCTCATGCTCGCGGCTCGGAACCGCGCAGCGCAGCGCACGCAGCTGCGACGCAGTCCGGCGATCGCACTCGGGGACAGCCGCGCGTGAAGCCCGCGGCTCGTCAGGAGTTCTTCCGGCGGCTGAAGAATGCGAACCCGTCACCCAGGACCGAGCTCGAGTACTCGACCCCGTTCGAGCTATTGGTCGCGGTCATCCTGTCGGCGCAGGCCACCGACCGCAGCGTCAACCTCGCGACGCGCACGCTGTTCGCGAAGGCGAACACACCGCAGGCGATGCTCGCGCTCGGCGTCGAGGGCCTCGCCGGATACGTACGCTCGATCGGCCTCTACCAGGGCAAGGCGCGGAACATGATTGCGACCTCCCGGATACTGGTCGAGCAGCATGGCGGTCAGGTGCCCGCGGATCGCGAAGCGCTCGAGTCGCTGCCGGGTGTGGGCCGCAAGACCGCCAACGTGATCCTGAACGTCGCGTTCGGCGCCCCGACGATCGCCGTCGACACGCACATCTTCCGGGTCGCCAACCGGACCGGGCTCGCGCCGGGCGCGAGCGTGCGCGAGGTCGAGGACAAGCTGATGAAGGCGGTGCCGCGCGAGTTCCTGCAGCACGCGCATCACTGGCTCATCCTCCACGGGCGCTATGTGTGCAAGGCGCGCCGGCCCGAATGCCCGGTGTGCCCGGTCGTCGATCTCTGCGCCTATCGCCACAAGACCCGCGCCGGCGCCGACACGGGCGTCCGCGCCGCGAACTGACCGCGACCCGCATGCCATTTTTTCACGACATGGGCCGGGATCGCCTGCGCGCGCTCTACGCCGAGGCCTGGCGCAGGCATCGCGAGCGACTACCGCTCGAGCCGCTGCACGCGCAGATCGCCGCGGTGATCGAGCTGCACCCGGAATATCACGCCGCCATCGAGTCCGGATCGGAGGCGCTCGAGCGCGAGTACACGCCCGAATCCGGCAGCACAAACCCCTTCCTGCACATGGGTCTGCACCTGGCGATCCGCGAACAGGTCGGCACAGATCGGCCGGCGGGCATACGGGAGGTGCACGGCGAGCTCACGCGGCGGCTGGACGATCGTCATGCCGCCGAGCACCGCATGATCGAGTGTCTCGCGGAGGCTCTGTGGCAGAGCCAGCGAACCGGCCAGCCGCCCGACGAGGCTGCTTACCTTGCGGCGCTCAAGCGCGCGGCCGGTATCGGGGACTGACGTGACGGCCGTCGGTGCCGGAGGTGGACTGACCGGTGTGGGACTGGGCCTGCGCCGTTCGATGCTGCCCGAGCTCGAGACGCGCGGCGACATGCTGCCGGTGGATTTCCTCGAGATCGCCCCGGAGAACTGGATCGACGTCGGTGACCGGTTCGGTCGCCGTTTCGCGCAGCTGCTCGGGCGATATCCGTTCGCATGCCACGGGCTGTCGCTCTCGATCGGCGGTCCTGCGGAGCTCGATCGCGCGTTTGTCGGGCGTCTCAAGACGTTTTTGGACGATCACGACATCCGAGCGTACTCGGAACACCTGAGCTACTGCGCCGATGACGGTCAGCTCTACGACCTGATGCCGATCCCGTTCACGGACGACGCGGTCAGCGGGGTCGCGGAACGGATCCGCGACGTCCAGGATCGCCTCGGCCGGCGCGTTGCCTTCGAGAATGTCTCCTACTATGCGGCGCCCGGTCAGCGGATGAGCGAGCTCGAGTTCGTCGACGCGGTGCTGGACCTCGCGGATTGCGACCTGCTGCTCGATGTCAACAACGTATACGTCAACTCGATCAACCACGGCTACGACCCTCTGGCCTTCATCCGCGGGCTGCCGTCGCTCCGCATCGCGTACCTGCACGTGGCCGGGCACTATGTGGAGGCGCCCGATCTGCGCGTGGACACGCACGGTGCGGATGTCTGTGAGCCGGTCGGGTCGCTGCTCGAGGCGACCTACCGGGAACTCGGGCCGCGGCCGACGCTGCTGGCGCTATCCGGTCCACCGCCTGTCGCCCAATTATTGGCCGGAGGCGCCGCCGGACGAGCCGTCGTGCTTCGTGGCCTGGCGCAACCGCAGCGACGCAGTGCGCTTCATGTCGATCAGCGCTCCGACGCTGCGCCTGGTCGAGCTGATGCGCAACGACGTCCGGCTCACCGGGAGCGAGCTGCTGGCGCGCGTCGCCGCCGAGCTGCCGGGCACCGCCCCGGACACGGTGCTGGAAAGCGGCCGGCAGGCGCTCGAGACGTTGCGCGCGGCCGAAGTGATCCTCGGCCCGCGAGCGACGGGTGACCAGGCGCCGGCGGCGAGACCGCGCGACTGACCTAGCCGCCCGCCGCCGCCTTGCCTGGCTTGCGGCGAGGCAGGTAAAGATCGGTCAGCGTGCCGTCGAAGGCTTCCGCAGCCATCGCGACGGTCTCCGACAGGGTCGGATGGGGATGCACCGTGAGTGCGACATCCGCGGCGTCGGCACCCATCTCGATCGCAAGCGCGACCTCGGAGATCAGGTCGCCCGCATTCGGACCGACGATTCCGCCTCCCAGGAGGCGGTGCGTCGCCGGATCGAAAAGGAGCTTGGTCAGTCCCTCGTCGCGCGCGAGGGTGAGCGAGCGAGCGCTTGCCGCCCATGGAAAGGCGCCCTTCTCAAACGCGGTGCCCTTTGCGCGTGCCTCGGTCTCGGTCAGACCCACCCAGGCAATCTCGGGATCCGTGTACGCGACCGATGGAATCACGCGCGCATCGAAGCTGCTCTTTAAGCCGGCCGCGACTTCCGCTGCGACCTTGCCCTCGTGTGTCGCCTTGTGGGCAAGCATCGGCGCACCCACGATGTCGCCGATCGCGAAGATGTGTTGCTGACTCGTGCGCATCTGACGGTCGACCGGGATGAAGCCGTGCTCGCCGAGCTTCACACCTGCGGCATCGACGCCGATGCGCGCCCCGTTTGGGGATCGCCCGACACACACCAGCACTCGATCGTAGATCGCGGCCTTCGGCGCGCGGCTGCCGGCGAAGGCGACCTGCAACCCTTCGGCGCTTGCCTCGACGGAGGTGACCCGCGTGCTCGTCCACACGTTCTCGTACCGGCTCGCAATCCGTTTCTCGAGCGGCTTGACCAGGTCGCGATCGCAACCGGGCATCAGACCGTCGGTGAGCTCGACGACGCTGACCTTTACTCCGAGCGCCTGGTACACGGTGGCCATCTCGAGGCCGATGATGCCGCCGCCGATCACGAGCAGGCTCCCGGGCAGGTCGAGCTCGAGCGCGCCGGTCGAATCGATGATCCTCGGATCTTCGGGAAGCCCGGGCAGGCGCATGGGTTCCGAGCCCGCCGCGATGATGCATTGCGCGAAGCTCACCGTACGCGGATCGCTCCGGCCCGTCACCCGCAGTTCGTGCGAACCAGTGAACTGACCGCTGCCCTGGATCACCGTGACCTTGCGCTGGCGCGCAAGCCCGGCGAGCCCGCCGGCCAGCCGGCTGACGACGCGATTCTTCCATTCGCGCAACCGGGCGACGTCGATGGTCGGCTTGCCGAAGCTGATGCCGTGCGGGGCCATCTCGTCCGCTTCCTCGATGACACGCGCCGCATGCAGCAGCGCCTTCGACGGGATGCAACCGACGTTGAGACACACGCCGCCGAGCTGAGGCCAGCGTTCGATCAGGGCGACCTTGAGGCCGAGATCGGCGGCGCGAAACGCGGCGGTGTACCCGCCTGGACCCGCGCCCAGCACCACGAGATCGAAATCATGCGAGGCAGACGTGACCGCGGGCGCGGGTGCAGACGCGGGCGTCGCTTCCGGCGCAGACGCTGCTGCAACGGGCGCAGGCTCGGCCGTGGCCTTGCCCGCTTTGTCCATCGGAGCGATCGGCACGGTATCCATGTACGGTTCACCGCCGAAGGGTTCCGATTCGCGCAAGGTCTGATGCGGTGCGGTCTCGTCCTTGCGCGATGAGCCGCGCGCACCGGGCTTCGCGGGCTCGCTCGAGCGCAGACGAGCGATCACGCTGCCCGTGTTGACCCGGTCACTCGTGCGGACCATGACCTCGGCCACGACGCCGGCCGCGGGCGACGGTATGTCCATGGTCGCCTTCTCGCTCTCGAGCGTGATCAGCGGCGTGTCGACGGTAACGGTGTCGCCCGCCTTGACCAGCACGTCGATGACCGCGACGTCCTTGAAATCACCGAGATCGGGCACCTTGACGTCGACGCTGCTGTCGCGGCTCACGGGATCGCCTCCAGCAACCCCGGCGGATGGGCGAGCAGTTTGCCGAGCGCCGTCGTAAACCGCACGGCGTCGGCGCCGTCGATCACGCGATGGTCGTACGACAGGGAAAGCGGCAACATCAGGCGCGGCACGAACGCACTGTCCTGGAACACCGGCCGTTGCACCGAGCGCGATACGCCGAGGATTCCGACCTCCGGCGCGTTGATGATCGGCGTGAACGCAGTGCCACCGATGCCGCCCAGGCTCGACACGGTAAAGCAGCCACCCTGCATGTCGGTGGCCGCGAGCTTGCCGGCACGTGCCTTTTCGGAGAGCGCGGCGAGCTCGCGCGCGAGCTCATAGACGTCCTTGCGATCGGCGTCGCGCACCACTGGCACGACCAGGCCGCCTGGGGTATCCGCGGCGAAGCCGAGGTGCAGGTATTTCTTGATCACGAGCTCGCCGCCGGCGGTATCGAGCGACGATGCGAAATGCGGGAAGGCCTGCAGCGCCTTCGCGCAGGCGCGCATCACGAAGGCGAGCAGCGTGAGCTTGATCCCCCGTGCCGAGGCTTCGTCCTTGAGACGAACGCGCGTCTCCTCGAGCGCGGTGATGTCGGCCTCGTCGAACTGCGTGACGTGCGGGATGTTGATCCAGCTCGCGTGCAGGCGCGGCCCCGCGATCTTCTGGATGCGCGTCAGGGGACGCCGCTCGATGGGACCGAAGGCCGCAAAGTCGATCCTGGGCACAGCCGGCAGCGCAGCATCGGCCGGACGCGCGGCCGCGGTCAGGAGCTGCTTGACGTGCGCCTTGACGTCGTCCGCCGTGATCCGGCCCTTGAGACCGGTGCCCGTGATGCGCGCGAGATCCACGCCGAGCTCGCGTGCAAAACGCCGGACCGATGGACCCGCGTGCGCGCGTGAGAAGCCGGGCTCGTCGACGACGGGCCGCGCGGCCGCCGCCGGGGCCCGGGGCTCTTTCTCTGCAGCGGAACGGTCGACCACCGGCGCCGCGACACGCTCAGGTGTCGTCGTGGCCTTCTGGAGCGGCGCCGGCTGCGCGGGCGCCGGCGCCGTCGGCTCAGCAGCCGTTGCCACTGCGGCCGGCGCCTCGGACTTCGCTGGCTCCACCAGCGCGATCAGGTCGCCTTTCGACACCCGATCGCCGCGCTTGATCTTGACCTCCTTGATCGTTCCGCCCGCGGTCGAAGGCACGTCCATCGTGGCCTTCTCCGTCTCGAGCGTGATGAGCGGCGCTTCCTCGGCGACGATGTCACCCGCCTTGACAGGGACGTCGATGACCTCGACGTCCTTGTAGTCGCCCAGATCCGGTACGCGGATTTCAATCAACCCGGCCACGTGCTACCCCTACACCGTCACCGGGTTGGGCGTTTCGGGATCGATCCCGAAACGCGCGATCGCGCCGCGCACCGTACCCACGTCGAGACTGCCTTCGTCCGCGAGCGCCTTGAGCGCCGCGAGCGCGACATAGCGCCGGTCGACCTCGAAGAAGCCGCGCAACGCCGCGCGGGAATCGCTGCGTCCGAACCCGTCCGTGCCGAGCACGTGATAGCGCCCCGGCACCCACTGCCGGACCTGGTCCGGCACCGAGCGCATGTAGTCGGTGGCAGCGACGAATGGCCCCTCGTGTCCCGCCAGGCACTGGCTGACGTAGGGCGTGCGGCGACGGTCACCGGGATGCAGGAGATTCCAGCGCTCGACATCGAGGGCCTCGCGGCGCAACTCGGAGAAACTCGTGACGCTGAACACGTCCGCCGGCACGCCGAACTCGTCCTCGAGCAGCTCCGCCGCGGCGAGCACCTCGCGCAGGATCGTGCCCGAGCCGAGAAGGTTTACGCGGACGCGGCCGGGCTTGCCGATGTGCAGCAGATACATCCCGCGCAGAATCCCTTCCTCGACGCCCTTCGGCAGCGCGGGATGTGCGTAGTTCTCGTTCATGCAGGTGATGTAATAGAACACGTGTTCCTGATCCTGGAACATGCGCTTCAGTCCGGCCTGCACGATCACGGCGAGCTCGTAGGCGTAGCACGGATCGTAGGCGACACAGTTCGGAATGGTCGAGGCCACGAGCTGGCTGTGACCGTCCTGGTGCTGCAGGCCTTCGCCCGCGAGCGTCGTGCGACCGGCCGTCCCGCCTATGAGGAAACCGCGCGAGCGCATGTCGCCCGCAGCCCAGCAGAAATCGCCGATCCGCTGGAAGCCGAACATCGAGTAGAAGAGGTAGAACGGCACCATGTTCACGCCGTGGTTCGAATACGCCGTGCCCGCGGCGATCCAGCTGCACATCGAGCCGGCCTCGTTGATGCCCTCCTCCAGGATCTGGCCCTTCTTGTCCTCCTTGTAATAGAGGAGCTGATCGGCGTCCTGCGGCGTGTAGAGCTGTCCCATCGACGAGTAGATTCCGATCTGGCGAAACATGCCCTCCATGCCGAAGGTGCGCGCCTCGTCGGGAACGATCGGCACGATGTGCGCGCCGATGGTCTTGTCCTTGACCAGGATCGAGAGCATCCGCACCAGCGCCATCGTGGTGGAGATCTCGCGGTCGCCGCTCGCCGCGATCAACGGCCCGAAGAGATCGAGCCCCGGAACGGCGAGCGGTGGCGCGCTCGCACGCCGTGTCGGCAGGTACCCGCCCAGCGCCTTGCGCCGCTCATGCAGATACTTGAGCTCCTCGCTGCCGTCGGCGGGACGGAAATAGGCGACGTCGCTGATGCCCTGGTCGGTGACCGGGATGTTGAACCGGTCGCGAAACGCCTTGAGCGCTTCGTCGTCAAGCTTCTTCTGCTGATGCGTGATGTTCTGCCCTTCGCCCGCGCGCCCCATGCCGTAGCCCTTGACGGTCTTGGCGAGGATTACGGTCGGCTGATCCTTGTGCGTCACCGCCGCGAGGTACGCGTTGTACACCTTCCGGGCATCGTGTCCGCCGCGATTGAGGCGCCAGATGTCCTCGTCGGACATGTTGGCAACCATCTCCTTGAGCTCCGGGTACTTGCCGAAGAAATGCTCGCGCGTATAGGCGCCGCCTCTGGCCTTGAAGTTCTGGTACTCGCCGTCGACGCACTCCATCATCAGCCGGCGCAACAGGCCCTTTTCGTCGCGGGCGAGCAGCGGATCCCAGCGATAGCCCCAGATGACCTTGATCACGTTCCAGCCGGCGCCCAGGAACGCGGCCTCGAGCTCCTGGATGATCTTGCCGTTGCCACGCACGGGGCCGTCCAGACGCTGCAGGTTGCAGTTGATCACAAACACAAGATTGTCGAGCTTCTCGCGCACTGGCATGGTGATCGCGCCCAGCGATTCCGGCTCGTCCATCTCGCCGTCGCCGAGGAAGCACCAGACCTTCCGGTCGCTGACCGGCACGATGCCGCGATGCTCGAGGTAGCGCACGAAGCGCGCCTGGTAGATCGCGAGCATCGGTCCGAGGCCCATCGAGACGGTCGGGAACTGCCAGAATCCCGGCATCAACCACGGATGCGGATAGGACGAGAGCCCGCGGCCGCCGACCTCCTCGCGGAAGTGCTGCAGCTGTTCCTCGGTCAGTCGTCCCTCCAGAAAGGCACGTGCATAGATACCCGGCGAGGAATGGCCCTGGATGAAAACCATGTCGCCCGGGTGATCCTCACCGGGAGCGCGCCAGAAGTGGTTGAAGCCTACTTCGTAGAGCGTCGCCGCCGAGGCGTAGCTCGCGATGTGGCCGCCGTACTCCGAGCTCTGCCGGTTCGCCTGCACCACCATCGCCATCGCGTTCCAGCGGATGTACGCCTCGAGCCGGCGCTCGACCGAACGGTCACCGGGGTATTCCTTCTCCTGGCCCGGCGAGATCGTGTTTACGTAGGCGGTATTCGGCTTGAACGGCAGATAGGCGCCGGAGCGCCGCGTGTGATCGATGACCCGCTCGAGCAGGTAGTGCGCGCGGTCGGCGCCATGCGTCCGCAGCACGGAGTCGATGGACTCCAGCCATTCGCGCGTTTCGGCGGGATCAACGTCGTCGAACTTGGATGCCTCGAACATCGGCCGTGACTCCCGCCGCAGCCGGCGACCGGCTACGCGCTGCACTCGGTTATGATTTGCCCGGCACGCCCTGCTAGCATGCCGCGTCGCCGATCTGCCGCTGCCGCGGCTACCGGTCGCCCGATCGCGAATTTCCGTAATGATCGGGGCTCGTCACAACAGGGTCAAGGCAACACCGTGTCGCAATCCTTACCAGAAGCTCCGCGGGTACGGCTGCGCGCCGCCTCCGACGCATTGCGCGAAGCCACGCTTACGCGCGCGGACGCCGCCGTGCTGATGCTGCCAGCCGCGGAAGCGCGCGCAGCGATTGCGAAGCTCCCGCAGGCCGCGCTGTGGCAGCGGCTCCACCAGGCGGACCGGCGTGCGGTCCCCGCGCCAGTCCTTGTCGCGCGTCTGCCAAACCGGCGCGGCACGCTGGTCGTCGTGGGCTTCGTCCCGGATTCCGCCAGCGCCTTCCAGCGGCTGCAGCTCGCCGGGCGGCTGATGCACGAGGCGCTCAGACCCGGTGTCGTGGACCTTGCGCTGCATGCCGTCGCCCTGCCGGCGGCGCAGAGTCGCGCCGCGCTCGAGGCACTCGCAAGCGCCGCGCTCGCGGCGGCTGCGCCGATGCCGAGCCGGCGTTCGAAGGCTCTGCCGCGCGGCGATCTGCGACGCGTGACGATCGCGGGCCGCGGGCTCGACCTGGACGCGATCGCCGCCGAAGCCGAAGGCAACCACGTTGCGCGCTGGCTCGCGATGCTCCCCCCGAACGAGCTCGATGCCGCGGGTTACCGTCGCGTGCTGCGCGCGCTGGCCACGCGCGAAGGCTGGGGATTCCGTTTCTACGACGAGCGCAGCCTCGGGCGGCTGGGTGCTGGAGCTTTCCTCGCTGTTTCGCGCGGCAACGACCATCGCGCGTCCGGCATCGTACGGCTGCGTTACCGCCCGCGGGGCCGCATCGCGCGCCGGCTCGCCCTCGTGGGCAAGGGCATCTGCTTCGACACCGGCGGGGTAAATCTGAAGACCCACCGCAGCATGTACCTGATGCACGGGGACATGCAGGGCAGCGCCGTGGCAGTCGGTGCGCTGCTCGCACTCGCGCGGCGCCGCATGGCGGTCGAGGTCGACTGCTGGCTCGCGATCACCGAGAACCAGATCGGCCCGCGCGCCTACCGCCCGCAGGAGGTCGTGCGCGCGGTCAACGGTGTCACCATCCAGGTCGTGCACAGCGACGCCGAAGGCCGCATGGTGCTGGCCGATACCCTCGCACTCGCCGCGCGCGAGCGTCCTGCGCTGCTGCTCGACTTCGCCACGCTGACCGGCGCCTGCGTCAACGCGCTCACGGAGCGTTACAGCGGCGCGTTCACCAACCGGCCGGAGCTGCACGAGGACCTGCAGCGCGTCGGCCGCACGAGCGGCGAGCGGGTCTGGTGCTTTCCGATGGACGAGGATTTCGACAGCGATCTCGAAAGCCCGATCGCCGACGTGCTGCAGTGCGCACTCGAGGGCAAGGGTGATCATATCCTGGCGGCGCGCTTCCTCAATCGCTTCGTGCCCGAAGCGCTGCCCTGGGTGCACCTGGATCTGGCGGCGAGCGACCGCAAGGGCGGCCTCGCGCACGTGCCGACCGAGTTCACCGGGTTCGGTGTGCGGTACGCGTCGCGGCTGCTCGCGGACCCGGTGTTCCTCAACCGGCTCGAACGTCCGCGATGACCCGTCTCACGCTCCGCAGGCCCGACGACTGGCACCTGCATCTGCGCGATGGCGCGCAGATGGCCGCCGTGCTGCCGCACACGGCGCGACGCTTCGCTCGCGCGCTGGTGATGCCCAACCTGAAGCCGCCGATGACCGACACCGCCGGGCTCGCGGCATACCGCGGCCGCATCCTGGCAGCGTCGCCGGCGGGTGCCGCGTTCGAACCGCTGATGACGCTTTATCTCACCGATCGGACGACGCCGGAGGAGCTCGAGCGCGCGAGCGAGGCGGGATTCATCGTCGGCGCGAAGCTCTATCCCGCGGGCGCGACGACGCATTCGGACGCGGGCGTCACCTCGATCGAGCGCGTGTGGCCCGCGCTCGAAGCGATGGCGGAGCTCGGACTGGTGCTCCAGGTGCACGGCGAGGTCACCGATCCGGACGTGGACGTGTTCGACCGCGAGAGCGCATTCATCGAGCGCGTGCTCGCGCGCGTGGTCGAGCGGATCCCCGGGCTCAAGGTCGTGTTCGAGCACCTCACGACGCGAGCCGCGGTCGAGTTCGTGCGGGGCGCGCGGGGCGGGGTGGCCGGGACGATCACGCCGCAGCACCTGCTGCTGAACCGCAACGCGCTCTTCGAGGGTGGGCTGCGTCCGCATCACTACTGCCTGCCGGTGCTCAAGCGCGAACGCGACCGCGAGTCGCTGATCGAGGCGGCGACCGGCGACGACGCGCGATTCTTTCTGGGCACCGACAGCGCGCCCCACGAGCGAGGCGCCAAGGAAGCCGGCTGCGGCTGCGCCGGGATTTACTCCGCGCACGCAGGTATCGAGCTCTACGCCGAGGCCTTCGAGGAGGCCGGCCGCCTACAGCGGCTCGAGGCGTTCGCTGCCGAGCGCGGCGCGGATTTCTATGGCCGGCCGCGCAATGCCGGGCAGATCGTGCTGGAGCGCGCGCCGTGGAAGGTGCCGGCCGGGTACCCGTTCGGCGACGGCACGCTGGTGCCTCTGCGCGCGGGCGCGACGATTGCGTGGCGGCTGGTCGCCGAATGAGCGCGTATCCCGGCGCGCCGCGCATCGCCGATCGCTTCCGCGGATTTCTGCCGGTGGTGGTCGACGTCGAGACCGGCGGCTTCAATTCGTCGACGGACGCGCTGCTCGAAATCGCCGCGATAATGATCGAGATGACCCCGATGGGCGAGCTGCGTCCCGGAGCCACTCATCGCTATCACGTGCAGCCTTTCCACGGGTCGCGAATGGACCCTGCCTCGCTGGCCGTGATCGGCATCGACCCGCATCATCCCCTGCGGCCGGCGATCCCGGAGCGTGAGGCGCTCATGCTGCTGTTTCGCGAGATCCGGCGGGCGGTCCGCGACGCCGACTGCACGCGCGCGGTGCTGGTCGGGCACAATGCCTCGTTCGATCTCGCCTTCTTGAACGCGGCGGTCGCTCGCACCGACATGAAGCGCAATCCATTCCATCCGTTCTCGAGCTTCGACACCGCGACGCTGGGCGGCGTGGCCTTCGGCCAGACCGTGCTTTCGCGCGCGGTGATCGCGGCAGGTTTCCAGTGGGATCCGGCGGGCGCGCATTCCGCCATCTACGACGCGCAACGGACCGCGGAGCTCTTCTGTGCGGTGTGCAACCGGTTCCGCGCGATGTACGAGGAGGCGCTCGCGCGCTTTCCCGTCGACCTCGAGGACGCGACGCAGGATGCGGCCGCCGGTTCCGACGAAGCCGCCGGCGGGGCGCTCGGCCAGGATTGAGGCCCGGGCCGGGCAGAGGCTCAGACCGTGCGCGAATCCTCGACGAGCTGCTTGAGCTCACCCGAGCGGTGCATTTCCTGGATGATGTCGGCGCCGCCGATCAGCTCGCCGTCGATGTAGAGCTGCGGGTACGTGGGCCAGTTCGAATGGCGTTTCAGCGCTTCGCGCAGCTCCGGATCCTCGAAGATGTTGACCGTGGCGAACTCGGCTCCGCAGGCGGCAAGCGCGCGCGATGCCGCGGCGGAGAAGCCGCACTGAGGAAAGTCCGGCGTGCCCTTCATGAAGAGCACGATGCGGTTCGACTTGAGCTGCTGCTCGATCCGTTCGGTCACGTCCACATCGTCACCTCGGGCCGCGTGCGGCCACTGCCTCAACCGTTACCCGCCTGCCGGCCGCCCTCAGTTCTGCGAGCGCTCGACCGGGATGCCCCGTTCGCGCGCGAGTCGCGCGACCACGGCCCACTGCTCCTGCGCGCTCATCTGCGCCCATCGCGCGATCTCGTCGACCGTACGGCCGCAGCCCGTACAGCGGGCCGCCGCGTCGAGCACGCAGACCTTTATGCATGGGGAGACCGGGCGGAACTCACTCATGCTCGGAGCACCAGGTCGGCGCTGGGCGTTGAATTATGGGGGTCCCTAGCCTATTCTTCAATGCCGCTTGCGTACCCGGGCCGGGCGTAACACCCCGACAGAACTAAAGATTTTCACTCTGGGAGGGCTCGTTTGATGAATCCGCTCAACTCCGTGCGAGGCGCGATCACGACCGGGGTCGTCATCGCCTTGATCCTGATGTTCCTGATCGCCCCGACGGGATTCCAGGAGCTTGGGCTCGCACGCTGGCTGCACATCCTGTCCGGAGTGATGTGGATCGGGCTGCTCTGGTATTTCAACGTGGTGCAGATCCCGGCGCTCGGTGTCGCCGCCGCGGACAAGGGCGGGCCGGGCGGCGCCGGCATCAGCAAGTACGTCGCGCCACGGGCGCTGTTCTGGTTCCGCTGGGCGGCGCTCGCGACCTGGCTGACCGGTGCCTGGTATCTGCTGCGCGCGGGTAACTTCGTCGGCGCGTTCACGCTCGGCGCGGGTTCCGAGCCATACAACTACTACCAGCTCATCATCGGGCTCGGCGCGTGGATGGGCACGATCATGCTGTTCAACGTCTGGGTGCTGATCTGGCCGAACCAGAAAAAAGTGCTCGGGATCGTGCCGGCCAGCGACGAGGAGAAGGCCGCGGCGCGCAAGACCGCGACGCTTGCCTCGCGGATCAACTTCGTGTTGTCGATCCCGATGCTCCTCTGCATGGGCGCCGCGACGCACGGTCTGCCCTTCTGATTCGGCTCGGAGCCGGATTACGAACCATCTGATCTGCTCTGAGCTGATGTGGGAGGGCTCGGCGCCAGGCGCGAGGAAACCCGGCGGCGGCCCGGGTTTTTTCTCTAAAGACGTCACCTCGATGCCCGCACTCCCGGACGACCTGACGCAAACGGTCGCGCGCGCGCTCGAGGAGGACATAGGCACGGGCGACCTGACGGCCGCCCTGGTACCGGCCGAGCGCAACGCGCGCGCCACCGTGATCACGCGCGAGCCCGCGGTCGTCTGCGGTCGGCCGTGGTTCGACGAGGTGTTCCGGCAGATCGACCCGCGCGTCGGGGTCGAGTGGCACGTGGACGAGGGAGACTTCGTCGGCGCCGGCGCCCTGCTCTGCCGGCTTGCCGGGCCCGCAAGGGCGCTCCTCACCGGGGAGCGCGCCGCGCTCAATTTCCTGCAGACCCTGTCCGGCACGGCGACCACGGTCCACCACTGGGTCGGCCTCGTCCAGGGCACGAATTGCCGTTTGCTCGACACGCGCAAGACGCTGCCCGGTCTGCGCACCGCGCAGAAATACGCGGTGCGCTGCGGCGGCGGAACCAATCACCGGACGGGCCTCCATGACGGCATCCTGATCAAGGAAAATCACATCCTGGCGGCCGGCTCGATCGCCGCCGCGGTCGTGGCGGCGCGCGGGGCCGGTACCGCGGTTCCGGTCGAGGTGGAGGTCGAGACGCTGGACGAGCTTCGCCAGGCGCTCGACGCGGGCGCCGACATGGCGCTCCTTGACGAGTTCAGCCCGGACGACCTACGGGTCGCGGTGGCGGTGAACGCCGGTCACCCGAATGGACCGATCAAGCTCGAAGCCTCGGGCAGCGTCACGACCGACTCCCTGCCCGCCATTGCCGCGACCGGCGTCGACTTCGTATCGATCGGAGCGCTCACCAAGCACGTGCGCTCGATCGACCTGTCGATGCGGTTTGAATGACGGGAACAAATCGAACGGGGCCCGGTCTCAAGGTCTCGTTTGCGGCCAACCACCGCCCCGGCAAGAAAAACGCATGCTCGAGATCAGCCGCCTGACCCGGCGTTTCGGCGCCCTGACAGCCGTCGACGACATCTCCTTCACGGTAGCGCCCGGCGAGGTACTCGGCTTCCTGGGCCCCAACGGCGCCGGCAAGTCGACCACCATGAAGATGATCACCGGCTTCCTGGCGCCCACCGCGGGGACGGCGCGTGTGTGCGGTCACGACGTCGAGACCGACGGGCTCGCGGCACGGCGCTGCGTTGGTTACCTGCCGGAGGGTGCGCCCGGTTACGGCGAAATGACCGTACGCGCCTTCCTCGAGTTCATCGCCGACGTCCGCGGGCTCGCAGGCAGCGGGCGCCGTGCGCGGCTCGACGACGTCGTCGCCCGTCTCGGGCTCGGCGGCGTGCTCGCGCAGGTGATCGAGACGCTGTCCAAGGGATTTCGCCGCCGTGTGGGTCTGGCGCAGGCGATCCTGCACGACCCACCGGTGCTGATCCTCGACGAGCCGACCGACGGGCTCGATCCGAACCAGAAGCACGAGGTGCGCAGGCTGATCCGGGACGTCTCGAAGGACAAGATCATCGTCATCTCGACGCACATCCTCGAGGAGGTCGACGCGGTCTGCACGCGAGCGATCATCATCGCGGGCGGGCGGCTGCTGGCGGACGACACGCCCCGCGGACTCGAGGCCCGCTCTCGCTGGCACGGCGCGGTGACGCTCGCGCTCGACGAGCCGGTCGCACTCGAGGTCGTCCGTGCGCGCCTGCTCGGCCTGCCGGAAGTCGCCGCCGCCGAGGCGACGGGCCCGCAGGCGGTCACCGCCTTCGCGCGCGCCGGCACAGCGGCGCTGCCCTCGGTCGCGGCGCTGGCTGCGCGCGAAGGCTGGAAACTGCGCGAGCTGCGTGCCGAGACCGGCCGCCTCGACGAGGTGTTCCGCAGCATCACCACCGGCGGGCGCGTGGAGGACGCGACGGATGCGTAACGTCGCGATCCTGTTCCGCCGCGAGCTGGCGAGTTATTTTGCGACCCCGCTCGCGCTGGTCTTCATCGTCATCTTCCTGGTGCTCGCCGGCGCGCTCGCCTTCTACCTCGGTGGTTTTTACGAGCGCGATCAGGCCGATCTCGCGCCGTTCTTCAGCTTTCACCCCTGGCTCTACCTGTTCCTGATACCGGCACTGTCGATGCGGCTGTGGGCCGAGGAGCGCAAGTCCGGCAGCATCGAGCTTCTGATGACGCTGCCCGTGACGCCGTGGCAGGCGGTGCTCGGCAAGTTCCTCGCCGCATGGTGCATCGCGGCGCTGGCGCTCGCGCTCACTTTCCCGATCTTGATCACGGTCAATTACCTGGGCGATCCCGACAACGGCGCCATCCTCGCCGCCTACGTCGGCAGCCTCCTGATGGCCGGCGGCTTCCTCGCGATCGGCTCCTGCCTGTCGGCTGCAACCCGCAACCAGGTGATCGCGTTCATCCTGACCGCGGTGGTCTGCTTCGCGTTCCTGCTGGCCGGCTTTCCGCTGGTCCAATCGCTGGTCACGGGCTGGGCGCCGCAGCCGCTCGTCGACGCCGTCGCCTCGCTTTCGTTTCTGACGCATTTCTCGGCGATCTCAAAAGGCGTGATCGACCTGCGCGATCTCGTGTTTTTCGCATCGCTGATCGCGGCTTGGCTCGCGGCCGCCGTGATCGTGCTCGACATGAAAAAAGCGGACTGAGGCTCTGCTGATGACTACCCGTGCCAGGAAAACGTGGGGAGCCGGCGCGCTCGTCGCGATCGCGGCGGCGTTTCTCGCCCTGACGATCGTTGCGACGTTCCTGCTGCGCGGCGCGCGGCTCGACCTGACCGAAAGCCGCCTCTATACGATCGCGCCCGGCACCGAGCGCATCGTTAGCTCGCTCGCCGAACCGGTGAACCTGTATTTCTTCCTTTCCGAGGAGACGAGTCGCTCGACCCCGGCGTTGCGCGCCTATGCGCAACGCGTGCGCGAGCTCCTCGAGGAGATGGCGCAGCGCTCAAACGGCAAGCTGCGGCTCACGGTGATCGATCCGCAACCCTTTTCCGAGGACGAGGACCGCGCGACCGATTTCGGCCTCGCCGCGGTTCCGGTCGGTACCAACGGGGAGCCGCTGTATTTCGGGCTGGCGGGAACGAACTCGACCGATGGCCGAGAGACGATCGGCTTCTTCCAGCCGGACAAGGAGGAGTTCCTCGAATACGACGTCGCGAGCCTGGTCTACCGGCTTGCCAACCCGAAGAAGCCTGTCGTCGGGCTGCTGTCGACGCTGCCGGTCGACGCTTCGTTCGACCCGATGACCGGTCAGATGCGCGAGGGCTGGGCGGCGATCCAGCAGACACGCGAGCTGTTCGACGTGCGCGCGGTCGCTCGCGACGCGAAGGTCATCGAGCCGGACATCGGCGTGCTGCTGCTCGTGCACCCGAAGGAGCTGCCACCGGCCACGCTCTATGCAATCGATCAGTTCGTGATGCGCGGCGGGAAGCTGCTCGCGTTCGTCGACCCGGTTGCCGAGTCGGACCGGCCCGCGGATCCAATGGGCGGCATGGACGTCATGGGCGGCGGTCGTGCGTCGGACCTTGCTCCGCTGTTCGCTGCATGGGGCATCGCCTACGACCCGGAGCAGGTGATCGGCGACTGGGCACACGCGCTCACGGTGTCGATGCGCGCCGGTGAGGCGCCCGCGCCGCATATCGCGGTGCTCGCGCTCGGCAGCGACGCAATGGCGCAGGACGACGTGATCACGCGCGGCCTGCAGGCGGTCAACGTGATGACAGCCGGTACGCTTGCGCCCCGCGAGGGCAGCGCGCTCGAGTTCGAACCGTTGCTGCTGACGAGCCGGCAGTCCGCGCCGATTCCGGCGAGCCGGCTGACGTTCATGGCCGATCCGGCCGGCCTGCTCGAGGGATTCAAGCCCACCGATAAGCAGTACACGATCGCCGCGCGAGTGCATGGCCGGCTCAAGTCCGCGTACCCGGACGGCCCGCCTGCCGCCGACGGTGCTGCGTCTGCAGATCCGCTCAAGGAAAGCAAGCGCGATGCCGATCTGGTCATCGTCGCCGACACCGACATTCTCTCGGACATGCTGTGGGTCCGGCGCCAGAATCTGTTCGGCCAGCCGTTCGCGGTGGCCTGGGCCAACAATGGCGACCTGCTCGCGAACGCGCTCGACAACCTCGCGGGCAGCGAGGACCTGATCAGCGTCCGCGGCCGGCAGAGCTTCTTCCGGCCGTTCACCCGTGTCGACGACCTGCGACGGCGCGCCGACGAGCGGCTGCGCGAGAAGGAGCAGGAACTCGACCGCGAGCTCAAGGACACGGAGCAGAAACTGACGGCGCTCGAGGCCGCCCGCGGCGATGCAGGTGCGGGGCTGGTGCTGACGCCGCAGCAACAGGCGGAGCTCGAGCGGTTCCAGGCCGAGCGGCTCCGCATCCGCCGCGAGCTGCGCGAGGTGCGCCGCGGGCTGGACGTCGAGATCGACCGGCTCGGCACCACGCTGAAGGTGGTCAACATCGCGCTGGTACCGGCGTTGCTCGCTGCGGGTGCGATCCTGCTCGCATGGCTGCGCCACCGGCGGCTCGCAGCCGGCCGAGCGGTGGATCACGCCGCCGCGAGCGCGGGCGGCGGGGCCGCATGATGCATCGCGGGCGCTGGATGCTGGTGCTGCTCGCCGCAGCGTTGATCGCTGCGGCGATATACCTGTCGACCGCCCGCCGCGCCGATCGGCCCGCCGGGGTCGACGAGCGCCTTTATCCGGCGCTCGAGGCCTCGCTCGACGACATCACGACGATCCGGATCAAGGGTCCGGGCGATACGACCGTCGTCACGCTCCAGCGTGCGGAGACGCTCTGGCAGGTTGCCGAGCGGTCGGATTTTCCTGCGGATTCGAGCCGCGTACGCACGCTCCTGCTGGGGCTCGCGCAGGCCCGCACGCTCGAGGAGAAGTCCTCGCTCCCGGCGAATTATCCCGCGCTCGGTGTCGAGGATCTCACGGCTCAGGGCGCGACCGGGACGGGCGTCGAGCTCGACGGGCTCGCGGACCCGGTCTCGCTGATCGTTGGCAAATCGCCGGGTGCTCGCTCGAGCTATGTCCGCCGCAAGGGCGAGGCGGCGAGCTGGCAGATCGGCACCGCCATCACCGTGGAGCGCGACCCTGCGAAGTGGCTCGCGACCGAGCTGCTCGACGTTGGGGCCGGCCGGATCCAGTCAGCCGGGGTCGCGGTCGCAGGAAAGCGCCCATGGTCCATGGCGAAGGCGAGCCGCGCGGATCTGAATTTCACCGTCACCGGCAAGCCTGCGGGTGGTTCAGCATCCGCCGCAGATTCGAGCACCGACCTCGTCGCAACCGCGCTCGCCGCGCTGCGCCTCGTCGACGTTCGCCCGGCGGCGGATCCGGCGAAGGACAAGCCCGCGGCGACGGCCACATACCGGACCTTCGATGGACTCGTCCTCGCGATCGACGGCTACGCCGACGGCGACAAGCGCTACTTGCGCGTGCGGGCGTCCGTGGACGAAGCTGCGCCGCGCAGATTCTTCGCAGCGCCCGCGCCACCCGCCGACAAGGATGCCGCTGCAGAAGCAAGCACCGCAAAGGTGTCGGTCGCGGCACCCGCCGCCGATAAGCCCGCCGAGCTCAGCACTCCCGAGAGCGTGCTCGCGCAGACGCGCGCCGAGGTCTCGAAGCTCGAGGCGCGGCTCAACGGCCGGTCGTTCGAGATCCCGAGCTGGAGTTACGACGCCATCTTCGCGCAATGACCAAGCATACGCTCTGAACCTAGTTTCGGTCGGTCAGGCGAAGCCCAGGAACACCGCGAGGGCGCGATTGACGGCAAGCATCGCCTCATCGCTCAGGCGACCGATACGCCTTTTGATCCTTTCGACAGCAACCGCCTGCGGTTTGTCCACTATCACTTGCGACGTGGTGCGCAGTCCATTGTCGTCGCTCGGTTCGACTCGAATGCGAAACAGAGGCGCATCACGCAGCTCGCTGGTCACTGGCAGGATTACCAGCGACGGATGCTGATCAAATAGATCGGACTGAACGATGACCGCAGGACGCGGCTTTCCGTAATCGCCTGACAATGCGACCGTGACGAGGTCGCCCCGCTTCACTTCCAGCCATCCCGATCGGCAACCTTATCCAGCCACTCCAGCATTTCGCGCTCGCGTGGATCCTCCCGAAGCGACAGCGACTGGCGGCGGCACTCCGCAGCAAAACCGCGCCGCCGCGTATCCGGTACCCAGATCTGGATGGGCCTGAGCCCCGCGGCCCGCAGAGCCTGACGGTGCTTGTGCACACGCGCGGAAGTTGAGGATCGAGCAGGCATACGATTGACAGCCGTTACATGTAACATGCTATCGCGACCGCATGCCGCCTGCAACGACAATTCGCCTCAATTCGGCTCAATTCGGCTCAGAGCCGGGCTCAGAGCAATTTTCTCTCAGGCGTTGACGGCGAGCTTGATGATCCGCTGTGGCGAGGCGATGCCGTAACCCTGCGCGTAGTCGACGCCCAGGTTCCTCAGCATGTTGATGATCTCGGTGTTCTCCGCGAACTCCGCGATCGTTTGCTTGCCGGTCAGGTGCCCGATCTCGTTGATCGAGCGCACCATCTCGCGGTCGATCGGGTCGTGGAGGATCTCCTTCACGAAGCTGCCGTCGATCTTGAGGAAATCGACCGGGAAGTGCTTGAGGTACCCGAACGACGACAACCCAGTGCCGAAGTCGTCGAGCGCGAAACGGCAGCCCAGCTCCTTCAACGCCTGGATGAACCGATTCGCCTGCGAGAAGCTGTGGATCGCCGCGGTCTCGGTGATCTCGAAGCAGATCTTGCTCGCGTCGATTCCGCTGCGATGGAACTGGTCGATGACGAACGGCAGAAACTTGTCGTCGCCGAGACTCTGGCCCGAGAGGTTGATCGAGCACATGGACAGCCGCTCGCGCTCGTCCGCCTCGGAAACGAGCCAGCGCAGCGCGTTCTCGATCACCCAGCGGTCGATAGCCGGCGTGAGGCCATACCGCTCGGCCGCATTGATGAAATTGTCCGGCGAGACGATCTTCCCGTTCTCGTCCTTCATCCGCAGCAGCAGCTCGAAATGCGAGCCGGGGTCGGGACGCTGCAGCGGCTGGATGGTCATGCGGAACAGCTCGAAGCGCGAATCCTCGAGCGCGTTGTTGATCCGTGCCGCCCACTGCATCTCGCGGCGGCGGCGCATCAGGTCGATGTCGTTTTCCTGGAAGCTGTAGACGCGGTTGCGCCCCGCCTCCTTCGCCGCCTGGCAGGCGCTGTCGGCGGCCGAGAGAAGCGCGGCCACGTCCTCGGTCTCGCCGGTGAGCGGCACTACACCGATGCTGCAGCCGAGCCGGAACGTGCGCTCCTCCCATACGAACTTGTAGTTGCGGATGGTGTCGCAGAGCTGCTCGGCCATGCGCATGGCCTCGTCGAGCGAGCAGCTCTCGAACAGCACCGCGTACTCATCGCCACCGAGCCGCGCGAGCGTGTCGCGCCAGCGGATCTTGGTCTTGAGCAGCGTGCCGACCTGGCCCAGGAGCGCATCGCCCGCGCTGTGACCGCAGGAGTCGTTGATGATTTTGAACTGGTCGACGTCGATGTGGCAGAGGGCGTATGAGGTCTCGCGGGCCCGCGCGCTGCGCAGCGACCGCTCGAGCCTGGCCTCGAACTCGCGGCGGTTGACGAGCCCGGTCAGGATGTCGTGGCTAGCGTGGTAGGAGAGCTTGCGATTGAGCTCGCGGCTCTCGCTCACGTCGTGGAACACGAGCACGCCGCCCGAGCATGCGCCCGAGCCGTCCCGGATCGGCGAGGCGGTGCTCTCGACGTACATCTCGTGGCCGTCGCGCTTGATCAGCAGCGTCGGCCGCACCGACTTGATCGCGCGGCTGCGCCGGATCGCGACCGACAGCGGGTTCTCCAGCGGCTCGCAGGTCTCCTCGTGAAAACCGCGGAAGATGTCGTCGATGTGGCGGCCCTGCGCGTCGTTCAGGTGCCAGCCGGTGAGCTCCTCGGCGACGGGATTGAGATATTCGACGTTCAGGTGCGCATCGGTCGTGATCACGCCGTCGCCGATCGACTGCAGGGTGATCTGCGCGCTTTCCTTCTCGCGGAAGAGCGCGTCCTCGTAGAGCTTGCGTTCGGTGATGTCGAACTCGACACCGACCAGCCGCTTGAGCCGCCCGCTCGAGTCCGCGCGCGCCTTGGCACGGCTCACCACCCATCGCCACTCGCCGTTGCAGTGACGCATGCGGTGCACGCTCTCGAACATCGGCGACTTGCCCGCGATGTGCTCGCGGATCATCGTCTGCACACGGCCCATGTCGTCGGGATGGACGAGCCGGCGCCAGTCCGGCGAGATCTCGGGATCGTGCTCGTCGAAGCCGAGCATGTTGCGCCAGCGCGGCGAGAAGTACACCGTGTTGTTGTCGACGTCGAAGTCCCAGAGCCCGTCGTTCGCCGTGTGCAACGACAAAGCGTTCCGTTCCTCAAGCCGGCTCAGGTGTCGCTCCACGCGCAGCCGCTCGAGGCCGGTCGCGAAGCTGGTGCCGATGAGCTTCAGGAGCAGGTGCAGATTGGCGTCCCAGCCCGGGCGCGGCTGCGTCGAGCAGAAAGCCATGAACCCGTGCACGCGGTCGCGCAGCGAAAGCCCGCAGACGAGCAGCGAACGGATGCTGAGCTCGGCGAAGCGTGCCGCGTCCACGGCATGCTCGCGGCGCGGCTGATGGGTGTCGCGAATCTCGGCGATGCGCAGATGACCGAGGCCACCGGCCAGCCACGGCACGCGCTCCAGCGCATCGCCCTTCATGACCTGCGGGTCGAACGGCGTAAACACGGCGATTGAGCTGGCGACGCGCTCGATGTGGGTGCGCTCGTTGTTGAACAGCACGATGCAGATCGCGTCGAGCTCAGCCGCCTCGCGCAACGCGTCCAGGTTGCGCTTGATGCAGCTGTCGCCGCCTTCGCTGGTCAGTCCCTGAAAATCGACCGCTACCTTGGTCGCGAGCACGTCGAGGCCGACCCCGGGTCGGCCAGCACCGAATACGCGCTGAGTGGCGAGGAAGTCGGTGCCTTCCGTGTCGTCTCCGCCCTCAGGGAGGGTAGTAGCCATTGCTCCGGAGCAATCCCCTGTGTCGCCGCCCGCTCAGTTTCGCACCCCGTACAGCCCGCAATCGGAACTGCTCCACAGAATCCGCACTGTTTGTTATGCAATTGCTTGCATGGCATTTTGACACAGGCGATCAGGAATGCAAGCTAACTATCTGTATTTAAAGCACCCTTCGGCGGTACATACCACCGGGTGGTCCCGAGATCGCCTCGCAGCACGCAGCGCGGGTCCGGCGCACCCCGCACCAGAAACCAGTCCTCGCGGTGCCAGTGCCCGAGCGGTTCGGTACGCATGCGCGCAAAGCACGGCTCGCGGACCCGCGAGCCCACGACCAGCGCGCGGTTTGAATCCTGTGAGAGCCACAATGCGGCATCGGCTGTCTCGCGCTCGTAGTCGGGCCGGCGTGGACGCCCGAAGTGGACGCTCGGTCGCTCGAGCTGCAGCGCAAACTGTTCGCGAAGGTCGACGAACCCCACCTCCGTCCCGCGTGGCGCGATCCGCTCGAGAGTCTCGACAAACGCCCTCCCCGAGCGTGTCGCATCGATGCGCGGGTAGATCAGGACGCCCGCGACGAGCATCGCCGATGCGAGCGTGCCGATCCAGGCCAGCCAGGCATCGCGCAGGCGGAACACCGTAAGCACCGCGCCACAACTGAGGGCGAGCAGCGTCAATGGCGCCAACGGATCGGCGACGGTCTGCGCGATACGACGTTCCGCTCCCTCGCCGCCAAGGGCGACGTACGCGGCCACGGCCGCAACCACGCCGGCAACCAGCACCGCCAGCGCGAAGATGAGC
>Ga0268386_10000230_pt1 | contig 33469 bp, 27 predicted proteins | sample RVTome_15_FD_200260 | JGI IMG/M metagenome (GOLD analysis project Ga0268386, IMG submission 200260) | Soil microbial communities from uranium-contaminated site in the Upper Colorado River Basin, Wyoming, United States - RVT150D86... ... | reverse complement strand
GTCAGCCTCCGCCGGCGCGATCTCTCCGAGGAGACGCTCGACGCGCTCGGCATCGACATCACCTACCTGGAACGATCGCGCTTCGATCCGATGACGCTGCCCGCGCTGCTGCGCGTCGTCGATCGCCAGCAGATCGACCTCCTCCATCTGCACGGGTACGGGGCGACGACGTTCGGGCGGCTGGTGGCGGCGATGCGCGGCCTGCCGGTCGTCCTGCACGAGCACGCGAATCTGACGAAGACGCCCTGGTTCCAGAAGATTGCCGATCGGCTGCTCGAGCGCTATACCGACGTGGCGATCGCGGTATCCGAGAGCACCGCGGAGTTCGTCCGGGACGCGCGGCTGATCCGGCCCGAACACGTGCGGGTCGTGTATCTCGGCGCGCCGCTCGACGAGTTCAGCGAGCCGCGCCCGGCCGAGGAGATGGCCGCCACCAGACACGAGTTCGGGGTCCAGCCCGGCGAGACGCTGGTCGGCACCATCACGCGGCTGCACGAGTCGAAAGGGAACGAGTACCTGGTCGAGGCCGCGCGCCGCGTGCTCGACGCCAGGCCGGCCACGCGGTTCGTGCTGCTCGGCGAGGGCCCGCTGCGTCCGGCGCTCGACGCGCAAGCCGCCGCGCTCGGCCTCGGCGATCGCTTCGTGTTCGGCGGGTTCGTGAAAGACGTCGCGCGCGCGCTCTGGGCGTTCGACATCGCCGCGTTTCCATCGCTCTGGGAAGGCACACCGCTGACCGTCTTCGAGACGATGGCCGCCGGGCGTCCCATCGTGGCGACCGACGCCGACGGCCTGATGGACGTGTTGACGGCCGGCCGCGATGCCGTGATCGTGCCGAGGCGCAATGCCGCCGCGCTGGCCGATGCGATGGTGTCGCTGATTGACGATCCGGCGGCGCGCGCGCGCCTGGGCGCCGCCGCGCGCGAGACCGCCCGGCAATACGACATCGGCGCGTTCGTCCGGAAGATGGAGCAGCTCTACGAGGTGCTGCACCGCGAGTCGCGCGCGCGCAACCGGCGCGTCGCCGACGAGCTCGATCTGTCGTTCCTGACGCGGAAGGCCGGCGCGTGACCGGAAGTGCCGTGCGGTCGCGGGCCCGGGCGCGTGCGGGCTGGCTCGGCGCGCTCGTCATCGCCGCGGTGTACGGCTGGATCGCCCTCACGGTCCATTTTCCGAGCGCGGCCTACGACATCCACAGCGACGAGGCGACCTATTACCTGATGGGGCACAGCCTCGCCGCCGACGGCGATCTGCAATACCGCCGGGAGGATCTCGCTCGGGTGTTTCCCGAGTTCCCGAACGGACCGAACGGCGTCTTCCTGAAGCGAGGCGTCGATGTCACCGGCATCTCGCTCGCGCCCATGCCGCCGTTCGTCGCCATTCACGGCGGGCTCGAAGCGGATACGAGCCGGCTGTATTTCGGCAAGTCGTTTGCGTATCCGCTCGTCGCCGCGCCGTTCATCAAGCTCTTCGGTACGAATGGCTTCCTCCTGCTCAACGCGCTGCTGCTCGTGGTGAGCTTCGCGGCGGCATACGCGTTCGTGAGCGCCAGGTCAGGCGTCCTCGTCAGTCTGCTCCTCGCGTCGGCATTCATCTTCGCGTCGGTAGTGCCGGTGTATTACGTGTGGATCGCGCCCGAGTTGTTCAACTTCACGCTCGGACTGCTCGCCTACTTTTTCTGGACGTACAAGTACGTCGCGCCGGATACAGGGGCGGTGGGCTGGCTGCGCCGGCCGTCCACCGACTTCTGGGCCGCCGCGCTGATTGGCATCGCAACGTTCTCGAAGATCACGAACGTGCTGCTGCTCGCGCCCATGCTCGTGTGGTGGGCGTGGCAGCGGCAATGGCGTCGTGCCGCCGGCGCCGCGTTCGTCTGGGCTGCCGTGACGGCGGGACTGTTCGGGGCGAACGTCGCGACCAGCGGCGACTGGAACTACCAGGGCGGCCTGGACCGCCGGACGTGTTATCGCCGCAGCCCGGAGGAGCGGGCGCAGAAGAAGCAGATCGCCGATTTCCCGTTCGAGATGGGAGGAGCGGGGATTGAAGTGTGTGACGAACGAGGTCGTAGTGAACTGCTGACCGACGTCGTCTTCGATCGTGAGATGTTCTGGATCAACCTGCGCGCGAATCTCGCCTACTACTTCGTCGGTCGGTACTCGGGTCTCGTCGCGTATTACTTCCCGGCCGTCTTCACGATGATCGCGTTCCTGCTGGCGCGCCGATCTCGCGAGCGCTGGCAAGGGCTCGTGCTGCTCGCCGTCCTGGGCCAGATCGTCGTGTTCATCCTCACACAGCCATACACGTACGCTGGCAGCGCGGGCTCGGTTGGCAACCGCTACTTCATGGGCATCTACGGCACGACGCTGTTCCTGCTGCCCCCGATTCGGAGCGTCGTCGCCGCAATCGTGCCGTGGGTGGTCGGCGGGCTGTTCGTCTGGAAGCTGATTCTCAACCCGTTCTACACATCGTTCCGGCCCGCTGAGCACGCGAAGTCGGGACCGTTACGCTGGCTGCCGGTCGAACTGACGGCGGTCAACGATCTACCCATCAACACCGTTCCCAGCCGCGTGCGAATGTGGTTCGGCGACAACCCCGGATTGAACGATCCGGGATTCCAGATCTACTACCTCGACGACAACGGCTACGACCGCGAGGCCGACAGGAGCTTCTGGGTGCGCGGCGCCAGCCGCGCCGAGGTGCTGATCAAGACCGACCGGCCCTTCTCGTATCTCACGCTGACGCTCACCGGCGGCGCGGTGCCGACGACGACGACGGTCGATCTGGATGGACAGGAGACGACGGTCGATCTCGCGCCGCGCCAGAGCACGAACGTCGTGCTCCGGCTGGGCGAGGGATTCAAGTACAAGCTCGAGCGCGACATTCCCGCGCGTGTCTGGGTGCTGTCGATCGAGACGAGCGACGGCTTCGTCCCGGCCGAGGTCGAACCCGGCTCGACCGACACGCGGTTCCTGGGCGTCCGCGTGAAGCCGGTGATCAGATGAGGGGGACGGAGGTGTTTTCCACAGATTCGCGGCGATCGGGGCCGGAGGTCGGGCGACCGCCGGCACCCTATCGGGCGAATCTGTGGAAGACACCTCCGTCCCCCTTCCGCGCGCTCATCATCGGGGCGATCCTGACCGCCTGGCTCACCTGGCCGACGATCGGCCGACCCGCCTCGGCGGCGCGCTTCGACACCGGCGATGGCCGTCTGAGCGTGTGGAACGTGGCATGGGTCGCCCATGCGCTGATCAGCGATCCCAGGCATCTGTTCGACGCGAACATCTTCCATCCGCACCAGAACACGCTCGCGTACTCGGAGGCCAACCTCGTCGCCGGCGCGATGGCGGTGCCGGTGTACGCGATCACGCGCAATCCGGTCGCGGCGCACAACTCGGTCGTCTATGCCGCGATGGTGCTGTCCTTCTTCGCGATGTGGGCGCTCGTGCGGCGGCTCACCGGCGACGACGCCGTGGGGCTCGTGTCCGCCACGGCGTTCACGTTCGCGCCGTTCGTGGCCGCGCGGACCGCGCACATCCAGCTCCTGATGATTTTCGTGTTTCCGGTGGTGATGCTCGCATGGCACCGCTTTCTCGACGCGCCTGGCGTCCGGCGCGGCATCGTCCTGGGCTTGTCGCTCGCCCTGGCCGCGCTCGCGTGCGGCTACTACGGGATCTTCGCGGGCTTGGCGATCGGCCTGGCCGCGGTGTGGTTTGCCTGGCCGCGGCGGCGGCTACCGCGCTACTGGATCGGTCTGCTGGCGGCAGTCGTCGTGGCCGTGGCCATCGTGGCGCCGGTCCTGCAGCCATACCTCGAGCTGCGCGACCGCGTCGGCGTGAGGCAGTCGACTGACGTCGAGGAGCTGCGGCGCTACTCGGCCGACTGGCGTGCGTACCTCACGTCGCCGTCGCGTGCGCACGAGTGGATTCACGAGCGCGTGGGCCTCGGCAAGGAAGTGTTGTTTCCCGGCTTCGCGTTGACCGCAATTGTGCTCGCGGGCGTGGTGGCGATTCGGCGATCAAGGGCGGCGGACCTGAAGGTCCGCGCTACCTACGCAAACGTGCTGTTCTACGTCTTCCTGGGCGTGCTGGCGGTGTGGGCGTCGTTCGGGCCTGATGCCGGGCTCTACTCGTGGCTCAACAGCGCGCTGCCGATCATGTCGTTCCTGCGCGCGCCCGCGCGCCTCGGCATCGTCGTGGTCTTCGCGATGGCGATCGTCGCCGGCTTCGTGCTCGCCCGGCTGCTGCCGACGCGCCGCCGCGAGGCGATTGCGCTGGTGCTCACGTCGATCGTGGCGGTAGACGTATCCGCGTCGCCCTGGCCGCTCGAGCGCGTGCCGCCGCTGCCTGCCGCGTACGCGCGGCTGCAGCAGCTCCCGCGCGCGCCCGTCGTCGAGCTCCACTTCCCGTACCGATCGGGCGAGCTCTATCCGCACACGACCTACATGTTCTGGTCCGCATGGCACTGGCATCCGCTGGTGAACGGCTACAGCGACTACATCCCGGCGGACTTCCGCAAGATCGCCGGCCCCATCAACGGATTCCCGGACCCGACCTCGCTCGAGATCATGCGTGTGCGCGACGTGCGGTACGTCCTGATCCACTGGAACACCTATGACGACGCGGGACGCGAGGAGATGCGCAGCCGCTTCGGTCCGTACACCGACTCGATCCGGCTGCTGCTCGACGACGGCGAGGTCTCGCTGTACGAGATCGTGAGCTATCCGCCGCGGCGCTGAAACACGGCGATCTCGGGATTGATCTTGTCGAGGTTCGTGAGCGGATCCTCGATGCCGTCGCGGAAGCGGCGTCCCATCCGGAGCGCGGAGGGTCCGAGCGGCGCCTTGTAGCGGAAGACCTGCTCGTACGGGCCGACACCTGTTTCCAGCCATCTCAGCCAGAGGCGCGGCGGCGAGTCGGGCGGATCGCGGCGGAGCAGCTCGACGTTCACGACGATGATGGCCGGTCCCAGCTCGAGCGTCGCATCCACGGTCTCGTCGAGATGCTGGTACTCGCCGGCGATGCGCGGCAGATAGACAGATCGGCTCGGCGTGGCAATGACGGATCCCGGCGGCACGTTCGTCTGCAACCACGCCTCGGCCGCATAGCGGCTGTCGCGCAGCATCAGCGCATCGACGGACGCGGCGCGCCAGCCGAGGACGATCAGCATGCCGATGCCGCACGCGCGTCCCAGTCCGCGACTGGGCCAATCGTCGAGCAGGCGTCTGATGCCGACCGCGGCAACCGGACTGCACGCAAGCGTGACCGGCAGCAGAAAGCGGTCGTACACGTAGCCGACGGGGACGAGAAAGGTCAGGTAGCAGGACAGCGGCGCGAGCAGCAGCCACAGCGGCAGCCGGGGCGCGGCACGTGCCATCAATGCCACGACACCACACGCGAGCGCGATCGCTCCCGCCGCGCCGACCATCCAGAGCAGGGCCTGCGCGGACATCGCGGCCAACCCGATCTGACCCGCGAGGGAGTAATCGAACATCCGGAACGGCTGGCTCGCGGGCCCGGTCACCATCGCGACATGCGCTTCGAACCCGCGCAGATTGAAGATCATGTTGTGCGCGAGCGCGAACGCCACGACGCCTGCCGCAACGCCGCCCGCGACGGCTGCGAGCGGACGTGACGCGCGCACGTGTGTCCATGCGAGCGCGAGGAAGGGCAGCACGAACAAGCCGTACGCGTGATCCTTCGTCGCGACGGCGAGCGCCGCGCTGGCGCCGGCGCCGATCCAGCTTCGCGCGCGGCCGGTGGCGCCGGCGTCGCACATGAACACGAGCGCCAGTGCCGTCCAGAACAGGTACGGCGCCTCGAGATTCGCGGTCTTCGCGTAGAACACGAACGGCAGGAACAACCCGGCGCACAGCGCGACGATCCATCCGTGCCGCCGCCCGAGCAGGCGATCGCCGAGCACGCCCATCAGCGCGATCGTGCCGATCGCCATCGCGAGGCTGAGCTGGCGCGCGAACAACAGCAGCAGGAACTTCACGGCGGGCCACGATGCCGCGAACAGCCCGGCCCGCTCGAGCACGAGCACGGGCGCGTAGACCACCATGAGCAGGTAGTAGTGCAGCGGCGGATACTGATCGCTCCAGCCGTTCGCAAAGCCCTGCCCCCATCCGGCGAGCACGGCATCGGCGCCCATCTCGTCGAGCGCCCAGCCCGGTCCGGGCAGGCCCCAGTCGAGCCCGATGGCAAACAGTACGGACAGCGCCGCGACGACGAGCCGCGTTTCGCGCGACGTGAACGGGCCGTCGATCTCGAGGACGCGCCGCAGCGCGCGTCGGGCCACCAGGCCGAGGACGGCGATCCAGATCGCGCCGGCGATCGCCGCCGCGGCCAGTCCGATAACGCCTGTTGACGCGCCGGCCACGTACGGCGACACGCCGAAGCGCACCGCCGGCACGACGACCGCCATGATGACGACGAGGAGTGCAGCGAGGGCCGCGACTGCAGTCGCGCGCGCGCGATCGCCGTCAGCGGGCGTGGGCACGTCCGGTCGCATACGCGACCGCCCCCGAGATCGAGAAGAGCATGATCAGCACCGCGCCGATGAACGACAGCGCGAGCGCCGATTCGGCGGGCAGTCCGATCTGCTGGAAGTAGACGACGAAGGTCGCTTCACGCACGCCGAACCCGTTCACCGACAGGGGCAGCATCTGCACGATGAACGAGATCGGGACGACGATCGCCAGGTGCATGAGCGGCACGGGGACGCCCAGCCCGCGCGCGACGGCGGCATAGAACGCGACGAGCACCGCCTGCACGAGGATCGCGCCGGCGAAACAGATGAGCAGCGCGGCGGGCGCGGCGCGAAAGCGCGCGAGCGCCGAGGTGAGCCGTTCGATCCGCACGTCGACCCACTGCTGATGCAGCGCGCGCAGCGGGTGCAGCAGGCGTCCGACGCGCTGCGGCATCATCACGGCCGGCGCGGCGACGAGCAGCGCGCCGGCGAGGGCGCCCCAGAGCATGCCGGGTCCGACCGGACCGAACGCCTCGCTCATCCGCGCGGCCAGCGTCGTGCCGACGGCGGCGACGAACACGAGGCCGAGCAGGCCGATGCCGCGATCGACCAGCACCACGGTGGTCGCCAGCGTCTTCGATCCTGCCGCGGGCGCCGTGTCGCGAATGCGAATGACGTCGCCGCCGATGTTCGACGGCAGGAAGTTGTTGAAGAACGTCGCGACGAGGAACGATCGCGTGAGCGCGCCGGACCCGATGCGCACGTGCTGCGCGTGCAGGAGCAGGCCCCAGCGCCAGGCGCTCAGCAGAATCATCGCGAGGTAGAGCAGCAGCGCGGCGGCCAGCAGCGTGACCGAGGCACCGCGCGCGGTTGCCCAGAGCCGTTGGAGATCGACGCGCGACAGCAGGACGTACAGCAAGCCGCCGCTGACGGCCAGCTTGATCGTCCACAGAAGGAGGTGCCGGCCAGCACGCGGCCGGGAGTCGTCGGGGGCCGGATCGTTCATCGCGCGCGCTCGCGGAGGGTGCGAGCGGCGTAGTGTAGCATGTAGACTTCGTGGCCCCGCCCGCATGCACATCCTGATGATCGCGCCGGAACCGTTCTTCGAACCGCGCGGCACGCCCTTCTCTGAATTCCATCGCATCCGAGCGCTGACCACCCTCGGGCACACGGTCGATCTGGTCACCTATCCGTTCGGCCGCGACGTCGCACTGCCGGGGCTTCGCATCTTCCGCTGTCCGCGGCCGCCGTTGATCCGCCGCGTGCGCATCGGGCCGTCATGGCCGAAAGTCCCGCTGGATCTCGCCCTCGCGGGGTCGGCCGCGTGGCGCGCGCTGACCACGCGCTACGATGCCGTGCACTCGCACGAGGAAGGGGGCGCGGTCGGCGTCGTGCTCGCGACGCTGCTGCGCGTGCCGCATCTCTACGACATGCACTCGAGCCTGCCGCAGCAGGTCGCCAACTTTGGTCTGCGGCGCCGGCGCTGGCTCGGCGCGCTGCTCGGCTGGCTCGAACGCTTCATGATTCGCCGATCGAAGCTCGTGATCGTCATCTGTGCCGAGCTGGAGACCGCCGTGCGCGAGGTCAGCACGACGGTGCCGACCGTGCTGATCGAAAACGCGTCAGGCGACCCGCCGGCCCCCGGCGCCGGCGCGGACGTGCGTAGGGAGCTGGGCGTGCCGCGCGACACGCCCGTCGTGTTGTACACGGGCACGTTCGAGGCGTATCAGGGACTCGATCTGCTGTACGAGTCGGTGCGGCTCGTGCGTCAGACGCGTCCCGACGTCAGGCTCATGCTCGTCGGCGGCGAGCCGGCGCAGGTCGAGGCGGCGCGCGCACGCGTCCGGCAGCTCCAGCTCGAGGACGCGGTGATCCTCACGGGCCAGCGCCCGGCCGCCGACATCCCGAAATACCTCGACGCCGCCACCGTGCTCGCCTCGCCGCGATCGACGGGCACCAACACGCCGCTGAAGATCTATCAGTACCTCCGATCCGGCCGGCCGATCGTCGCGACGCGGCTGCGGACGCACACGCAGGTGCTCGACGACACCACGGCGTTTCTGGCCGACCCGACGCCCGACGCGTTCGCCGCCGCCATCGCGGAGGTGTTGGGCGATCCGGAGCGCGCGGCGCTGATCGCGTCTCGCGCCCGCACGCTGGCCGACACGAAGTACGGCGAGGACGCCTTTCTCGCGAAAACGCGTCAGGCCTGCGAGCTGCTCGTCAACGAAGCCCGCGCGGAGGTGGCCGGAGGCCTGGCGTGACGCCAGCCGGCGGGCCGCCGCGCGCCGGCGGCCGCGCGCATTACTCCTATCGCCACTACGCCGATCCCCAGGTCGCCGAAGGGTTCGACGCGCTGCGGTTCGGCGGCCCGATTGGCCGCCTGCTGCTCGAGGACCAGCAGGCAATCCTCACCGAGGCGCTCGCGCCGCTGCCGGGACGGACGGTCGTGGACGTCGGCAGCGGTACCGGCCGCGCGGCACTGGCCCTGGCGGCCGGCGGCGCATCGGTCATCGCGCTCGACGCCTCGAGCCAGATGCTCGCGGTGGCCCGCCGGCGCGCCGGCGAGACGGGCGTCGCGCTCGGCCTCGGGATGTCGGATGCGCACGCGCTGCCGCTCGCCGATCGCAGCGTCGATGCGGCGGTTTGCCTCCGCGTGCTGATGCACGCGCTCCAGTGGGAGCAGTGCGTGGCCGAGCTTTGCCGCGTCGCGCGCTGGCGCGTGATCGTGGACTATCCGGCCGCGGCGAGCCTCGCGTTCTTCGAGAGCGCCGCGCGGCGGCTGTGGCAGCGCACCGGGCGGCCGGTCGAGGCGTACCGCGTACTCTCGCATCGCGCGGTGGCGCGCGCGTTCGCGGCGCACGGGTTCCGCATCACCCAGCGGCGTCCGCAGTTCGTGCTCACGACGCGGCTGCACAAGCGCGTGAATCGTCCCGGCTTCACCCGCGGCGTCGAAGGCGCCCTGGCCGCGGTCGGATTGCAGCGGCTGTTCGGATCGCCGGTGACGATCGTGGCGGAGCGATGACCGCGCTCGTCACGGGCGCGGCGGGGTTCACCGGCAGCCACCTCGTCCGGCATCTCGCCGCACGCGGCGATCGCGTTCGGGCGCTGGTACGCGATTCCGCCCGCGCGCCGGTCTTCGATCCGGCGCACGTGCGGATCGTCCTGGGCGATCTGACGGAGGCCGCGAGTCTGCGCCGCGCCCTCGACGGCGTGGACGTCGTCTACAACATCGCGGCGCGCTACCGCGAGGCGGGCCGTCCCGCGTCGGAGTACCGCGCCGTGAACGCGACCGCCGTGGGCACGATCGTCGAGCTCGCGAAGGCCGCCGGCGCGACGCGCGTCGTCCACTGCAGCACCGTGGGCGTCCACGGCGACGTCGAGCATCCGCCGGCGAACGAAGACGCCCCGCTGCGCCCCGGCGACGTCTATCAGGAGACCAAGCTCGAAGGGGAACGGATCGGACGAGAGACCGCCGCGCGGACGGGCATGGAGCTGGTCGTTGCGCGGCCCACCGGCATTTACGGTCCCGGCGATCGGCGGCTGTTCAAGGTGTTCGGCCACATCGCGAAGCGGCGCTTCGTGATGCTGGGCCGCGGCCGCAACTACTACCACATCACGTACATTGACGACCTGTGCGAAGGATTCCGCCTGTGCGGCTCGGTGCCCGCGGCTGCCGGGCGCACCTACATCCTCGGCGGCGGGGAAGTGACGACGCTGGCGGAGCTCGTGCGGATCACGGCGGAGGTGGCGCGCGTGCCGCCGCCGCGGCTGCGGCTGCCGATCGCGCCGGTCTGGCTGGCCGGCGCGCTGTGCGAGACGATCTTCACGCCGTTGGGAATGGAGCCGCCGCTCTACCGGCGCCGTGTAGACTTCTTCCGCAAGAGCCGCGCGTTCGACATCAGCCGCGCGAAGGCCGAGCTGGGCTACGCGCCGCGCGTCGGCATTCGCGAAGGGATCAAGCGGGCGCTGGACTGGTACCGTGAACAGGGCTGGATCTGACACCGGCGGCGATCGCGAGATCGCGCGCGCGCAGGATCAACTCTTCCGCGAGCGCGGCAGCGCCCGCGCGAAGTACAGCGCGCTCGTCGTCGGCCGTCCCGGCCTCGGCGCGCTGCTCAAGCACGAGCTGATCGTCCAGTTGTCACAAGCGGTGCCTGGCGCACTCGGCCTCGCGCTGCGCAAAGCGCTGTACCCGAAGCTGCTCGGCAGCTGCGGCCGCAACGTCGTCTTCGGCCAGAACGTCGTCCTGCGTCATCCGCACAAGATTCACATCGCCGACAACGTCGTCATCGACGATCAGTGCCTGCTCGACGCGAAAGGGGACGCCAACGCCGGCATCCGGATCGGCAGCGGCGTGTTCATCGGCCGCAACACCATCCTGTCGTGCAAGAACGGCGACATCGAGATCGAAGACGGCGCGAACATCGGCTTCAACTGCGAGGTGTTCTCGGCGAGCCGCGTGCGCATCGGGCGCGACACGCTGCTGGCCGCCTACACGTATCTCGTCGGCGGCGATCACGCGCCATCCGATCGATCGCGCCCGATCATCGAGCAGCAGCGCCGGTCCGCGGGCATCGACGTGGGCGAAGGCGCGTGGATCGGCGCGGGCGTGACGGTGCTCGACGGCGTCCGCATCGGCGATCGTGCGGTGATCGGCGCGCACGCGGTGGTGCGCGACGATGTGCCGGCGGGGGCGACGGCCGTGGGCATTCCGGCACGGCTCGTGGGCGTGTCGCAGGAGGCGTAGCGCGTCTCCGTGGCCGTCATCGCGATCGTCACGTCCGCGCCGCCGCTCACCGAAGGCGGCCATCTGGTGCTGGCGCGCGCGCTCGAGCGCGCGCTCGTGGACGCGGGGCATCGCGTCGGCATCATCACGACGCCGTCGAATCGGTTCGGCCGTCAGGGTCCGGCGTATCTCGCCAATTGGCTCACCGACGTGGGCGTCACCGGATCCGGCGAGCGGGTCGATCAGGTGATCTCGCTGCGGTTTCCAAGCTACGCGGTGCGGCATCCGCGGCACGTGTGCTGGCTCGTGCACACCATGCGCGAGTACTACGACCTCTGGGATCGCTTTGCCGGCGGATTGTCGCCACAGGGTCGAGTGAAGGAGACGATGCGCCGGACGCTCATCCGGCGTGCCGACACGTATTTCTTCAAGCATCACGTCCAGAAGCTGTTCACGATCTCGCAGGTGGTGAGCGATCGCCTCGCGCGGTGGAACGGCGTGCGCGGGGAGGCGCTCCATCCTCCGCCGCCGCCGCGCCCGTACCGGTGCGACGAGTACGGCGACTATCTGTTCTTCGCGTCGCGGCTGTCGCCGCTCAAGCGCGCCGATCTCGTGCTGCGCGCGCTGAAGGAGCCCGAGGCGGCGCACGTGCGCTGCGTGTTCGGCGGGGAAGGGGAGGAGGCGGCAGGCCTGGAGCGGCTCGCGCGCGATCTTGGCGTCGCCGATCGCGTCCGCTTCACGGGACGGCTGGACGACGCGGGGCTGGTCGACCACCTCGCGCGGTGCCGCGCGGTCGTGTTCGTGCCGCAGCAGGAGGATTACGGGTTCGTGACCGTCGAGGCGTTCGCGTCGGCGAAGCCGGTGATCACCTGCACCGACAGCGGCGGGCCGCTGGAGCTCGTCCGCGACGGCCAGAACGGCGTCGTGTGCGCGCCGTCGCCAGCGGCGCTCGCCCGTGCCGGCGGCGCGATGATGCGCGACGCGACGCTGGCGCCGAGGCTCGGCGCACAGGCGCACGTCGACGTCGCGCGGCTGAGCTGGGCCGACGTCGCGCGGAAACTCGTCATCGGGTGAGAGCGTCCGCGCCTCTGCCTGACGGGTCGCGACCTCATCATGATTCAGCACAACACCGAGAGACCACTGTCGTGCGAGACCAGTGACCGCGTGGGATCGGCGCGCTGAACCGAGGCACCGGTGCCGAAGGGGCCCATTTGACCAGCGCACGCGTAAGACGCTATCTTACGTGCCGTGAAGACGCGAATCTCATCCAAGGGACAGATCGTGCTCCCCGCCGAGCTGCGCGAGCGCGACGCCGTCGAATCCGGCCAGGAGTTCGCCATCGAGCGGATTGACCGCGGTGAGTACAAACTGACCCGCCTCATGCCGCGGCCGAACGAAGGCATGGTCGAGTGGCTGCTTGCCTGTCCCGAGAAGGATTACTTCGTGCCGGTCGACTGCGAGTCCACCGATCACTTGTGACGTTCCTTGTCGACGCCAACGTTCTCAGCGAGCCGACGCGCGCTCAACCGAATCCGGCCGTGATCGCGTGGCTCACCCGCTACGAGCGCCAGCTGGTGATTGACCCGGTGATTCTGGGCGAGCTCCGGTTCGGCATTCTGCTGCGGCCGAAGGGCAGGAAACGAACGCGGCTGGAGCGGTGGTTCGACGCTGGCGTCGGGCGTCTGCAGTGTGTGCCCTGGGACGTCGAAACAGGTCTGCGTTGGGCGGAGCTGCTCGCGTCGTTGCGCGGACGAGGACAGGCGATGCCGATCAAGGACAGCTTCATCGCCGCGACCGCGCTCGTGCATGGGTTGACGGTGGCCACGCGGAACCGGGCAGACTTCGAAAAGGCCGGGGTCGAGATCGTCGATCCGTTCGCATCAACCTGATCTGAATTCCGAGAAGTGTCTGGGTCGTACTTGGTGAGGCGCCGCACCTCGCGATGATCGTCACTGTCGGATGCCGGACGACGACGCCGCGCTGGCGGACGTTGATGCGCACGAAGCCGGCCTGGACTTCGACGACGCGCGCAGGTACTCGAGACCCGTGGCGTGAATCGCCGCTTCCCACGACGGCACGTCGCGCGGCGTCCGTTCGCGGGCAGAGCACATGTCCGTCGTATCGCTCTCACTCTGTCCGCAGCACCACCGCCGGGTCGATCGTCGTCGCACGCCGCAGCGGGATGAGCGTGGCGGCGACGGCCGCCAGGATGACCGCGATCGCCGGCACGGCATAGCTCGTCAGATCCGTGGTCGCGATCTGGAAGACGAGTTCGCGGAGAAACCGCGAGAGCCACGCCGCGCCGATGACCCCAACCCCGACGCCGATGCCGACGACCAGCGCGGTCTGACGGCCGACCAGCGCCGCGACCGCGCCGCGCGTGGCGCCAAGCGCCATGCGGATGCCGACTTCGCGGTGACGCTGGCCGACGTACAGGGCGGTGACGCCGTACACGCCGACCACGGCGAGCACGAGGCCGCATACCGCAAAGCACGCCAGCAGGGTCATGTTGAAGCGCGCCTGGCTGATCGATCGAGCGAGCACCTGTTCGGCCGTCGCGACGTCGCGGATCGGCAGCGTCGGATCGAGGGTCCAGATCTTCTGCTTGATCGCCGGGACGAGCGCGAGCGGATCGCCCTGCGCGCGAATCACGATCGCGCCAAACCCGGGTCGGAGCTGGGCGCGCGCGTGGTAGAGCTGCAGCCGTCCGCGGTCGGCGGCCAGACTCAGCGCCTTGACGTCGCCGACGACTCCAATCACCGTGGACCACGGGCCATCGGACTGGAGCCGGATGCGGCGTCCGATCGGGTTCTCGCCGGGGAAGTACTGCGTGACGAACGAGGCGCCGAGCACGACGACCCGATCGCGGCCGGCGATATCCTCATCGGTGAACACGCGCCCGTCGAGCGCCGGGATCCGGAGCGTGGAGAAGTACGTGGGCGTCACGTAGCCGCCCGAGAAGAGACTGGATCGCGGACTCGCGCTCGGCCGGCCTTCGATCTCGAGCGTGCCGAACGTCACCCCGGAATCCGGTGGTATGCCGCTGCCCACCGCCGCCTCGACGACCCCCGGAATCGACCTGACGGCGGCCAGCGCCTCATCGAAGAACGCCTGGCGGCGGCTCGACGGATAGCGATCGGACGGAAGGGAGACGCGAACCGAGAGAACGTTGGCGGGATCGTACCCGGGATCCAGCGCCGTCAGATTCGAATAGCTTCTCAGCAGCAGCGCCGCGCCGACGAGGAGGACGAGCGCCAGCGCAACCTGCGCCGCCGTGAGCAGCCGGCGCACGCCCTGGCCGGCAGCCGTCGCGGGTCGTCCGCCGGCGGCGAGGACGTCCTGCAGGCGGGCGCGCGAGGCGGCGATCGCGGGCGCCAGGCCGCACAGCATGGCCGTGAGGAGCGAGACGCCGGCAGCGAATGCGATCGCGGTGGTGTCGAGCTCGATCCGTTCCAGCACGTCGAGATTGCGCGGCCGCAGCGCTGAGATCGCGTCGAGCCCAAGGTACGCGATACCCACGCCCGCCACGCCGCCCGCGGCCGCGGCGATCGCGCTTTCGACGAACAGCAGCCGCATCAGCCGCCACCGCGACGCGCCGAGCGCATGCCGCATCGCGATCTCCCGCCGGCGCGAGCTGTGGCGCGACAGCAGCAGATTCGCGACGTTCACGCAGGCGATGAGCAGCAGCAGGCCGACCGCGCCCATCAGCACGAACAGCGCGGTCTTGATCTGCGTGCCGTTGCTGTCGGCCGGCGTCATGATCTGGCCGGTCCACCCCGTGTACTCGCCGCCGGGATCGCCGATCGCGTCGAGCGCCGCTTGCGCCTGCTCCACGGTGACGTCAGACGCCAGCCGCGCGAGCGTGTTCTCGCTTTCGCCAGCCGCGTCGCGCGGGTCCGGCTGTGCGGCGGTCCAGAGCGTGTCACCGCCCATGGGCAGCGCGAACCGGCGCGGCATCACGCCGATGATCGTGTAGGTCGTCTCGCCGAGCCGGAGTGAGCGTCCGACGGTCGCTGGATCGCGGCCAAACCGATTCGTCCAGAACGCGTGGCTGAGGAGCACGACCGGCGGCGCATCGGCTGCCACATCCGCGGACTGGATCGGCCGTCCCAGGATCGGTGCCACGCCAAGCGTCGCCAGCGTCGTCGGTCTCAGACGCGTGAGCGGCAGTTCCTCCGGTTCGCCGCCGTCCGTCACGATCACCGTGCGGCTGGAATAGCTCTCGACCGCCTCGAAGATGTGCGTGGCCGCGCGCCAGCGCGCGATGGCCGCCGGCGGCGGCGTGAGCATGATTCCACCCATGTCGGGGTTCTTGTGCCAGATGAAGACGTACCGGTGGCCCTGCGGAAAGGGGAGTGGCTGGAGCACCAGCGACGCCAGAGCGCTGTAGATGGCGGTGTTCGCGCCGATCGCGATCGCCAGCGTCAGCACCGCGACCACGGAGAAGCCGGGACTCCGTCCAAGCGCGCGCAGCGCATGGCGGACGTCGTTCAGGCACGCAGTCATGATTCCTCCTCGATGGCGCTGCTGCCACGAGCGCATCGACGCGTCCAAGGTGAAGCGGCCCGCGATGCGCGCCAGGTGCAGCAACGTCGCGAACCCGCCGCGCCGCGGTGCGGTGCATCCGAGCTCTTCGCGCAGGTCGCCCACGACGCTGTCGGTCCAGTCCGGCGGTGCGACCGCACGCAGCCATCGCAGCAGGAGTCGCTCGAGCCAGGCCCGCACGTTTACCGCCCAATCACGGAGTCGAGGCCCTCGCCGAGCCTGCGCAGGGCCGTCTGCGAGGCGCGAAGCGCGCGTTTGCCAGCGGGAGTCACCGTGAAGCACCGCTTCGCTTTGCCCCCGCGTTCCGGCGTCGGATCGCCGAGGCGCGACTCGACGTGCCCTCGCCGTTCGAGCCGGTGGAGGGTGACGTAGATGGTGCCGCGCGACAGCTCGACGCCCGTGCGTGTGTGGATCTCGTTCCTGACGCTGACCGGATAGGGATCGTCGAGCCTCAGCACGGCCATGAGGACCATCTGTTCCAGTTCACCGAGAATGCTCGCGCGTCCCATCAGCGCCTCCGTCGTATGGGCTCATTAGACGACATTGTCGCCATTATAGTCGGGTGCGCCGGCGCCTTCGGCGCCTTCGGCGCCGTCGTGCCTGTCGTACCCGTCGTAGCTGTCGTACCTGATAATCCTCCCGTGAGCTACCGTTCGCCGCTCGAATCCCGTCTCGCCAAGAAAGTCACCCGCGCCATCGTCGAGCATCAGCTCATCGAGGACGGCGACCGCGTCATGGTCGGCCTGTCCGGCGGCAAGGACAGCTGGGCGCTGATGCAGATCCTCGACGAGCTGCGCACGCGCGCGCCCATCGACTTCTCGCTGGTCGCGGTCAACGTCAATTCGGGCTACACGAACTTCCGTCACGACCTGGTCACGACCGCGTGCGCGGAGCGGGGATGGGACGTTCGCGTCGAGCACACGACCATCGGCGCGGTGATTGACGACGTGCTGGACGATGGCGAGACGCCGTGCTCGCTCTGCGCGCGGCTGCGGCGCGGCGTGCTGTATCGCGTTGCCAGCCTCGTCGGCGCCACGAAGATCGCGCTCGGACATCATCTCGACGACTTCATCGAGACGGTGCTGCTGAACCTCTTTTTCCAGGGCGCGCTCAAGGCAATGCCCGCGCGCCTCGTCTCGGACAACCAGCAGCACATCGTCATTCGTCCACTCGTGTACGTCACCGAGGCAGAGGCTCGCGCCTACACGCAGGAAGTCGGGTTGCCAGTGATCGGCTGCTGCTGCCCGGCCTGCGGCGACCTGAGCCTGAAGCGCCAGCGCCTCAAGCGTCTCATTGCGGAACTCGAGGTCGAGCATCCGGAGATCAAGAACTCGATGATTAAGGCGCTCGGCAACGTCGTGCCGAGCCACCTGCTCGACACTCGCCTGCAGCCGGTTCGCGAGATCGCAGTATCAAACCCTGTTTCGTAATCATGCGTGCCGTCGTCCAGCGCGTGTCGCGCGCCAGCGTTACCGTCGACGGCCAGGTCGTCGGCCGCATCGCGCAGGGTCTGCTCGTGCTCGTCGGGGTGGCGAACGCCGACACACAGGCCGATACCGAGTACACAGCGTCGAAACTCCTCGGACTGCGCGTGTTCAGCGACGCTGACGGCAAGATGAACCGTTCGGTCACCGACGTTGGCGGCGCGATGCTGCTGATCTCCCAGTTCACGCTGCTCGGCGACGTGCGACGAGGCCGGCGGCCGTCGTTCATCGACGCCGCCGCGCCGGAGCTGGGGCGATCGATGTACGAGCAGCTGGCCGCGCGGCTGCGCGCCGGCGGCGTGCCTGTGGAGACCGGCATCTTCCAGGCGCACATGGACGTGGATCTGGTCAACGACGGTCCGGTCACCCTCCTGATCGACAGCCGGAAAGCGTTCTGACTGACAACGACGAAGGCTCAGTGTGAACGGGTGAAAGGAGCGCATTCGTGACGAAGCGACTGGTGTGTCCGGCGGCTCTGTTCGGATTCTTGATCGTGGCAACCTCGTCGGCGTTGGCGCAATCGCGTCCGCTGGTCACTGAGGATCCGGAGACCGTGCCGGTCGGGCACGTTCTGGTCGAGGGCGGCCTCGACTTCGGGTACGACGCGGTGTTTCCGGCATCGGGGCTCAAAGGCAACCTCTGGCGCATCGGGACCTTCGGGCTGAGCGTCGGCATCAGCCCGATCGCCGAGGTCCAGATCGACGGCGGCCTGCGCAATCGCCTGGGCATCAAGAGCATCGACCCGACCGCGCCGCTCGCCGACATGCTCGACATCGACGGCGAGAGCACCAGCGAGTTCGAGGATCTCGTGATCGGCACCAAGATTCGCTTTCTGACCGAAACCGTGTCGCGACCCTCGATGGCCGTGAAGTTCGCCACGAAGCTGCCGATGGCGAGCAACGAGACCGGGCTCGGCCTCGACACCACCGACTTCACCGTCGGCCTTCACGTCGGCAAGACCGTGCAGTCGGTCCGCATCGTGGGCAACGGCGGCATTGGCATTCTGTCCGATCCGATCCGCGGCGATCGCCAGAACGATGTCTTGCTCTACGGCTTGTCGGTGTCCCGCGCGGTGGCGCCGGACATCGAGGTCGTCGCCGAGCTCAACGGCCGCCTTCACACCCGCGACTCGGACCCGCCGCCCGGCACCGAGAGTCGATCGGTCGCGCGCCTCGGGGCTCGAGCCACGAGAGGCCCCGTCCGCGTCGACGCGGCGTTCGCGATTGGAGTCACCGAAAACGATCCCACCTGGGGATTCACCGTCGGCCTTACCTGGGTGTTCCGAGCCTTCGAAATCCGATAACTGTCGCTGGCATCAGTGAATCCACTAATTCACCAATGCAGGGTTCCTCTCGAATGAGAGAGTGGCAGCGCGCATGACCTCTTGGGAAGGCTTGCCGGCTGCCGCGAGCGGGGTGCGGCGGTAGATCGCGTCTTCCAGACGAACGGCTTGTGCGTGTTCCGCCGCGTAGGCGATCTCGGCGGCGAGAATCGGCGAGCCCTCGGTGAGGCGATCGAGCCATTGCCGGTGGACGGCGAACCGGAGAACGTCCGTGGCCTCGGTGTTGTACCAGCCGACCAGGTGTTCGAGGATGTCGCGGTCGAGATCGATGACGAGCTCGCGCATGGTCTCGATGAGCCGGCCTTCGGCGTCGGCGATGCCGGCGTGCGGCAGCGGCACGTCGGCGGTGCGGCAGCGCACGCGCGGGCGGCCGAGCTCCTCGAATACGGCAGCGACGGCGCGTGCGGCGGCCGAACGGGCGGTCGTGTACTTCACGCCGACCAGCGAGAGCAGCCCTGGAACGCCGCGAGTGGCATGACGCAGGATCAGCGGCTCGCCGAGCAGCGTCGCGCGGCCGTTGCGCACCACCGCGGGCACCAGGCCGTGGTGCACGAGACGGATGTCCGCGGCGGTCGCCTGAAACGATGGAAACGCCGCGTTCACATCGGCGAGGCATGCCTCGACGGCGCCCGGCGGCGGTCCCTGTTCCTCGGGGTCCACCGCGCCGTCCGACTGGTGCGTGCCGGCGAGCACGTATCTGTAGGACGGTACGGCCGTGAGCATCCGGCCGGACGGGGCTGCCGCGACGAGCGCGATGTCGCGCGCCGGCCGGTCGAGCAGCAGGTTCATCGCGCGCAGCAGGGGCGGTGCGCCCGCGACGCCCCAGGCCGCCTGCACGCGCCGCAGGCTGCTGCCGGGCGCCAGCAGCGTCACGGTCGCGAGCAGATCGTGCTCGCGGCCGGTGACGCGATCGCGCACGCGCGCGCCCACGAGCCTGTTGTGCTCGCGAAGCGGCGCGACCGCCTCGACGTAGTTCGCCACGCGCGCGCCGGCGTCGTGCGCGGCCAGCACGATCGTCCACGTCAGCCGCGTGGGATGCGGCGCCTGATAGTCGTACCAGACCGCGCCGCCCGACAGGCTCTTCGCCTTGATGCCAAGAAAGAGACGACGGGTCGCGGCCGCCGACTCGAGCTTCGCTTTCGGCAGGTGCAGTTCCGGCGAGACGCCGGCGTTGCGCCCGCGTCCGACGACGTCATACGCGGAGAACCCCGCCTTGACCGCCCATCGCGAGCGCCGGCTGAACCGATACGTGCCGATCAGGAAGGGCAGCGGGCGGAGCAGATGCGGCGCAATCCGCGCCCACGTGCGCCGCTCGGCGATCTGCTGCCGCGCGCGCGCCAGGTTCGCACGCTCCATCGCGCGCAGGCCGCCATGAATCGTCCGCTGATGATTGAAGGAAAGCCCCGATCCGAAGTCGTCTCGGTCGATCAGCGCGACGCTCAGCCCGCGCTGCGCGGCATCGTAGGCGGCAAACAACCCATGCACGCCTCCGCCCACCACGAGCAGGTCGTATCGGCCACCGACGAGCCCGTCGACATCACGCAGCATGCTGTGACACCCTTCGAACTGCTCACGTCCGGCTTCTGACTTTCTTCTTCCGACTTCTCGTCTAACTTCTGGCTTCTAACTTCTGACGTGTCTCAACCGCCGCCGCGCCGCAGTCTATAGTATTCGCCCAATGCCCTCGGCCGGCGCGCGCGTGCGCGACTACTGGAACTCCCGCATCCACGACCTCGAGATCTCCAATCAGCCGCCGGGCAGCCCGGGCTTCTTTGCCGATCTCGACGCCTATCACTTCGAAAAGCTCCACCACCTGCTGCGGCTCGTGGACTTCGCCGGCTGGCGCGGCCGCGCCGTATTAGACGTGGGCTGCGGCGCGGGAGTTGAGGTGGTCCGCTTCGCCCGGGGCGGCGCCAGGGTCGTGGGGGTGGACGTGGCGGACCAGGCCGCACGGCTGACCCGCGACAACCTGCGCCAGCAGGCGCTCGCGGCGGGCGTGGCGGTCGCCGACGGCGAATCCCTCCCGTTTCCGGCGAATGTGTTCGACTTCGTCTATGCCCACGGCGTGGTGCAGTACGCCGCCAGCGATGCACGCGTCGTCGCCGAATGCCATCGCGTGCTGCGGCCGGGCGGCCTGGCGATGTTCCAGGTCTATAACCGGCGATCCTGGCTGCAGCTCCTCTCCCAGGTCATGAAGGTGCCGCTCGAGCACGAGGACGCGACGGTCCTGCGCCGATACTCGATTCCCGAGTTCCGGCGCCTCGTGTCGCCGTTCTCGTCGGTGCGCATCGTGCCCGAGCGGTTCCCGGTGAAGAGCCGTCTTCACAAAGGGTGGAAGGGCGCGGCGTACAATGCGCTCTTCGTCAACACGTTCAACGCCGTGCCGCGGCCGCTGGTGCGCCGCTTCGGCTGGCACTTGCTCGCGTTCTGCCGGAAATAGCCGTGAGCCACGCGCGACCCGACCAGACGCTTTCGCTCGTCAAGGCTCATGCGCTGGGCAACGACTTCCTGCTGTTGAATGCGGCGGCTGCCGGCGTGCCGGCCGATGCAGCCATGCTCGCGCGCCGGCTTTGCGATCGGCACCGAGGCGTCGGCGCGGACGGGTTGATCATCTTCACGCCCACGCCGGCGGGCGCGTCCTCGCGTCTGCTGAATGCGGATGGCAGTCCGTCCGAGGTGTCGGGCAATGGCGTACGCTGTCTGGCGGCATGGCTCGCCCGTGAGCGTGAGCTGGGGCCCGGCGCAACGGTCGCCGTCGACACCGATGCCGGCACGAAGACCTTGACGCTGCTCGGCATCGATGGCGCACGGCTCGTGTTCCGGGCGAGCATGGGGCCGCCGACCGATCTGCGCGAGGAACGACTCGACGTGAATGGCCATCAGGTGACCGCCGTCGTCCTTCGCGTGGGGAACCCGCAATGCGTCGTCCTCGGACCCGCGACCGAGGAGCGGCTCGTGTCGATCGCGTCACGCCTCGCGGTGCATCCGTTCTTTCCGGAAGGGACCAACGTCGAGCTGGCGACGGTCGAGGCGCCCGATCGCGTTCGGATTCTGATCTGGGAACGCGGCGTCGGTCCGACGGAGGCGTCGGGCACCGGCGCCTGCGCGGCAGCCGTGGCGGCCGCGGCGTACGGCGGGGCGGCGCGGTCGTCGGACGTCATCGCGCCAGGCGGCGTGCAGCACGTCGACTGGACCGGCGATGACATCCGCCTCACCGGGTGGGCGGAAGTGATCGCGGGCATCGACTGGTGGATGGGCGCGGCATGAGACGCTTCCACGACGACGCTGTCGCGATCAAGGATTACTCGCCGGCCGAGGAGCGATTCAATCGCCGCCGCCGGACCGCCGGCCTCATCATCGCCCCCGCGCTGTTCTTCCTCGTGCTGCTGCTGCCATTTCCCGGACTGACCGTTCAGGCGCATCGATTGGCGGCCGTGCTCGCGCTGATGGTGACGCTGTGGATGACCGAGGCGCTGCCGCTCGCGATCACGGCGCTGCTCGGGCCGACGCTCGTCGTGCTGCTCGGCGTCGCGTCGGCGCGCGCGGTGTTCGCGCCGTTTGCCGATCCGATCATCTTCCTGTTCATCGGCAGCTTCATGCTCGCCGAGGCGATGTTCGTCCACGGCCTCGATCGCCGGCTTGCGTACTCCGCGCTGGCGTCGCGGTGGGTGGGGCAGAGCGGCCTGCGGCTGGTGGTCGTCTATGCGGCCGTCGCCGCCTTCCTGTCGATGTGGATGAGCAACACGGCGACCACCGCGATGCTGTTTCCGCTCGGCCTGGCCGTGCTGGCCGAGCTCGGCCGCGCGAAGCGCAACGACGCGCGCTTCGCGCAGTACGCGATCGCGATGATGCTCGTCACGTCGTTCGCCGCGTCGATTGGCGGCATGGCAACGCCCGTCGGCACGCCGCCCAACCTCATCGGCCGGCGGTTCCTGAGCGAGCTCGCCGGCATCGAGATCTCGTTCGCGGGATGGATGGCGATTGGCCTGCCGCTCGCGATCGTGATGATGGTGTTCGTAGTGTTCTGGATGCTGGTGCCGCGCGCACGAGCCGTGGGCCTCGGCGAGGCGGGACGCGACGCGGTCGCGGCCGAGTACGCAAAGCTGGGCGCCATCTCCACCGGCGAGCGGAACGTGATGATCGCGTTCGGCGTCGCCATTGCGCTGTGGGTGCTGCCCGGAGTCCTGCAGGTGTTCCTCGGCGCGACCCATCCCACCGTGCGCCAGTTCAACGCGCTCGTGCCGGAGGCGGTCGCCGCGCTGCTGGGCGCGATGCTGCTGTTCCTGCTGCCGGTCAACTGGAGCGCGCGGCGGTTCACGCTGTCGTGGGAAGAGGCCGCGCGGATCGACTGGGGCATCATCCTCTTGTTTGGCGGCGGGCTCGCGATGGGCCAGCTGGCCGAGTCCACCGGGCTGTCGCCCGCGCTGGGCCGCTGGGTGTCGGCGCAGTTTCCCGGTGTCGGCGAAGCGGGGCTGACCATGGTGTTCACGGCGGTGGCGATTGTGATGTCAGAGGCGGCCTCGAACACGGCGGCCGCGAACATCGTCGTGCCCACCGCGATTGCGGTGGCTCAGGCGGCGGGGGTGTCGCCGCTCGGCCCCGGTCTCGGCGCGACGTTCGGCGCGAGCATGGGGTTCATGATGCCGATCTCGACGCCGCCGAACGCGATTGTCTACAGCAGCGGCTACATCCCGATCGGCGCGATGATGCGCTACGGCATCGTGCTCGACATCGTCGGGTACTTCCTGATCGTCGCGACGGTGCTGGGATTGAGCGCGCTGGTCTAGGGGACGGAGGTTTTTTCCACAGATCCGGCTTGTCCGGGGACGGAGGTCGCTCTGTGATGTCGCGCGACCTCCGTCCCCCGACAAGCCGGATCTGTGGAAAAAACCTCCGTCCCGCTCCATTGCCGAAACGGCAATCTACCTGCCGCCGCGGCGGATCGCGGGCGGGCCTGCCCGCGGCAGATCGAGCTGCAACCGTTCGACAATCGGGGCGAGGCGCTGAATCGCGTCGTGGTACGCCTGCCGGTCGATCAATGTGCGCGCTTCTTGCATGGCGCTGGAGGCGTCCTGCTCGGCGGCGCGCAGGCGATCGGCGGCCGCGCCCGTCACGCGTGCGCCGCGGCCGGTACCCGCCAGCCGCGCGGAGGCCGCGGACGCCAGCGCCTCGAGTTCGGCCAGCAGCCGCTCGGCCTGGCTGCGCGTGTCGGCCTTGCGATCGCCGGCGAGGCGCGCGGCGTCGAACGCGCGATCGCGCGCCTCGATCGCGCGGTCGAGCGCGAGGCGATAGTCACGCTGCGCGACCGCCTCGTCATAGCGCTGGAGCGCGGCTTCGGCGTCTGCGAGCTCCTGCGGTGCGTAGATGGCGGCGTCGGCCGCGCGCGCGGCGGCGAGGGCGCCTTCGGCCTGGTGGCGTTCCTTGGCGGGCGGTTCGGAACAGGCGGCGAGCGTCAGCGCCGACAGCAGCAGCCATGCGACGCGCGCCATGGCCGGAGTATAGCGCCGCGATGCACAGCAGACCAGATCACATGCGCGATCTCACGCCGCGCGATCGCCCGCGCGAGAAGCTCGATCGCAGCGGCGTCTCGGCGCTCGGCGACAACGAGCTGCTGGCGATCGTGATCGGCCATGGCACCAGCGGTGTGTCGGCGCTGGCGATCGCGAATCGTCTGCTCCTCGCGGCGGGCGGCCTGCACGGTCTGACGCGGATGAGCCGCGAGCAGATCGCGTGCGTGCCCGGCATCGGCCCGGTGAAGGCGGGCCGCGTGCAGGCGGCGCTCGCAGCCGGCCGGCGCACCCTCCTGCGATCGCCCTCCGCGCGCGTCAGGTTCCTGTCTGCCGACGAGCTTGGCGTGTACCTGCTGCCGCTATACGGCGCGCATCCCGTCGAACGGCTCGGCCTGCTGCTGCTCGATACGCGGCATCGGCTGATCCGCGAGCTGATCCTGTCAGTCGGCGGCCTCGACCACACGGCGGCCAGTCCGCGCGACGTCTTCAGGCCCGCCATCGCGGCCGGTGCGGGCGCGATCGTGCTGTTCCACAATCATCCGTCAGGCGACCCGATGCCGAGCCCCGACGACATGGAGCTGACGCGGCGGCTCGCGGCGGCGGCCGAGCTCATCGGCATCCCGCTGGTGGACCATCTCGTCCTCGCGGACACACAATACTGCTCGATTCTGGGATACGGAGTGCGCCGCTGATGCCGCGTGTGCTGTACATCGACTGTTTTTCCGGCGTCGCGGGCGACATGCTGCTCGGCGCGATGGTCGACGCCGGCCTGCCGGTCGACGCGCTGCGCGATGCGCTCGGGTCGCTCGGGGTCGATCACGAGCTCGCCGTCGCGCCCGTCATGCGTGCCGGGCTGACGGCGACCCACGTGCAGGTGCGCGAGCGCGCGCAGCCGCCGCGGGATCGCACCGGCGGCCGTCATCATCAGCACGATCGCGGCCACAGCCATCACGACGAGCATGAGCACACGCATGCGCATCGCTCGTTGAACGAGATTGGCGAGCTCATCGGACGGTCGGCGCTCTCGGCCTCCGGCAAGGCGCGTGCGATCGCGCTGTTCCGGCGCCTGGGAGAGGCCGAAGCCGCCATTCACAACACCTCGCTCGACCGGGTGCATCTGCACGAGGTCGGCGCCACGGACTCGATCATCGACATCGTCGGCGCCGTGTTCGGCTTCGAGTGGTTCGGGATCGAGGACGTGGTCGCGTCGCCGCTCAACGTTGGCGGCGGCACGGTGCAGATCGCGCACGGCACCTATCCTGTGCCCGCGCCGGCGACGCTGAAGCTGCTGACCGGCGTGCCGTCGTACAGCCGCGGCGCGCAGGTCGAGCTCGTCACGCCCACCGGCGCGCTCCTGGTGTCGGACTACGCGCGCAGCTACGGGCCGATGCCGCTCATGACGGTCGAGCGCATCGGCTACGGCGCGGGCACCCGCGATCTCGAATCGGCCCCCAATGTCGTCCGCCTCGTCCTCGGCGAGCGCGTCGCGACGAACGCCGCGATCGACGACGGCGAGCCGGTCGTGAAGATCGAGTGCGAGATCGACGACATGAGCCCGCAGCTCTTCGGTCCCGTGGCGGATCGCCTGTTCCGGGCTGGCGCGCTGGACGTGTATCTGACCCCGGTGCAGATGAAGAAAGGGCGTCCAGGCACGCTGCTCACCGCGCTGACGCCGCCGGACAAGCGCGCCGGGATCTGCGACCTGCTGTTCCGCGAGACGACGACGATCGGGGTGCGATTCGAGCAGATGTGGCGCGAGACGCTGGATCGCCGATGGGAGGACGTCGCGGTCAGCGGCGGTCACGTGCGCGTGAAGATCGCGAGCCGGCGAGGCGAGATCCTCAACGCGGTACCCGAGTTCGATGACTGCGTCCGCATCGCGGATGCGACCGGCCGTCCCGTCAAGGCGGTGCAGGCGGACGCGCTCGAAGCGTGGTTTGCCGCGCACCCGCGGAAGGATCCGGGCGGGTCGTGATCCATAATGGCCGGTTGGCGCGGCCAGATCCGGTCCGTTAAGGCGGACCGAAACCCGGTCCGCCCTGCGTACGATCACCTATGCCCCGGTTCTATCTGACCACCGCGATTGACTACGTCAATCAGCGACCGCATCTCGGCACGGCCTACGAGAAGATCGCCGCCGACGTCATCGCCCGCTACAAGCGGCTGGCCGGGTTCGACGTGCACTTCGTCATGGGCAACGACGAGCACTCGCAGAACGTGTTTCGCCGCGCGCGCGAGCTGGGACTCGAGCCGCTCGAGTACTGCAACCGGATGGAACGCGAGTTCCGCGATGTCTGGACGCGGCTGAATCTGTCGTTCGACGACTTCATCCGGACCACCGAGCCGCGGCACCGACAGGCGGTGCAGGCGATGGTGCGCCGCTCGTACGAGGCGGGAGACATCTACGAGGGCGAGTACGAAGGGTGGTATTGCGTTTCGTGCGAGGCCTTCAAGCAGGAGAAGGATCTCGTCAACGGCCTGTGCCCGATTCACCAGCGGCCCGCCGAGTGGATCAAGGAGCGCAACTACTTCTTCCGGCTGTCGCAGTACGCGAACCGGCTGCTCGCGCATTACGACGCGCATCCGGAGTTCGTCGCGCCGGAGTCGCGCCGCAACGAAATGCTGCGGCTGATCGAGGCCGGACTCGAGGACATCTCGGTGAGCCGCGCCGGACAGGCGTGGGGCATCCCGCTGCCGTTCGACGACTCGAGCGTCGTGTACGTGTGGTACGACGCGCTCATCAACTACGCGGCGGCGGTGGGCTACGGCCACGATCCCGCGCTGTTCGAGCGCTGGTGGCCGGCCGACCTGCACCTCATCGGCAAGGACATCACACGCTTCCACTGCGTCGTCTGGCCCGCGATGCTGATGAGCGCCGGCGTGGCGCTGCCGAAGCAGGTGTTCGGGCACGGGTGGGTGCTGACCAAGGGCCAGAAGATGAGCAAGTCGCTCGGGACGGTGCTGGATCCGCTCGCGGCGGCGGATCGCTTCGGCCCCGATCCGCTGCGGCTGTATCTCATGAAGGAGATTGTCTTCGGCCACGACGGCGACTTCACATGGGATCGGTTCGAGGAGAAGTACAACGTCGATCTCGCGAACAACCTCGGCAACCTCGTGAATCGCGTCACGGCGATGGCGGAGCGGTACCGCACGGGCCGGTTGAGGGCCGCGCCGATCGATGAGCGCGTCGCCGCGGCGGCCGAGGTCACGCGCGGCAACTACACGGAGGCGATGGAGGAGCTGGGGATCGACCGCGCGTGCCAGGCGGCATTCCGGCTGGTCGACGCGGCCAACGAGCACATCGCGGCGAGCGAGCCGTGGGCGCTCGCGAAGCGCGGCGACGAGGCAGGGCTCGATCGCGTGCTGTGGACCGCAACCGAAGCCTTGCGCGTGGCCACGGTGCTGCTGAGCCCCGTGATGCCCGACTCGAGCGTCACAATCCTGCGCCGCCTCGGCGTCGACGCCAGTGCCGGCCTGAAGCTCGATCGCGACGGCAAGGTGCATACGAGCGGCGAGCGGATGCTCGAAAACTTGGGCGCTCTTTGGCCGAGGATACTGACGCCAGCAGCCGGCGAATTGAACATGACCGGACAGGTTCCGGGGATGAAGGAGTCGAATGTGACCGATCAACCGAACCAGACGCCCGTCCCCGATCAGCCCACGCCGCCGGCGCCGGGCGCGACGCAGGCGACGACCGCGCCCGAGGCGCGCATTTCCATCGACGAGTTCATGAAGATCCAGTTGCGGGTCGCGAAGATCGTGGCGGCCGAGCGGGTGCCGAACTCGAAGAAGCTGATCAAGCTGGAGGTCGAGGTGGGCCCTGAGCGGCGCACGCTCGTCGCCGGCATCGCCGAGGCCTATGAGGCCGACGCGCTCGTCGGCCGCCACGTCGCCATCGTCGCGAACCTCCAGCCGGCGACGCTGATGGGGATCGAGTCGAACGGCATGATCCTCGCCGCGAGTCCGGAAGGCGGCAAGCCGATTCTGGTGACGTTCGACGAACCTCCCTCACCCGGCACGAGAGTACGGTGAACGTGAATTGTGTGACTGGTGTGACTGGTGTGACTGGTGTGACTACGAACATTCTGTCTAAGACTGCTGCAGTGATGGCCTCACGTCCCCGATTCGTGGAGTCACCGAGAAGCAGGTCTTGTTCGCATCTCTGCGAACGGGTGCAGTCGCACAGTCACACCAGTCACACCAGTCACACAGTTCATTAATCTGTCCGTGTTTCTAATCGATTCTCATTGTCATTTAGCGGATGAGGCGTTCGCGCCCGACCTGAGGCAGGTCGCCGGCCGCGCGCAGGCGGCTGGAGTACAGCGTGCGCTGTGCATTCTGTCGGCCGACGAGCCGGACGAAGTGGAGCGCGGCGATCTGGTCCGCGCGGCGTGGCCGGCGATCGTGTTCGGCGCGGCGGTGCATCCGCATCGCGCGAAGCCGTATGCGGGCCGGGCGCTCGATGCGGCGGCGGCGGCACGCGCCGCGGTCGGCCGGTCGCGGGCCGTGGCCGTGGGCGAAATCGGCCTCGACTACCACTACGATTTCTCGCCGCGCGACGTCCAGCGGGAGGTGTTCGCGGCGCAAGTCGAGCTGGCGCTGGAGCTGAACCGGCCTGTCATCATCCACACCCGCGAGGCGACCGACGACACCATCGCCGTCCTGCGCGACGCGGGCGCGGGGCGCGTGCGCGGCGTGATGCACTGCTTCACGGGGTCGGTCGACGAGGCGCGGCTCGCGCTCGACCTCGGGTTCTTCATCTCCCTCGCGGGCATCGTCACGTTCCCGAAATCGAGCGCGCTGCGCGAGGTAGCCGCGTTCGTGCCCGACGATCGACTCCTCATCGAAACCGATGCGCCCTATCTCGCGCCGGTGCCGCATCGCGGCAAGCGCAACGAGCCGGCCTTCGTCGGCGAGACGCTCCACGCGATTGCGCGCCTCCGGGGCGTGGATCCAGATCCGCTCTCGGCGATAATCGTCCGCAACTTCGAAGCGCTGTTCTTGCCGGATGGAGGGCCGGACCTTCAGGTCTGGCCGAATGTGATGGGGGACCCGCCATGAAACGCCGAACGTTCCTCATCCGGTCAGCATCGGGTGCCGTGGGCCTGGCCGCCGGCCGCCTCCTGAGCGGGGAGGCAACGCCAGCGCCAGCCACCGCGCCTTCGCAGATCCGCACCACCGCAGGCACGCGCAAGATTCTCATCGCCGGCGGCGGGTTCGGCACCGCATTCATCCGCTATATGGCCGAGCTCACCGGCAAGCCGCGGCCGAAGCTGTGCTACCTCCCGACGGCTGCCGGCGATTCACCGTCGAGCATCATCGGCTGGTTCCGCGCCTGCGCGCCGCTCGACGTCGAGCCGTCTGTGCAGGAGGTCTTCATCGCCAGTCCCCGGCAGACTCGTAGTTGGGAAGAGGTGTTCCTCTCGGTCGACGGCATCGTCGCGTCCGGCGGCAACACGTTGAACCAGCAGGCGATCTGGAAGGCGCAAGGGATCGACGTCGTGCTGCGCCAGGCCTGGGACCGCGGCATCGTCCTCGGCGGCGCGAGCGCGGGATCGCTGTGCTGGTTCGAGGAGGGCACGACCGATTCACGACCGAAGGAGCTCTCGACCGTTCAGTGTCTCGGGTTTCTGAAGGGCAGCCACTCACCGCACTACGATCGCGAAGCCGGCAGGCGGCCGCTGTATCAGAAGCTCATCGGCTCCGGACAGATGAAGCCGGGCTACGCGTGCGATAACGACGCCGGGATTTACTTTGAGGACAACGAGGTGAGGCGCGTCGTGTCCACCCGGGCGGGCGCGAAGGTGTACTACGTCAGCGTCCTCAACGGAAGAGTGGTCGAGCGCGTGTCCGAGCCGGAAATGATCGGCTGATACAGGATCCGCCACTTACTCGGCTCGAAGCGTGCTTGCCGGATCAATCGCGGCGGCACGTCGGGCGGGCCACCATGTGGCGGCGATCGCGGTGAAGATCACCAGGCCGGCGACGCTGGCGTACGTCCGCGGATCGGTTGGCGTGACGCCGAACAGCTGCGACTGAATCCACTGCGCCCCAACCGCTGCGGCGATGAGACCGACGCCGACTCCGAGCGCGACGAAGCGCATCGACGATCCAAATACCAGCCTCCGCACTGAACTAGCATCCGCGCCGAGCGCCATCCGGATGCCGATCTCGCGCCGTCGGCCGGCCACCAGATACGCCATCACGCCGAACACACCGCTCGTCGCGACAATCAGGGCGATCGTGCCGAAGCCGCCGGTGACCGCCGCCGCCAGACGACGGTCGGCATCGAGACGCGCGTAGCGTGCATCAACCGTATCGATACGGACTACCGATCGTCTGGCGATCGATCTCACGAGCGCAGGCAAGCCGGCGATCTGCCGCTCGTCGTCGAGCCGCGCGACGAACGTCAGCGGATTCGACTTTGGCAAAATGGCGACGTACGCCTGAAATACGTTGACGCCGCTCTCGTCCATCAGCCGATCCGTCCGAAGAGCGCGGCTCACGCCGACGACGTGGAACAGGTTCACACCGCCGCTCCTCGCACCACCCATCCGGAACCGGGACCCGACGGCTGAGCCCTGTGGCCAATACGCCCGGGCGAACCGCTCGTCGATGACGACGTCATCGGCTGGACTTCCCGAGCCGAAGGCGCGCCCTTCGATGACGTGCATGCCCATCGTCGTGAAGTACTCCGGGTCGACATTCGCGAAATGAATGAAGATCGACTCCGTCGTAGGAGGCCGATCGTCGACGTTGAGCCGTGCGCGCATGCCGCTCGCGGTGGCGGGCGGGAGTGAGCTGGTGCGCGACGCGTGACGCACGCCCGGCAGACTACGCAGCCGGTCCAGCAACTCCATTTCGAGATCCCGCCCCTGGCGCGGTGCGTCCTCAGCGGGGAAGACCTCGATGGTCGCGATGCGCGATGCGTCGAATCCCTTGTTGCGGCCGACGAGCGCGGTATACGTCTGCACATACAGCGCACCGGCGACCAGCAGCAGGACGGTCAACGCGGTCTGGCCGCTCATTAGCAGCTGACGCGACCGTACGGCCGCACGCGTGACCGGCAGGACGCGCGAGTCATCCCGAAGCGCGTCCAGGATGGACGCGCGCGAGACGCGCCAGATGGCAGGCAGTGAGGTCAACAGCCAGGTGGCCCCAGCAATCAAAATCATGAAGATCATCGTCCGCACGTCGAGGTCGAGCGGGTTGGTCAGCGCCTGACGCATTGGCGCGGTCAGTTGTCTATCAAGCACGTGCGTGCCCCACACGGCGAGCACGACCGCGGTGATGGCGCTTGCCCCGAGCAAGGCTCCGCCTTCGAAGAGTCCGACGCGCAGGAGCGAACCGCGCGAGGCGCCGAGCGCCGTCTGAACCGCGAACGTCCGCATGCGCCGGCCGGCCGTGGCCAGCTCGAAGCTCGCGACGTTCGCGCATGCGAGCAGCAGGAGGCAGCCGCTGGCGCCCAACAGCACCGCGAAGATGCTCGACGCGCCGGTGTGGCGACGCACGTCCGCGAGCGACCGCAGGCGCATGGCTTCGCCTTTCAGTGGCCGCTCGACCACCCGGGCGACGGTACCAGCGCGTGCGGTGAACGCGGTGATTGCCGCTTCGATGGTCTGCCCCTTTGCGAGGCGCGCGATGTTACGAACGCCTCTGTAGTTGGCCCAGGTGTCGAGATCGAGGGGCGTCCAGATTTCCTCGCGCGCGGTTGGGAAACGGAATTTTCCCGGCATGACCCCGACGATCGTTCTCGGGTCGCCCGCGATCGGCAGCGGCTGCCCCAGCGCGACTTCCGGGTGGCCGAACAACCTGCGCGCGAGCACCTCGCCGATGATCGCCACGCGCGGCTGCCCGGCGGCCGCATCCGAAGCGACGAACGGTCGGCCCCACTGCGGGAGGACACCGATGAGCTCGAACAGACCGGGGCTGACGACCGAGCTGCGGATGAATTCCTCGGCCCCGTCGACCGTGACGTGGTCCGACCAGGGGCCCTCGTGTGCGGCAACACCCGCGAAGAGGTCGCGGTGGTTCCGCCACTCGAGGAGCGCCTGCCGCCAGATGTAGTCGCTCTCGCCTCGGTCGACGCCCTCGATCACGACCAGCTCGCCGGGGTTCGGATACGGCACCGTTCGGAACACGAACGCATCGGCCGCGGCAAACACCACCGCATTGGCGGCGAGCGCCACGCCGAGCAACAGCACGACGAAGACCGCGCGCCAGCCTCGTCCACGGATTCCACGCCATGCCCACCAAAGCTCGTTCACCATAGTCGCCGCACTCTTTCTAACTTCGGCCTTCTAAGTTCTAACTTGTCATCCGGAGTGTCGCGTCGACACGCAGCAGCGCATTCTCGCTCCAATCTGGCGTGCCGAGTCGTTGACACCTCGCCAAAACCTATGGTCTGATGCCCGCAGGTTTTCCGCGTGCGCGTTCCAGCAAAACCTGCTCCAATGCCGCAATCCTCCGCGTCGCTGCCCGATCTAGCCCGGATCTTCGAGCCGGTGCGCGAGCAGCTCGCGCGCGTCGAACGCGAGTTCGCCCGCCATCTCGAGTCGCGCGTCGAGCTGATTCCGCAGATGGGGAAGTACGTCCAGATGAGCGGCGGCAAGCGCGTGCGCCCGGCCGTCCTCCTCATGGCGGCGCGGCTGTGCGGCTATCACGGCGACCGAGCGATCCTGAATGCCGCCGTCGTCGAGTTCATCCACACCGCCACGCTCGTCCACGACGACATCATCGACGGCGCCGAGACGCGCCGCGGCCGGCGCAGCGCGCACTCGCGGTGGGGCAGCGACATCACCGTCCTGCTCGGCGACTACCTGTACATCCGCTCGATGGCGATGGCGCTGACGCAGGACACGCTCGAGGTCGTGCGCCTGTTGTGCGACGTCACGCTGAAGATGATCGAAGGCGAGCTGTACCAGCTCACCAAGACGGGCGACACGACCATCACCGAGGACGAGCACCTCGAGATCATCCGCCGCAAGACCGCGTTCCTGTTCTCGGGCTGCGCCGAGATCGGCGGCCTGCTCGGCGAGTGCACGGCCAGCCAGCGGACCGCGCTCCGCGAGTACGGGTTCAACCTCGGCATCGCCTTCCAGATCGTGGACGATGTGCTGGATTACACCGCGGAGGAATCGGCGCTGGGGAAGCCGATTGGCGGCGACCTGCGTGAAGGCAAGGTCACGCTGCCGATCATCCTGCTGCTGCAGCGCGCGGCGCCGGCAACGACGGCGCTGGTCCAGCGCATCGTGACCACCGGCGACATCGAGCCCGGAGAATGGCGCACGATCAGGGATCAGCTGGTGCGCTACGGGATCGTCGACGAGGCGTACACGCGCGCGCTGGCGCACGGCGAGCGCGCGAAAGACCACCTGTCGGCGGCGTTCCCGCC